>JACCDU010708894.1_pt1 | contig 12602 bp, 13 predicted proteins | sample 7446081 | NCBI WGS metagenome assembly JACCDU01 (sample SAMN15323447, study PRJNA562643) | freshwater metagenome | isolation source: river surface water | place: USA:Blue River Watershed | collected 2017-08-17 | reverse complement strand
AGGTGTCCACCGAGTGGAAGGGGACGCCGGCCATGGGGATGGGCTGGCCGGCCGTCTGGCCGCGGCGGGTGAGGGTGATGTCCAGCAGGCGGGCGGCCTTTTCGGCGTCGTCGAAGAACAGCTCGTAAAAGTCACCCATGCGGTAGAAGACCAGCGTGTCGGGGTAGCCGCCCTTGATGGCGAGGTACTGGGCCATCATGGGGGTGTGGCCCTGGGCGAGGAGGTCGCTGGGGGTGGGAGGGGTGGCTTGGGGCATGGAAGGCTCGGGGGGCCGCCTGTGCGGCGGTTTGCCCTCAATGCTAACGGGCTGGCTGGGGTGATCGAACTGACAGGCCGATACGAAGGCCCGCGGTGCGGAACGCGGATACGAACGGCCGCGTGGGGTACTGCGTGGACGTGGCAGACCTGTGCATGTCCGAGGCGGTCGCCGGACGGCAGAAGGATCGGGTGTTTTGCACGGCGCTACTGCGGTATGACCATGTCACTGAGTCGAAGGTATTGGCCCTGGTCGATGCCATGCGCTCGACGCCAAGGATGCGCCGTTGGGACCGTAATGCCTTGCCCCACCCCATGCGTCAGAGTCCCCTCAAAATCCGTGGCGTTTCACGTTCTTTATTCCGACGGGTATGAACTGCGAGCAATGTCCGCGATGGCATAGCCCAGCGCAGAGTGCATGTGCTTGAGGAAGCAACAGTAGTAAGTCACGCTAGGGGCCGCAGGCCGTGTCGCCACCAATTGCAGTTCGCCGCGCAGCATTTCCTGCTTGAACATCACGATCGGCAAGCAACTGATGCCCACGCCGGCGGAAATCAGGCCCGCCAGGGTGTGAACGCTGTTGCCGCCGTAGATGCGCTCAGGTTTTACCCCCGCGCTTTGCCACAACTGCGCGCACAACTCGGTGATGATGGAGTCGGGGTTTTGCTCGATGACTGGAAAGGCCGCCAGGTCCCGCAGCGACTGTGTGGATCCCGGCTCGAAGGTGCCAGCGGCAGCGAACCAGCCGAACGGAACCAGCCCGAGCGCCACCCGTGCCAGATCATCCGCAGGCGCAGGATCTGGCAGGATGGCGAAGTCCAGTTGCCCCATCTCCACCTTGTGTCGGATGGGGGCCGAATTGTCGATTTCCGGATGAACGGTGATGGATGGATAGATTTCCTTCATCCGTCGGATGAACCGTGGGAACCAGACCAACGCAGCCAATTCGGTCATGCCGACATGCAAGATGCGCGCGGGCTGCTTGGCCTCGCTGCGCAGCATGTCCAGTTCGTCCAGTAGCTCGAACAGTTTCTCGCACTCTGCCACCAGCTCGTTGCCTTTTGGGGTGAGCAGGTTCTTCCGGCCGCCTGCATCGAACAAGGGCGCTGTGGAAATCGCCTCCACCTCCTGCAGCCGCTTGGTTGCCGCTGACTGGGTGATGTGAAGCTTGTCTGCGGCCTTGTTGAGCGTCCCCAGCTTCGCGACCCAGTAGAAGGCCTCGATCTGCTTGATGGTCAGCATGCAGCTTTCCCCTCTCCAATCGATTGCATAGGCAGCGAGTGAAACGGAATGCTGAAGTCGCAGCACTCCTGAGCAATCGTGATGACTGCGCTGTGCAGCGCCGTCAGTGATTCGACTTTGACCAAAGCGACGTAGTTCAGGTTGGGAGGCTCCAGCGGAAGGCTGACTTCCTTGAGCGCGCCGCGTGACAAGGCTTCTCGGGCGAGAGATTTGGGCAGGTTGGCGAGCCCGATGCCGGCGGCAGCCATTCCGGAGATGGCCATCAGGCTGTCGCAGTGAATGACGCTCGCCGGCCGGATCGAACGCTCGAGGAACCAGGCAGACAGTCGCATGCCCGCGCCCGTGGTGGCCGCCTGGATCAACAGTGTCTGGCGCTCCAGATCGGCAAATGTGAGAACGGCCGGAAGCGAGATCTCGGGCGCGCAATACCAGCCGACTTCGGCAACCCCCACCGGTATACGGACCATGTCCTGGGTCCGGATGGAGTCAACCACCAGCGCAATGTCGAGTTTTCCGTTGCGCACGCGCGAGTGCAACTGCGGCGAAGAGTCGACATCAACTTCAAGGTTCAGCCGGGGGTAGCGCGTTCGAAGCTGGCTGACGAAGCGTGGCAGCCAGGTGCTGGCTGCCAGTTCGGTCACTCCCAGCCGAAGCATCGATTCAATGATGCCCGGCTGTGCGAAGCGCTCGGCCAGCGTAGCGCGCTGGCGCAGTGCGGCGCGTGCGACCCGCAAGACCTCCTGGCCTTCCACGGTGAGCTTCGCCGTTCGCTGGGTCCGGTCGAACAGCGGGTGTGCGAAACCAGCCTCGAATTCCTGAATCAACCGGGACACGGCGGACTGGGAGGTATTCAACGCGCGCGCAGCGCCCTTGAACGACCCCATATCCACCGCAGCCACCAGGGCCTCGAGCTCACGAAAGGTCGTCATGGACGGCCGCCAGGCGCTGGTGCATATGCATGATCCGCGAAGGCAGGCGGGGAACGTGCCCACCTGCCAAAAGCGAGGTCAGTTTGAGGGGCTGGCTAGGTGTCATCCCGATAATCAATTGTGATTCTGGAATTTTTATATATCTAAAAATATCTCTTTGAGGAATTATTGCATGCGTGAAAAATCGGGTGTGGCCCCGTACGCCCAGACTCCCAATTTCAGATGACGAACCTGACAAGCCCCGATCTGCTCGATATGAACCTCCCATTGCCTGAGATGGAGGTTGAAACGCCTTGTTTTGTGATTCTTGAGCCCGCTGTCGCACACAACCTGCGCAAGACCGCTGAATTGGCCGGCGGTGTCGAGCGGATGGTGCCGCACGTCAAAACCCATCGGTCTCCCTGGTTGACGCGCTTCCTCGTTGAGCGGGGTGTGGTGGCATTCAAGACCGCCACGCCGCGCGAGGTGGAGATGGTGCTGCAGGCAGGGGCCCATGAAGCCGTGTGGTCGTACCCGACGACCAGTGCGGCCGCCATTGCCCGGGTGATCCAGGCCGCCGATGCGCACCCTCAGGCGCGAGTGACGGGCGTGGTCGATACCGAGGTCGGATTGGCGACCTGGTTGCGCCTGCTGGCGCAGGGCCACCATCCGAACGTGGACCTGCGTGTCGATATCGACCCTGGAATGGGCCGTACCGGTGTCGCCATGGACGAGGCCGCGATCGACTTCGCCGTGAAGATCTTTCAAGCTGGCCGATTCGGCGGGTGGCATGTCTATGACGGCCACATCCAGGACCTGGACCTCGCCAGGCGCGAGGCCCGCTTCCTGGAATTGCAAGGCCAACTCAACGCCTTGTTCGAACGCGCCGATAAGGCTGGTCTGCAACGGGACATCATCGGTGGCGGCAGCTACACCTTCCCGCTGTGGGCCAAGCACACAGGTGCACGGGTCTCACCTGGCAGCTGGGTCTACTCGAATTCACAGCATCAAGCCGACCAGCCGCACCGCGGGTGGCAGGTAGGTGCCTACGTCCTGTCCACCGTGTTGTCGCAGCGGGAGGGCACGTTGACCCTGGATGCCGGAGCCAAGGCCATCGCGCCCGACATGCCGATGGACAGGCGCTTCATCGGCGTCTCCCAGATTGTCAGCATGAAGGAGGAGCACACCATCGTCAAGGCGCCCTCCCTGGTGCCTGGTGACCACGTGGCCCTCGTGCCGCGGCATACCTGCACCACGGCCTATCTGTACCGTCAGGCCCTGGTCCTCAAGCTCGACGGTTCCTGGGAGTATCGGGACCAGCTCGGTTGCGAGCGGTGAAATGATCCGTGCCCGTTGCGGGCACTCTCGTTGAGGCGCGGACCCCCTGCGTCCGCCTTCGTCCCCATCCACGCCGCTTCACTGCGGCGTGCGACTTTTCACGGCCCTACAGGCCGTCCCGCACGCCACTCTTGCTTTGGCGCCCGCCGCAGCCGTCGGCCTGTGTCGCAGGCCAGGCTGCGCCTGATGGAAAGCCAATGCCTAGGGGCATCCCTGCTTTCAGTTCTCAAAAAGTGATTTTTAAAAATCTAAAAATATCTCTTTACGGAATGTATGGGGGCGAGAAAAATCCTTGACGAGCAACTGATCCTTTTTCACGAAAACCCCCGCTTCATGACTCTGCCCATCCGCTATCCCTCGCCGCTGCCGGCGCCTCTGTCCAAGGCCGTACGTGCGGGCGATTTCCTGTTCCTGTCTGGCCAGACGCCCAAAAATCCCGACCTGACGCCGTTGCGCGGGACGATCCAGGAGCAAACCCGCAACGTGCTGGACACGATCGCGGCCAGCCTGGAGGAGCATGGGTTGGGGATGGAGCACGTGGTGCGTGCCACCTGCTGGTTATCGGACATCCAACTGATGAAGTCCTTCAACGAGGTGTATGCCACCTACTTCCCGGAAGGTCTGCCGGTTCGCAGCACGGTGGAGGCCAAGCTGTCCCAGGATGTTGATGTCGAAATCGAAGTGACGGCCTGGGCGCCTGTTCAGCGAGAGGTCTGACAGGCATGAACGCGAACGTCTCCATCGTCGCCTCTCGCCTGGGGCAGGTGAAGCCCTCGGCAAGCATCGCCGCGAAGGCCAAGGCGGATGCCCTGCGCGCCGCCGGCCGGGTGATCATCGACTTTTCCGTTGGCGAGCCGGATTTTCCGACCCCCCACCATATCGTGGAGGCGGGCAAGAAGGCGCTTGAGCAGGGGCACACGCGCTACACCGCATCCGCCGGGACCATCCCCTTGCGCAACGCCATCATCCAGAAACTCCAGCGGGAGAATGGCCTGGATTACCAACTGCAGGAAATCGTCGTTGGTAGCGGCGCCAAGCACATCATCTTCAATGCGTTCACCGCGTCACTGAACGCAGGCGACGAGGTCATCATTCCGGCGCCGTACTGGGTCTCCTATCCGGAGATGGCGGTCATCAACGGGGGAGTGCCTCGGATCGTGAACTGCCCTGCCAGCACGGGCTTCAAGTTGACGCCTGGGGCGCTGGAGGCGGCGATCACGCCGCGGACGCGCTGGTTGGTTCTCAATACCCCCGGGAACCCGACGGGCGCCGTGTACACGAGTGACGAGCTTCGCGCGCTGGGCGACGTGCTGCTCAGGCATCCCCAGGTCTGGGTAATGACCGATGAGATCTACGAGCATTTCACCTACGATGAGACGCGCCACGTCAGCATCCTGAGCGTCAGCCCTGCGCTGCGCTCGCGCACGCTGGTCGTCAACGGGGTCTCCAAGGCATATGCCATGACCGGCTGGCGGATCGGGTACGGTGCCGGTCCGGTCGACCTGGTCAAGGCGATCACCTTGCTCATCACGCAGAGCACGACCTGTGCGAGCGGCGCTTCCCAGGCCGCTGCGGCCGAGGCCTTGAATGGCCCGCAACAGTGCGTTCGTGATGCGGCCATGGTGTTCCAGCAGCGTCGTGACCGGCTGGTCCGCCAGCTGCGGGCCATCGACGGGATCGAGTGCGACACACCGCCGGGTGCCTTCTACGTCTTTGCCAGCGTGCAGGGCCTGATCGGCCGAACCACGCCTGCAGGCGCTGTGCTCAACACGGACCAGGACGTCGCGAATTACTTCATCGAGCAGGCTGGCGTCGTCACCGTGGACGGCACGTCCTACGGCCTGCCTTCCTACGTGCGCTTCGCGTTCGCCACGTCCGACAGCGAAATCGACCGAGGTTGTGCCGCGCTGTCGGCGGCCGTCGCGCTGCTGCACAAGAACTGAACATCTTTAGAGAGATCCTGATATGTCTTATGAAGCACTGGCCCATTTCGACCGGGTGACGCCCGAGCAGATTGAGCGCGCGCGCAAGTTCCAGGCAGCGATCCTGTGTGACGTCGCCGGACGCCGCGGCACGATGCATGCACGCATCCGTGCCCTGCACCCCGACATGACGGTGTGCGGTCCAGCCTTCACCGTCGAGGTGAGGCCCGGCGACAACCTGATGTTCCATGTGGCCCTGGCTGTTGCCCGCCCTGGCGATGTGATCGTGGTGGACGGCAAGGCCGACGCCACCTGTGCGCTGTTCGGCGACCTGATGGTCACCCAGGCTGAGGCTGCGCGCCTCGGGGGATTCGTGGTGGATGCCGCCTCCCGTGACACCACGTCGCTGTCTGCCGGCACGTTCCCGATCTTCGCGGCAGGGACGAACCCCTGCGGGCCGACCAAAGGCCTCGCCGGGCGTTTGAGCATTCCGGTGGCCGTAGGCGGCGTGTCTGTCAGTCCCGGTGACCTGGTGGTTGGCGACGTTGATGGCGTGGTGGTGATCCCCAGGGCCGATGTCGAGGCCGTCCTGGCCGCTGCCCAGAAGAAGGTGGAGGCCGAGGAGCAGCGCATCCGGGAGATCGAGGAGGGCATCCTCGTGTCCCCCTGGCTGGACGATGCATTGCGCCAGGCGGGTCTGCCGACGCTGGGTCACTGAAGACTGAACGAGACGGCACGAGCCATGCTGCAAATCGACCAGGTTCCCGCGACGCCGGTGGGCCAATATCCCACCCCCTTCCAGGAACTCAAGCGCTTGTCCAGCCACCTGGGCGGGGCGAGGCTGTGGGTGAAGCGGGACGACATGACGGGCCTGGCGTTCGGCGGCTCCAAGACGCGTGCCCTGGGAACCCTCCTGGGGCGCGCAGTCGCGCAGGGCGCGGACACCATCATCACGTGCGGGCCGACCACTTCCAATCATGTGCGCTTGACGGCGGCGGCCGCCAATCAGCTTGGCCTGAATGCCATCCTGGTCCTCAAGCGCCCACAGGGCAGCTCGGTGGCGATGCAAGGCAACATGCTGCTCAATCATGTGCTGGGGGCCCGGATCGTCTACGCCGATGTGGACTCCCTGGCTGGCCTCGAACCCGTGATGCAGGAGCTGGCCGCCGAGCTGACGGCCGTGGGGCGCAGGCCCTTCATCATCCCGGGGGGTGGCTATTCGCCCGTGGGGGCCCTGGGGTATATCGGGCTGGTGCAGGAGCTGGTTCAGCAGGCGGCAGCGCATCGTATCGACATCGACGCGGTCGTCGTGGCCTCAGGGTCGGGTTGCATCCAGAGCGGCTTGCTGCTGGGCAGCCTCGCCCTGGACGCCAAGCTGCCTGTCCATGGCCTCACCATCAACCGCAGCGTTGCCGAGTTGATGCCCCGCATCCTGCATGACGTCGAAGCAGCAGGCCGCCTGATCGGGCTGGACCGCTGCCTCGACCCGGACCAGGTCGTGGTCCTGGACGACTATCTCGGCCCCGGGTACGCCGTACCGTCCGAGGCAGGCATGGCCGCCATCGACTTGCTGGCGCGCATGGAAGGCCTGCTGCTCGACCCCTGCTACACCGCCAAGTCCATGGCAGGTGCGATGGACTTGGCCACACGATGTTTCAAGCCCGGCCAGAACGTCGTCTTCATCCACACAGGTGGCACGCCGGGGATCTTCAACTATGCAGGGCACCTGTCCTCCCGTCGCGGCGCTGCGTCTCCAGGGCCCGACGATGTCCAGGCCGGCGCAGAGGCAGGGGTGGCGCAAGTCTTGCGTCCGTGATGGTCATGTCCTGGCAAATCAATCACCAACGATGGCAGCACAGCCTGCATGCAGGTTTACGTTGGTACATGCGCATCCGTGATGATGCAATCACGAAATTGTATTTTTTGATTGCATCCATCACGTATGAAACTAGCTCAGTCTGAGCGACACCTTTTTTAACAGGAGTAGTAAACATGAAAGCTTGGAAGGCGTTTATCGCCCTCGCGTTCCTGGTCGAAGCGGCTTATGCCCAGAATCTGACCGGCACGATGCAGAAGATCAAGGAAACCAAACGCATCGCCGTAGGCTTCCAGGAGGCGTCTGTCCCGTTCAGCTATCTCGACGGCAACCAGAAGCCGATCGGCTACACGCTGGACATCTGCGCAAAGATCGTCGACGCGGTGAAGAAGGAGTTGAACCTGCCGCAACTGACTGTCGACTTTGTCCCCGTCACCTCGGCCAACCGCACGCCTCTGCTGATCAACGGAACGATCGACATGAACTGCGCCTCGACGACCAACAACGCCGAGCGCCAGCAGCAGATCTCGTTCGCCAACTCACACTTCGTGACGACCAGTCGCCTAGTGACCAAGAAGGCCCAGAACATCCGCAAGTTCGACGACCTCAAGGGCAAGACCGTTGCCTCCGTGGCAGGCTCCACCAACCTCAACCAGCTCAACAAGCTCAATATCGACCGAAACCTCGGCATGACCGTGCTGTCCGCCAAGGACCAGTTGGAGGGCTTCATGCTGCTGGACTCCGGCCGTGCGGTGGCCTATGCGGGCGATGATGTCCAACTGGCCGTGGCCATGGCCCGCTCGAAGGAGCCTGCCAGCTATGTCATCAGCGAAGAAGCCCTGTCCAAGCCTGAACCGTACGGGATCATGCTGCGCAAGGACGATCCCCAGTTCAAGGCCCTTGCGGATCGCGTGACTGCGGCCCTGTATCAGAGCAACGAAATGGAGCCCCTGTACAAGAAGTGGTTCCAATCGCCGATTCCCCCGAACGGCGTGAATTTCAACTACCCCGTGCCCACCGCGCTGCGCAACGCCTGGAAGAAGCCCACCAGCAGCCCTGATCCTGATGCCTACGCCAACTAAAGAGGGCGCGGCCATCCGCACCTGATCCCTCCTCGGGGCGACTGCCCGCCATCGCTGGCGTCGCCCCGGATTCAAGAATTCACATGAACTACAACTGGAATTGGGGTATCTTTTTCGAGGCGTCGCCCGACGGTGCCGGAACATACCTCTACACGCTGTACCTGGGTCTGCGCTGGACGCTGGCCACCGCCGTTTGCGCATGGCTGCTGGCCGTCGTGTTCGGCTCGGTGATTGGCGTGATGCGCACATTGCCCTCGCGGATCGCGCAGCGAGTGGGCGCCTTTTATGTGGAACTGTTCCGGAACATCCCGTTCCTGGTTCAACTCTTTCTTTGGTACTTCGTCCTTCCCGAGGTACTGCCGGCCGCAGCAGGTGCCTGGCTCAAACAACTGCCCAACGCATCCTTTTTCACGGCCGTCGTGGGTCTTGGTTTCTTCATGTCTGCGCGTGTCGCTGAACAGCTGCGCTCGGGAATCTCCGCCCTTCCACGCGGGCAGCGCCACGCCAGTCTGGCCCTGGGGATGACCACTGCGCAGACCTACCGCTATGTCCTGCTGCCGATGGCCTATCGGATCATCCTGCCGCCCATGACTTCGGACATGCTCAATACGCTGAAGAACACCTCGGTCGCCATGACGATCGGCTTGGTGGAGCTGACTTCCCGCGCTTACGCCATCCAGGAGAACTCCTTCCAGTTTGTCGAGGCCTTCACGGCTGTCACGATCATCTACCTGCTGGTGAACAACCTGGTGACGGCCGCCATGCGCAGGCTCGAACGCAAGGTGGCGGTGCCTGGCTACATCTCGAACAAGTAAAACCATGCTCGCAGACTTTGACTTCGAAGTGATCACTCGATCGCTGGGCTATCTCTTTCTGGAGGGCATGTCGGTGACGCTGATGCTCACCGTTCTGGCGGCCGTGGGTGGTGTGGTCCTTGGCACCTTGCTGGCGATGGCGCGTTTGTCGTCCATCCGTTCGCTGTCCCGCGCCGCCACGCTTTACGTGAACGTGATGCGATCCCTGCCCTTGCTTCTGGTGATCTTCTGGTTCTATTTTCTCGTGCCGCTCCTGGTGGGGTGGGCGACAGGTGCCAGCCGGCCGGTTCCTGTCGGTGGTTTTGCCTCTGCCCTGATCACCTTCACGCTCTTCGAGGCGGCCTATTTCGCAGAAATCGTCCGGGCTGGCATCCAGTCCGTCCCGTCTGGGCAGGTGTCTGCGGGCTATGCCCTGGGCCTGACCTATCGACAGGTGATGGCGAGCATCGTCCTGCCGCAGGCTTTCAGGAACATGCTGCCGATCCTGCTGACACAGACCGTCATCTTGTTCCAGGACACCTCCCTGGTTTACGTGGTGTCACTCACCGACTTCCTGGGCGCTTCGTCCAAGATCGCCCAGCGTGATGGCCGCCTGGTGGAGATGTATGTGTTTTCGGCGGTCGTCTACTTCGTCATCTGTTTCGCCGCTTCGTCATTGGTCAAGCGTCTGCAGTCTCGCATCGCCATTGTTCGCTGAGCGACCTCTTCATCGATAAGTCATGATTGAAATCAAAAACGTCAGCAAGTGGTACGGCCCTTCCTTCAAGGTGCTCAATGACTGCACCACACAAGTCAAGAAGGGCGAGGTCGTCGTCGTGTGCGGCCCCTCCGGGTCTGGGAAATCCACGCTCATCAAATGCGTGAATGCGCTGGAGCCGGTCCAGGAGGGTTCCATCCTCGTGGAAGGTGTGAAAGTGAACGATCCGGCCACCAACCTGGCCAAGCTGCGCTCCCGCGTGGGCATGGTGTTCCAGCATTTCGAATTGTTCCCGCACCTGAGCGTGATCGACAACCTTTGCCTTGCCCAGGTCAAGGCGCTGGGCCGATCCCGCGAGGAGGCGCTGGACCGCGCGCACAAGCTGCTGGAGCGGGTCGGGCTGTCGGCCCATGCAGCCAAGTTCCCTGGCCAGCTCTCGGGAGGCCAGCAGCAGCGCGTGGCAATTGCCCGGGCGCTTGCGATGGATCCGATCGTGATGCTGTTCGACGAACCGACGTCCGCGTTGGATCCGGAAATGGTGGGCGAGGTGCTCGACGTGATGGTGGGCCTGGCCAACGAGGGCATGACCATGATGGTCGTGACCCACGAAATGGGTTTCGCGCGAAAGGTGGCTGACCGCGTGATCTTCATGGACCGCGGCGAGATCGTCGAAGACGACGACAAGGACTCGTTCTTCAGCGGTGCGCGCAGCGAGCGCGCCCGCGCCTTCCTGTCGAAGATCCTGAGCCACTGACGGGCCGGCCCATGCATCCCGAAGAAAGGCTCGAACGGGCGGGGCTCTTCCTGCCCGCGCCTCTGCCCCCAAGTGCGAATTACCGGCCGTTCCGGCGTGCCGGTCAGGTGCTGTATGTGTCCGGGCACGGGCCTCGTCAACCCGATGGCACGTACCTGTGCGGGCGCCTGCGGGATCTGCAGGACGTTCCGCAGGGGTATGCGGTGGCGAAGTTGACGGCGTTGAACCTGCTGGCCACGCTCAAGCTCGCCGTCAGTGACCTGGCGCAGGTGGACTGCGTACTCAAGGTGTTCGGCATGGTCAATGCCGAACCCGATTTCATTCACCACCCCAAGGTCATCAATGGCTTTTCGGATGTCCTGGTCACTGCGTTCGGTGAAGACGGACAGCACGCGCGCTCGGCCGTGGGTATGGGCTCCTTGCCTCACGGCATGCTGGTGGAAGTCGAGGCTGTGATCCTCTTGCGCAATTGACCCAGGAACTTTCGCATGAACAATTCATTCCGGATCGCCCATATCCAGGAGGCCGCTGAGCGCCTCGCCGGACACATTGTCCGTACGCCGGTGCTGGAGTCTCCGATGCTCAACAAGGAGGCTGGTTGCCGTGTGCTCGTCAAGGCGGAGTCTCTTCAACTGACGGGCGCCTTCAAGTTGCGGGGCGCGCTCAACAAGCTGATGTCCCTGGATCCCGAGGTTCGCCGGCGAGGCATCGTGGCGTTTTCCTCGGGCAACCATGGGCATGCGGTGGCAGCGGCTGCGTCGCGCATGGGATGTCCTGCCGTCATCGTGCTGCCCCACGATGCAGCCAAGGTGAAGATCGAGAACTGTCGCTGGTGGGGCGCCGAGATCGTCCTGTACGACCCCCGTACCGAGGACCGGGAGGAGGTGGGGCGGCGCGTAGCGTTGCCGCGCGGGATGCTGGTGGTGCCGCCCTTCGATGATCACGACATCATGGCCGGCCAGGGAACGGCCGGTCTTGAGATGGCCCAGCAACTGTCCGAGATCCATGTCACGCCTGATGTTTTCATCGTCCCGTGCAGTGGCGGCGGCCTGGCGTCCGGTTCGACCGCAGCGATGAAACATGCGTTCCCGGCGCTGGATTGCCGCTTCGTGGAGCCCCGCGGATTGGAGAAGATGGCATTGTCCATTCGGCTGGGATCGCCGCAAAAGCGCCCTGCAGGTCCACCCACGATCATGGACGGTATCAGTGGTCCGATGTCCGGGACCCGGACGTTCGAGGTCTTGCGTGATTGTGGAGCTACCGGTCTGAGTGTGACGGATGACGAAGCGCTCTACGCCATGGGAAAGATCTACCGATTCCTCAAGATCGTGTCCGAACCTGGCGGCGCCGCCGGGGTTGCCGCGGTCCTGGCTGGCAAGGCTGATTTCAGTGGGAAGACGGTTGCCGTCATCTGCTCCGGCGGTAACGTCGACAAGGACGTTTTCGCGCAATCCCTGAGCTATGCATGAATTGCCTGATGGGCCGACGGCAGCGCCATGAATGATGCTGATTCCGGTCATCCTTCTCCCGCTCGATTCCTTCAATCCGGTGGCACACCGCATCGTGCGCGGGTGCCGACGCGCCGCACCCGCGACAACGAGAAGCCCCTGGTCGAGGACATCCGGCTGCTGGGACGCATCCTCGGGGACGTGATCCGCGAGCAGGAGGGGCAGGAGGCCTTCGAGCTGGTCGAACGCATTCGCAAGCTGTCGGTGTCCTTCCGCCGCGATGCCGACCACGAGGCCGACAAGGCGCTCAAGACCCTGCTCAAGT
>JACCDU010432271.1_pt1 | contig 12604 bp, 10 predicted proteins | sample 7446081 | NCBI WGS metagenome assembly JACCDU01 (sample SAMN15323447, study PRJNA562643) | freshwater metagenome | isolation source: river surface water | place: USA:Blue River Watershed | collected 2017-08-17 | reverse complement strand
GACGCAGGCGAGGTCCACAGTGGCTCTGAAATTGCCCAATTGGAAGAGCTTGACCCGAGCACGGTCAATGAATTGCTGAGGCTGACGCTGCTGGATCCATCTCTGGTGATGGACATTCTGGAAGGTAGGCAACCCCAGGAGGTCAGCATGATGTGGTTCACACGCAATGCACTGCCCGATCTTTGGCATGAACAGTTCAAGCCAAGGCTTGCCACCTGAAGAGGCGTCAGCCCTGCTCTGGTAGCCCCTCAGTAACTTCAGATCGTTATGACAGTCTCAGATCGACCCACTGCTGTCCTTGGAGACGAAGTAAAGCAGTCATTCAGGAAGAACTTCCCTTTGCCAAAAAACATTGCTTTTTGATTATCCCGGCACAGTGCCCTATTTGTGTAACCTTCAGCGGTTAACAAATACGGTTGTCGGCGGTTCTGTTTGACTGGCTGATCTCTATCAGTTTGAACACCGCTGGCGAATTTAGCTCCTGTAAGTCTGGTTCAGGTGCAGACGTTTGTCTCTATCGTCCTGTTCTGCTTGCGCCGCACGCCACAAAACTTTTCCTGATGCTGTTCGCGGAAGGTCATTGACCAGTTCAACCTCGCGCGGATACTTATAAGCTGCCATGTGTTCGCGCGACCAGGCAACGATATCGTCGGACGAAACCTGTCCCCGCTGGCTTTCGTGCAGAACCACCAGAGCTTTAACCGTCTCGCCACGGTAGGAATCACGCTTGGCGATCACGCAGGCTTCCTTGATTGCAGGATGATGTTGTAGCAGGGCCTCAACCTCAGCAGGCCATACCTTAAAGCCGCTGGCGTTGATCATTCGTTTGAGCCGGTCGGCCATGTAGAAATAGCCATCCTCATCCATGCGACCAAGGTCACCTGTGCGAAACCAACTTTGGCCATCTATTTCGACAAAAGCTTCACGGGTTGCCTCGGGCTGATACCAGTAGCCTTTGAAAAGTTGTGGTCCCTGGACCAGAATTTCGCCTACTTCGCCCGGGGCAAGAGGCTGCAGCGTGTCGGGATTGACCACAAGGGCCTTTGTACTGACGAACGGAATGCCCAGGCAGTGGCGCCGAGCGGCATGACGGGGGTTGAGGTGCGTGGGTGCTGCAGTCTCTGTCAAGCCATAGCCTTCCACATAGTCAAGACCAAAGACTTGTTTCAGTCGCTCGCTCACGGCATCAGGCATAGGTGCACCACCGCCCCCTATGTAACGCAGGCTAGACAGGTCGTATTCGCCAAGATCTTCACCGCTGAGCAGATCAACGACCATGGTCGGAATATTGGGCCAGTGCGTGATTCGAAGGCGCTCGATGGTACGGGCTGCACTGCGCCGATCCCATCGCGGAAGCAGAACCATGGCGCATCCGTGGCGAATACTGGCGAGCATGCCCATCACCAGCCCTGTAATGTGGAACATCGGAACCACGATCAGTTGTCTATCCCCAGTTCGCAGGTCCAGCCAAGGTCCTCCGGCAAGTGCGTTGTGCATCAGCGATGCATGGGTATGCATGCACCCTTTGGCCAAACCTGTGGTGCCGCTGGTGTAGGGCAACAGCGCAAGATCATGGCCGGCGACTGACACGTCAGCAGGTTGCAAGCCTGCTGCGACCAGATCGCGCCAACGGTGTACCTGCCCAGCAGTCAGTTCGGGTGAAGGAGGTTGGGCCAGTAACCAGCTTTGCCAGAGTTTCGGCCAATCCTTAGCTTGCTCTTCAACGCGCTCTGGCATCGCCTCGGCAAGGTCGAAAAGCACCAGGTGGCGCAGACCATTGTCGAGTTTTGAGCTTGCTGCAGCCAGTTCGCCAGCCACATCCGAAGCAGCTATGGCGATATGTGCGCCGGCATCGAGAATGTAGTGGCCAAGCTCATCAGCTTTGTTCATCGGGTTTAGCGGAACCACGACTGCTCCCAGGCGCAGAACGGCGTGAAAACCGATGACGTATTGCGGACAGTTCTGCATGAACAGCAATACTCGGTCACCCTTGGCCACGCCAAGAGATTGCAACCCGCCTGCAAGATGCTCTGCCTCGTGCACCAGTTCTGCCCACGAATAGGTGCGCCCCATGAAATGCAGCGCTTGCTCTTCAGGGGCTTTTTGTGCACGCCAAGCAAACGCCGTCCAGAGCGATTCGTCAGGTACGTCCATGACGATGGGGACACCTACTGGCCAAATCTGCAGGTGAGGCTGCTGATGGGAGGAGGCTTCAGGGGGGCTGATCGCGTTCATGTGCAAGTCTTCTTCAATACGGTGATTTGTTGTACAGGCTTTAGCTCGGACTGACATGACTTTCCGTCATGTCAGATACTCTCTCGGCCTCAACGTGAGGCCATGTACATGGGGCCTCCACGGTCAGCCGGGAAACCATAGCCAAGTACCCAGACCAGATCGATATCCCCGGGCCGGCAGGCCATGCCTTGTTCAAGCAAGACACGACCTTCCTCGATGAGCGGCATGACGCAACGCGCCACAATGTCTTCATCGCTTACGTCGGGTGCGGGTGTGATTCCCAGGCTTGCCGCCTCCTGAGCGCATACGTGCGCCAGGTCAGGATCTGGAATAGCGAGCCGTCCTTCATAGAGGTAATGACCTCGACCGCTTTTGTAACCATACCGACCTAGCTCAGCCAAACGACGTGTGATGCGACGATATCCGGGCGGGTCGTTGAAATGTGTGCTACGGCCGGCAAGCACCTGACTCACCAGGTCGGTGCCCGCCATGTCCAGGGTGCGGCATGGGCCCAGCGCGAAGCCGAATTTCACCAAGGCCTGGTCGATTCGGTGAGCCGCTATGCCTTCGAGTTGCAGTGCGTCCACTTCCCTCAAATAACCTTCAAACATGCGGTTGCCTATGAAACCCCAAGCATTTCCGGCTAGCACAGGCAGCTTGCCCAGCTTCAGTGCCAGGGCACGAGCGCCGGCAATGCTGGTGTCCGTTGTACAAGCCCCACGAACCACCTCCACCAAGGGCGTGATGTGGGCAGGGGTAAGGAAATGCATGCCAACCACTTGTCCCGGGCGATCACATCCGCTTGCAAGCGCATCAATGTCCAGAGTCGAAGTGTTACTCACCAGCAAGACATGCGGTCTGCAAGAGGCATGCAGCTTAGCCATCACATCGCGTTTGATACCCACATCTTCGAACACTGCTTCAATCGCCGCGTCTACATCAGCCAAATCGGCAAAGTCGCAGGTGGGTAGCAGTCGTGCCAAGCGCTCGTCGCGCGTGGTTTCGTCGATGCGTCCACTTGCTACCGACTGATCCAGGCTCAAACGCAAGCGCTGCATACCTTGTGAAAGTGCTTCGGGCGATTTGTCTAGCCAGCGTACGACGAGGCCCGCCGCCAGAGCGCAAAGGCAGATTCCCAAACCCATAGTCCCTGCACCCACGATCGCCAAGTGGCTAACCACAGGCAATTCCGATACAGCCGGCCACTCTGGACCGGAAGAGGCATCGATGCGCGCCTGATTCAGGTACTTCCGCGCCAGCTCGATTTCACCGAGTGTGGGCATCGCCCATGCTTTTGGGGCAAGACGGAAAGTTGCGAACTCTCTTGGCATGGATGTGCAAGCGATTTTATTGTCCGACAATGACATGGTGCAGAAAACTTCCGAGTTTGTGAAAAATGTCTACCGCATTTGAAATTTTCCAGTGAAAACCCTAAAAAACGGCTTGTTTAGACTGAATAATTGATTGTTTCCGGTTTTTTGTCGCCCTGCATTAGGGTTTTCATGGGTGGTTGAAACAAATTTATTGTCGGACAATAAATTCAAATGCTTGCTACTGCTCCATCCCCGGTGACACCAGGTTCGAACGCCTTGCTAGAACAACCAGACCAACTGAACGCCTTGGCAGCTTGGCTGCACTCTCGAGATTTGCTGCCGCATGGCTCTTCATTACGCTCACTCAGAATGGCCGGGGGTCAATCCAACCCGTCATGGCAACTCCAGGCTCCAGATCGAGCATGGGTGCTCCGCGCAAAGCCTGCGCCCGCAGCTCAGTTGCTGCCCTCGGCCCACGCCATTGAGCGAGAGTTTCGGATACTCCAAGCGCTACAGGGCACGCCCGTCCCGGTTCCTCGTGTCCTGGCAATGTGCGAGGACGAGTCAGTCATTGGCGTGTCTTTCTACCTGATGGAGTTTGTCAATGGGCGCGTCTTTAGCGACCCCTCATTACCGGCTTTACCAGTCACGGAGCGCCGGGCCTACTACGAGGCCGCAGCCAGGGTGTTGTCAGCTCTGCACCGTGTGGATTGGCGCTCTCTAGGCCTACAAGACTTCGGACGACAAGAGGGCTACTACAGCCGTCTCATTCGTCGCTGGTCCAAACAGTACCGGGCCACATGCACCGATCCTGTTCCCGCCATGGAGTGGTTGATGCATTGGCTGCCAGACCACATTCCCCCCGGAGCAGATGATTCAGCTGATACCTGTATTACGCATGGAGACTATCGGATGGAAAACCTGATGTTCCATCCCGAGCGACCAGAAGTGGTGGCTGTGCTTGACTGGGAGCTCGCCACACTGGGTCATCCCATGGGAGATCTTGCCTACAACGCTTTGGCGTGGCACATGCCGGCTGGGCTGTTGCGGGGCCTGGCTGACCTGAACCTTGTGGCTTTAGGCCTGCCCAGTGAGAAAAATTACCTCGCGGCGTACGCTCACTTCAGCAGACAGAGTCTTTCCGAGTTGGCGAACGACTGGCCCTTTTACCTGGCTTTCAACCTGTTCCGCCTCAGTGCGATCTTGCAGGGCATCGGCCACCGCGCCAGCGCAGGTCGTGCAGCCAACGCCACTGCCGAGCAGATTGCGGCTTTTGCACCATCAGTTGCCGCCTGGGGTATGGCGATCGCACAAGGTCGGCAGCCCAATTTCTATTCCCAATGACACAACCGGTTTTATCCATGAATTTCTTTCCTGATACCGAACGCGCCATCGCACTTCGCGAGCAACTGACCCGCTTCATGGCAGAGCACATTTATCCGAATGAGTCGCAAGTCTGGAAAGAGGCCCATGCACAGCGCTGGGATTCACCAGAAGGATGGACTGTTTGTCCTACCGTTGAAAGGCTCAAGAAAATCGCCCACGAGCAAGGCCTTTGGAATCTTTTCCTGCCTCATTCATCGCGTGCGCCTCAGGGGCTGTCGAATTTGGAATACGCACAGTTGTGCGAAATCATGGGGCGAGTACCTTGGGCCAGTGAAGTTTTCAACTGTTCGGCACCAGATACGGGCAACATGGAAACACTGGACCGTTACGCGAGTGAGGAACTCAAGGATCGCTGGCTAGAGCCACTCCTGGCTGGAGAAATCCGTTCGGCTTTCCTCATGACCGAGCCGGCTGTTGCCTCGTCGGATGCAACTAACGTGCAATGCTCAATCGACAGGGATGGCAACCACTATGTCATCAATGGACGCAAGTGGTGGTCAAGCGGAGCGGGCAGCCGGCGCTGCAAAGTCTTTATCGTGATGGGGAAGACCGACCCGGAAGCGCCACGACATCAACAGCAGTCGATGATTGTTGTCCCTGCCGACACGCCTGGTGTGAAGGTCCTGCGTCCACTTACTGTATTTGGCTATGAGCACCCACCGTTGGGTCATATGGAGGTGTTACTTGAGAATGTTCGCGTGCCAGTAGAGAACATCCTGCTGGGCGAAGGCAGGGGCTTCGAAATCGCTCAAGGTCGCTTGGGGCCTGGTCGCATCCATCACTGTATGCGTTCAATTGGCGCAGCGGAAAGAGCCTTTGAGCTGATGTGCGAACGGCTGTCAAAACGGCACGCTTTTGGCCGATCCCTCGCGGAGCAAGGCGTTTGGCACGAGCGCATCGCTCAGGCTCGCTGCATGATCGATCAGGCCCGCTTGCTGACCATGAAAGCCGCCTGGATGATGGATGCCGTTGGCAACAAGGCGGCTCAGGGCGAGATTGCCATGATCAAGATCGTGGCACCGTCCATGTCCTGTCAGGTGATCGACTGGGCTATCCAGGCCTGGGGCGGCGCCGGTGTCTCGGGCGATACACCTCTGGCGTATCTCTACGCTGACCAGCGTACTCTGCGCCTGGCCGATGGACCAGACGAGGTGCACCGGCAGGCATTGGCCAAGCTAGAACTTAGCCGACTGGGCTTGCGTAAAAAGCCCGTAGGCATGCCTATCACCCGCAGCTGATAAAGACACCGAAGAGTGCTCGATCTCTTGAACCTCCACTTTTTCCACAGAGGATGACAACATGACATTCATTCAACGCCGCCATATCAATCAAGCCATCGCAGCCACCTGTCTTGGCCTATTCAGTCTGACGGGACAATGTCAGGAGGGTGCTCCTGCAAAAATCATTGTCGGTTTTCCGGCTGGCGGATCATTTGATGCGATCGCACGTCTGATCGCCGATAAGGCCAAGACAGAACTTAACCGCCCAATCATTGTAGATAACAAGGTAGGCGCCGGCGGCCGCATCGCGGTTGACGCGCTCAAGGTCGCACCCGCCGACGGAAGCGTCGTCATGCTGGGTCCAGATGCACTCACTTCGCTCTACCCCTATACGTACAAGAAGCTGAACTACGACCCCAAGAAAGATCTGGTGCCTATCGGAACGGCTGCCGAGTTCGCCTTCAGCTTTGCTGTAGGCACAGCACCCAAAGCCAACACTTGGAGTGAATACGTGACCTGGGCAAAGGCTAACCCGAAGTCAGCTAACTATGGCATCCCGGCGCTTGGCGCACCCCACCATTTCTTTGGCATCCTTCTGGGTAACGCGATTGGCGTACCAATGCAAAACGTGCCTTTTCAGGGCAGCGCCCCGATCAACCTGGCTTTGATGGGCGGACAGATCAGCGCTGCGATTGACGTGGCCAGCAGCCAGGTGGAAAACCACAAAGCAGGCAAGATCAAGATGCTCGCAGTGTCAACCGAGCAGCGCATTCCTCAAGCGCCGGATGTACCGACGTTCAGCGAACTGGGTTTTCCAGCTGTCAGCGGTGCTGGTTTCAACGCGCTGTACGCGCCAGCTGGCACACCTGCAAGTGCTGTTGATTCCTGGAACAAGGCGCTGGCCAAGGTCATGACCATGCCCGACGTCAAGGAAAAACTGACCAACATGGGCTTTATTCCCGTGGGCAAATCCACCCAGGAACTCATCGAACGCCAAAATGCATCGGCCCGCAAGTGGGAGCCCGTCATTAAGGCGTCAGGTTTTACAGCTGACTGATGATCAGGCGGGTTACTGCTGCCGCCTAGAATTTGACGATTACATTTCTGATCGTGCACTCATGGCTAATCTGAAACAGCACTCTGTACCCGCCTACCGTCAGGTTTCGGAGGATTTGCGTCAACGCATCGTACGCGGTGAAATTGCCGCCGGTCAGGCGCTGCCTATCGAGGCAGATCTTTCCACAAAATACGGTGTGCACCGATCTACAGTGCGTGAAGGCCTTCGACAGTTGGAACAAGACGGGATGGTGCGCCGGGAAGGCAAGCGTCTGGTAGTCACAGTTCCACGGCAAAGCGATTTGACAGCCAGTGCCGAACGTGCATTGCGAATGCAACAAGTGAGTTTTCGGGATGTTTGGGAAGCAGCCACTACGCTGGAGCCAATGTGTGCACGTCTGGCAGCTCAGCGCATCACTGCCGAAGGCCTGCTCCGTCTGGAGAAAAATATCCGGCATACCGAGATACTTGTCCAGACAGGGCAATCGCCTGTAAGCGCCACGATCGAGTTCCACTCCCTCGTCGCGGAGGCTACGCACAACCAGGCCTTGTTACTGGCGAGGGCACCTATCAGTCTGCTGATGCTCGCGGGCTATTCGGCAATCGCACCTAAGCTGCCGCAATCGGGCCTGCGCCTGTTAGAGGCGCATCGCCAAATTCTTGAGTCCTTGCGCCAGCACGATGCAGACTCGGCAGAAGCCTGGACGCGGAAACACTTGGCGGATCACAAGCGGGGGTTTGAGTTCGCCGGTCTCGACATGGATGCGCGTGTCCCTGAACCACAAGCGTCTGAAACCACCCTCCAAATATGAGCCGAACTATTGCCCAACTCTTTAGCCTTGCCGGTCGAAACGCCCTCATTACAGGGGGCTCGCGTGGCCTTGGACTGCAAATAGCTCACGCGCTGGGGGAGGCAGGAGCTCGCGTGCTGATTGCCTCGCGCAAGCCAGAGGAACTTGAGCGGGCGACGCAGGATTTGCGAGCTGCTGGCGTGGATGCCGACTGGCTGGTGGCTGATTGCGCCAATGAGCACGACCTTCGGGCACTGGGTCAGCAGGCCTTACAGCGTCTGGGACGTGTTGACGTGCTGGTCAATAACGCTGGAGCCGCTTGGGGCGCACCGGCCGAAGATCATCCAATTGAGGCGTGGGACAAGGTCATGGACCTGAACGTGCGTGGTTATTTCATTCTCAGCCAATACCTTGCACGGCATGACATGATTTCCAGGCGCTCGGGCAGCATCATCAATGTGGCATCGATCGGCGCTTTGGGGGGCAACACGCCTGACATCAAAACCATTGCTTACAACACGTCCAAGGGTGCAGTTCTGAATTTCACGCGGGCACTCGCTACCGAGTGGGGCGCCCATGGCATCAGGGTCAATGCGTTGTGCCCGGGCTTCTTTCCAAGCCGCATGACACGTGGCACGCTGCAGAACCTGGGTGCGGAGACCTTGGCGGCCAAGGCACCTCTAGGTCGTCTCGGGGATGACGAAGACCTCAAGGGAACGGCTGTGCTGTTCGCATCTGACGCTGGCAAGCACATCACGGGACAGTGGCTGGCGATTGATGGCGGGGTAAGCGTTGTGATTGGAAGCTGAGCTTCAAGAAAAATGCCCATATTGAAAGGTTTTCAATTTGGGCAACAGACGTCACCTAACCGCACAGTCTCTGAGACTGTTCATCAAGATTCTGGTAGACGTGTCGATCATTTTTTCACGCAATACCATGGCGCACATTGGACCACTGACTAAAGTGTCCATACCTGTTTGTAATATGCAAACACCGCCCGCAGAACAACTTTGTTTCGCCACGTGACTGGCTACCCCCCAAAGCATGCCGCTGTTTCTGACAAGGCTGTTCGACAGATAAAGCGAATCGGTCTGAACGTCCGTGATTTTTGTCGATGCTGGTCGATGCAGCGAAAGGAAGCGGTTTAACTTCCGACGCAAGGGAGTTTCTGAAGCTGGCAAAACCCAATGGCAATTGGCCAGATCCTTCTCAGTGATTTTCTTACGCTTCGTCAGAGGATGGTCAAGCGATACAAGAATTTCTGTGTGCTCAGTGTAGAGTTCGGTGACATCTACCGTGGTCAAATTCAACTCAATCTCGGGATGCGAAAGCATAAGATCAATTCGCCCCGAAACCAGGGCTTCGTAGAGTTCCTGGACTCGCATCAATTCCACAGAAAACGCCACCTGAGGGAGAACATCGCGGGCACGACCGATGGCTTTAGCCAGCAACTCACTGCTGAAAACTGAAATCATGCCAATCCGAACCTCACCACGAACCCCTTTGTGCAGGCCTGCCAAATCTTCTTGAGCCAGTTCCAGTTCAGCAAGCACTCGGTTGGCATGCTGCATCAAGGTGGCGCCAGCAGGTGTCAGTGCAACGCGTGTTGTGGTGCGCAGAAACAGCTGGGCACCAATATCGCTTTCGAGTTGGGCCAGCGCCCTTGAAAGCGCGGGTTGAGAAGTGTGCAGCAATTCTGCGCTGCGGCTGATGTTGAGCTCGCGTCCGATGACGCTGACCATTCGCAAGTGCCGCAGCGAGATATTCCTGATCGAAGGGGGCATGACCTCAGTATAACTTTGAGGTTATAAGTCCATTATGCTTCGTAGTTCAATGGCAGCCCCGGTATGGGCCAATCATCAATCGCAATCAGTTGACCTCGCCCAGAAAGAGTGATGTAAAGCGTTCGGAGATCTTTTCCACCAAAACACAGGTTCGTGGTCAACAGGTCGTCGGTAGGAATATGACTGATCCAGGTGCCTTGCGGTGAAAAAACACTGATCCCAGCGTGAAAAAGTGAAGCAATGTAAAGGTTGCCCAGAACGTCAACCGCCATGGAGTCAAAGCGCTGGTAATACCCCCCGGGATTGGCAGCAATCAATTTTGCCCCCTGGGGCGAGGGCCATCCAATTTTTTTCACCTGACCTGGTCCCAGGATCTCGAAGGACCACAGGCGTGCTCCTTCCGTCTCAGCGTAGTACAGGGTCTGTCCGTCCGGCGCAAGCGCTACGCCATTTGGGGTCATCACGGGGTGGGCAATCGTACTGACCTTCTGGCCGTCCGCCAATGCGTAATAGAGCCCCCCTCTGTCCATGTCGCCATGACGGACCTTTCCGAAGTCGGAAAAATAAAACCCTCCGTGCGCGTCAAACACCAAATCGTTCGGGCCACGCAGCTGCTGTTGACCGACATGCTCGTAAAGGCGTTCGCAGCGTCCTGTGTAAAGATCAACCCGCTCTATCCTGCCACCGCTGTAATCGGCGGCCTGCCCGGCTGGGCGAAGCAGGCCATCAGACTCCCGGACAAAATTGAAACCACCGTTGTTACAGACGTACACAGCACCGTCGGGGCCAATCGCGGCGCCATTAGGTCCTCCCCCCAACTGCGCTAGCACCTGAATTTCCCCGTCAGGTCGAACGCGAGAAAGCGTGCCCCGAGCAATCTCCACCAAAACGATCGAGCCATCAAGCATGGCGATCGGACCTTCAGGAAACTGAAGGCCGCATGCAACTTCCCTGATCCTCATGTCTCAAATCACCATGATCTCAGTTGACACGTACGCCAGAAGCCTGAACGACAGGCGCCCATCGCCGGGAGTCGGCTTTTGCCAGCTGGGCCAGATCGTTGACTGAACCGCCGCCAGGCTCATAGCCGAGAGAGATGAGCTTGGCAGATACATCGGGTTGCGCTAGTACCTGATTGAGCGCCTCGTTGATACGCTGCTGGTTTGCAGGTGTGGTTTTACTGGAGGCATACATGGCAAACCAGCCGCCACCTACGATGCCCGGGAATCCCTGCTCGACAAAAGTCGGCACATCAGGAACCACCTTACTGCGCTGTGGACCAGATGTGGCAAGGATTCTTACTTTGCCGCCGCGGGCAAGCTGTACCCACTCATTTGTAACGTCAATCCCCAGGGGAACCTGGCCGCCCATCACCGCGGTGGGTAGGGTAACCGACGTGTTGTACAGAGGAACATGCAGGAAATCGGACAGGCCCGCCTCGCGCCCGATCAAGAGGCCAAAAAAGTGTGGCAACCCACCGATAGCCGGTGACCCAAAGGCAGCTTGCTGGGGATTGTTTTTCAACCAGGCCAGCATCTCCTTCAAATTCTGTGCTGGAAAGTCGTTGCGCACGGCTAGGCCGAAGTAAAAATTGCATACGTGCCCTACTGGCAGCAAATCCTTCTCGGGGTCGTAAGGCAGCTTGCTGAACACCATTGGTGCCAGCACTGGGACCACCATCGGCGTGTAAAGCAGGGTCTGCCCATCGTCCTGTGCTGCTTTCAGCGCAGCAGCAGCGACCTGGCCGCCGGCTCCTGGTCGGTTTTCGACAATCACAGGCTGCTTCAGTACCTGACTCAACCTTTCCCCTAAATAACGTGCAGAGACATCAATCCCCGACCCAGCTGCAAAGCCCACCAAAATCCTCAGGGGCTTGTCGTTTTGGGCAAAAATTCCTGGACTGGCCAATGGGCCAAGGGCAGCGGAAAGAACAATACTTCTGCGGCGCATCATGGTTGTCTCCTTTATGGATATGAAATCGTGAAACATTTCTACCTGTAACTCGAAGCGAGGAAATGTCGTGCGATTGTGAAAGGGTCCTTCGTTCTGGAGAAATGCAATTTTTATCTACACATATATCTTGAATGTCATAAGGTGGCTGTTTCTGTTTGCTTCCGGCCGTCAAACCTTGGTCAAGAGGACTACGGGGTTGCCCTTGAACGATTTCGATATAGCCGGGTTGCAGCGTACGGTGGGGGTCGTTACGGGCTGTGATTGACCGCTATCCGGGCAAATAATTGCGGACCGCTCCTGGCCGATTGTTGCCGGTCATCTGATGGTTCAGTGATGACTTCTTTGCGGCATTTGGACGTCTTCGAAAAGTTCACATCTCCAATGCTCGTGCAGCGACAAGGTCCAACCCAATCCCTGAAACCCGCATGAATACTGGGCTCAGCTCATGGACACGTCCACAAGCCAACAGAGAAAAGAGAGAGGAATTTGCTCTCTGAGGACAAAAACCAGGAAAATCTGACCCGTCGCGTCCACAAGGCAAAATGCGAAAGCCCGCAGAAACAGGGCCTTCCAGGAAAGAAAAAGGGGGACAGAGAAAATCTGTCCCCCGTATGTGGTGGAGCTGGGGGGATTTGAACCCCCGTCCATAAGTCTTTTTCGTACAGTTCTACATGTGTAGTCGTCTGATTTGAGTCTCGCCAAATGCACCGCGCAGCGACACGCTGAACACCCAGCCAGTACCCTTTTTTCTCACACCACCCCAAGGTACCCGAGGTGATGCCAGCCCATATGTTTTACCTTGCAGCTAGGACTTTGGAGGCTTTGACACCCCCATCACCCTAACCCAGCCTATCGGCCAACTGTTG
>JACCDU010436045.1_pt1 | contig 12608 bp, 14 predicted proteins | sample 7446081 | NCBI WGS metagenome assembly JACCDU01 (sample SAMN15323447, study PRJNA562643) | freshwater metagenome | isolation source: river surface water | place: USA:Blue River Watershed | collected 2017-08-17 | reverse complement strand
GGGCTGGGCAAAAACCCACCAAAGCTCGCGGACTCATCATAGGGAGCTCTACGGCCTACCGCAATATCAATCCGCATATACTCCAAGACCGCAGCCACATCGATTGGTTCAACTACGGCAGCAGCGGCCAGCCACCCAAAATCAGCTACTTCCTGCTCCAAGACGCCTTCAAAAAAACCAAGTTAGACTACGTCCTGCTCGACATCTACCCCAAAGTCATTGCACTCGAAGGCCTGGAGTCTGCCCATGACCTCATCTACAACTCTCGCCTCCACCCTTGGCTCAAAACCCAATTGGTGGTCCTCTACCCCAACACCAAACTCCTGCTGCGCTACCTCTATTTCTACACCAAGCGCGTCATTCCCTCCAAAGCCCACATCATCTACGACCCCACCAACGGCTCCTACACCGGCAAAGGTTTCGTCTGCTCCAACCAACCGGGCCTCCACCAATTCAAAGCTGCGCACCGCGTACAAAAAGTGCCCAATTTCCAAACCCTCCACGACATCGCCGCACTCTGCAAAGCCAACGGCGCCAAACTGATCCTGAATATCAATCCAGAACTTGGCAAAAGCTTCCGCTTAGCTCCGATTTACCGCGGTTTCAAAGTCATCACTTCACCGAATTTCCAAAACCCGAGTTATTATTACGACTCGCACCACATGACTTGTGAAGGCGCGAATTTGTATTCGGAGGGGGTGGTGAGTAAGTTGGTGAAATTAAAATAGTTTCCTTCCGTATTTTTACGTAATTTCAATGGGTTGTTAAGTTGTAATTTTGATGTCATGAATCCAATGAAAAAAAATACGCCGAAATCCAGTGAGGAATTTAAAAATTCATTGGAGCATCCGTCTTTTGACAGCGCTTCATTTACATCAATAGAAAAAGCAATTATTGACCAAAGTTTACGGGAAATAGAAGCTGGACTTGGAATACCGAACGCTGTTGTCTTCAAGGAAGCAGCGCAATGGTTGAAAGAGAAGTAATATGAAACTCCACCTCCTCCGTCACGCCAAAACCAACCAAATTTCACCTACAGGTAAAGATTTCGATCGCGAGTTGCTGCCGAGGGGTTATGAGCAGCTCCAAGAATTCAAGGAATATTGTGCTGAACATCCATTTCAGGTAGGTCTTATCTTATGCTCAGGGGCAGTGCGCACCCGACAGACTTTTGACGAAATCAAATCGTTGTTTGCGAATATTCCAATTACATTTCACGACGAACTCTACCTTGCTTCATCTAGCGAGATGCTTCAAATCATCAATCAAAGTCAAAGTACAGCAGACCTTTTGGTCATTGGCCATAATGAAGGTATTAGCGATTTAGCAAGTGAATTGAGTGGTGAGTTCAATTTACTCAAAACCTGTGGCTATGTTTGTCTTGAATTCCCTTTTGAAAACAGTGCATTGGTGTCGAAAGAGACGGGTATCATTGCGGGGAGCTTTCGGGTGGGTTAGCAAATCAAACTTCCTATTGGAATGCCAAGTTCTCTACTTAAGGTTTTAATCATTTGAAGGCTCAAAGTGCGTTTTCCGTTCAGTACTTCCGAGACTCTTGCCCTGGTCCCAATATACTTTTCAAGGTCTTTGCGCTTGAGATTCAATTGTTCCATCCTGAATTTAATGACCTCGATTGGGTCTGGAGGCAACATCGGATAATGTTTCAACTCATAGTGCTCGATCAGTGCCATCAGTAATTCGGCATCCTCAAATTCAGTCGAACCGGGAATAGCATGGAAAAGTATGGACATTTTTTCCAATGCTTGTTGGTAGTCTTTTTCGGTTTTGATTACTTTCATTTTTGTGGATTAAATTGTTGAAGCATCTATTTCATCATATTCATCAAGTGTGCCAATAAATCGAACAAAAACCCAACTCGATGAGTAATTGATTTGAACAACTAATCGGTACTTATTTCCTTTGATATTAAACACCACTCTGTTATTTGTTATCAAACTAGCTGATCCAAATTGCTTTTTTACGTCATGTGGATTAAGCCAATTTGCCTTTTTAACATCGCTATACCAAACTCTTAAGGGTTGTTCAGCATCATGTCTACCCGGCTGTTCCCAAAATTTAACAAGCGTTCCTAGCGCGATGATATTCTTCATCAGTTTCAAAATTATAAAAAATATTTAAATGTTCCCGTTTCGGGACCTTAAAATTTAATTGTTATTTACTAACGCCTTACATATGATTTACATTATAATTTCAAATTGGAAAAATGATGTTTATTCCGCAAAATCACGGAATTTCATGCCACTATGGCAGCACAATTTCTCATGGCACAAAACTTGACTTGCCAGCACCATGCGTCAAGATCCCTATTTTGAATCCCGCTTGCTGCCGTCGTTTGGACCCGCCTTCGTGGTGCTCATTTTGATGTGGTTGGTGTATTGGGCTGATTTTATTTTCCCGACCGATTTTCAGCGTTACGGGCTTGTTGCGTTAGACCGACAAGGTTTGCGCGGTATTTTCTTGATGCCTTGGATCCATGCGCATAGCGACATCAAGCACATCCTCAACAACAGTTTACCGACCTTTTTATTGCTCGGGCTTTTGTTTTACTCCTATAAAACGGTGGCTTGGCGCGTCTTTTTGCTGTCTTGGTTCTTTACGGGTGTGTTGCTTTGGCTCATTGGTGGTTCAAATGGCGCGGTGCACATCGGGATGAGCGGGGTTATTTATGCGCTCGCTGGTTTTCTGTTTGCCTCCGGCGTTTTGCGTGGCTATTTGCCACTGCAGGCGCTGTCGCTTTTTATCATTTTTCTATATGGCTCCATGATTTGGGGTGTATTCCCGACGCAGCCCCGCGTTTCTTGGCAAGGGCACCTCTCGGGCCTCATCGTGGGCGTTGTTTTGGCGTTTATTTACCGCAAGCAAGGTCCGCAGCGTCCAAAGTATCAGTACGAAATCGAAAAAGAGTTGGGGATTGAACCGCCTGATTTTGAAGGAGATTTAAGACGCGCCATTGAAGCAGAAAGGCTCGCCGAATTGGAAGCGCTGGCTTTAGCCGATGATCAGACGGAGTCGACGACCCAACAAAGCCCCACAATTGTTGTTTACGATTACAAAAAGAACGACTAATTTTAGGCTGTGGAAGAAATCAGAAATAAAGTCAAGGAAAGTGGTTTGGTTCAGCTGGACCTCGCCAACTACAAACCCACTGTGCAATTGGTTGGCATTGACCTCGCAGCACAACTCTGGCAAGGATTGGTCCTCAAAGAAAAGGATTTCCGCGACTGGATCAAAACCCACAATTGGACCCAATACCAAGGAAAAGCAGTCTTTATTTTTTGCAGCACCGACGCTATTATTCCGACATGGGCGTTTATGCTTGTGACGTCGGCGTTGGAAAAAGAAAATGTGTATAGTCAGGTCGGGTCTGAAATCGAGCTAGCCAAAGCACTCATTCAAGAAGCCATTTGCTCGATAGATATCGATGAAATAAAAGATCAGCGCGTCATCATTAAAGGTTGTGCAGATATTCCGGACCCAGCGTTCGCGATGTCTTATCTGGTGCGTTTGTTACAACCAAATGTCAAGTCAATAATGTATGGAGAGCCGTGTAGTACGGTGCCGATATTTAAAAAAGGTTAAAACACTTTTTTAATTCTTAGTTTTTAACTCCCTCAAATACCCTTCCGGATCGAAATCCGAAACCCAACCGCTGGCCATTCCTTCTTCAATCGCGTTATTTAGTGCTGCAATTTTAATTTCTTCATCGTCCAAGAGTTGAAGGGCGGCTGTCAGAACTTCGTCGGCACTTTTGTAACGCCCATTGGCAAGGGCACGGTTAAGGATAGAGGTGCAATGCGGGGTGAGGGAGATGGAGCTAGCTTTTGACATACTGAAGAATTTAGATAAAGTTAACTATTTGGAATGCGAAGAACAAAGAAATGTACGGATAGATGATGGAAATTAATCAACTATCTTTGGATCTTATTGTTAATAGAATATGATCAAACCATGGCTACACGCGGCGCGCTTGCGAACGCTACCGCTTTCTGTTTCGGGAATTATTGTAGGTACTGGGCTGGCGGCGCTTTTGGGTGCTTTCGACGGGCTTATTTTTAGTTTGGCACTCCTGACGACTATCGGTTTTCAGGTGCTGTCTAACTTTGCCAATGACCTTGGCGACAGCCAGAAAGGGACCGATAACGCACAAAGAGTTGGGCCAGCGCGGGCTATTCAGAGCGGCCAACTGACAGCGGCGCAGATGAAAAAAGGCATGTGGGTTGTGGGTTTGCTTTCCTTAGTGAGCGCCCTTACTTTGATCAAGATGAGTATCCTGAATTTATCGGCAACTGCTATATATGCATACGTATTTCTAGCAGTTCTTTGTATTGCGGCGGCCATCACTTATACCGTGGGTAAAAACGCTTACGGATACCGCGGTTTGGGCGATGTCATGGTGTTTTTGTTTTTTGGTTTGGTGAGTGTCATTGGGGTATTTGGTTTGTATGGCGAAAGTTTTGAGTGGTTGGTTTTGTTTCCGGCGATCAGTATTGGAACTTGGAGTACGGCTGTTTTGAACCTCAACAACCTGAGGGATGTGCAGAATGATGCGCAGATGCACAAACGCACTATGGTGGTCAAACTCGGTTTCAATAAAGGAAAAATTTACCATGTTTTCTTGGTGGCAACAGGCTTGGCTACTTGGTTTTTTACAATTTATTTATTGTCCGTAAGCGCCTACAACTATTATTTGTTTATAGCGCTTTTGCCTTCTTTGGGCTTGGTTTTGCACCTGAAAAAAGTGCTCGAAACGCAGGTGCCGGCTGAGCTCGATCCAGAACTGAAAAAAGTCGCGTTATTGACCTTCTTTTCGGCCTTGCTTTTTGCAATTTTACTTAACTTTGCTCCGCATTAAATCAACACAGATGAACATTCTTGTATGTATTTCTAAAGCGCCAGACACCACATCCAAAATTGCTTTTACCAATGGTAATACGCAGTTCGATGAAAACGGCGTTCAATATATTGTCAACCCCTATGACGAATGGTATGCGCTCGTGCGTGCCCTTGAGCTCAAAGAAGCGCTTGGTGGCAATGTCACGATCATTACCGTTGGTACAACCGCAGACGACGCCGTTATCCGCAAGGCTTTGGCCATTGGTGCAGACGACGCCGTTCGCATAGACGCTCAAGCAACAGACGCTTATTTTGTCGCGATGCAAATTGCCGAATACGCGAAAGGCAAAGGTTTTGACCTCATCCTGACCGGTAAAGAAACCATCGACTACAACGGATCGCAAGTTGCGGGCATGTTGGCCGAAGCATTAGATCTTCCTTACATCGCCATTGCTACCAAACTCGACGTTGCGAGCAGCACCATCAGCTGCGAGCGCGAAATTGTAGGCGGTATGCAAGAAGTTGAATTACAGGCGCCGGCTGTAATTAGCTGTGCAAAAGGAATGGCTGAGCAACGCATCCCGAACATGCGCGGCATTATGGCAGCGCGCACTAAACCACTCAACGTAGTGGCACCGGTAGCGCTCGACGCCCTCACCACCTACAGTACCTACAGCATGCCAGCTGCTAAGTCTTCAGTCAAACTCATCGATCCAAACAACCTCGACGAACTCGTTGCGCTTTTGCACAACGAAGCCAAAGTCATCTAAGCTTTACACCCATGAATCTCGTATATATCAATTCAGCAAATGGTTTGTCCAAAGCAGCTTTGGAGACCGTCACTTATGCTAAAAAATTAGGCGCAGACGTCGCTGTTGTCACCAACGGAAACGCTTCCGCTGAGCTCTTGGCTACACTTGGCGCTTATGGTGCCTCTACCGTTTTGCAAGATGCAAACATCGACGGCCAAGACCCGAGCCAGCTCGTGAAGCTCGTTGCCGCTGCTGCTGCCAAAGTGGGCGCCAGCACCATCATCTTTTCTCATGACCTCATCGGAAAAGCAGTTGCGCCACGCTTATCTGTGCGCCTGAAAGCTGGCCTTGTAGCCGGTGCAGTTGCCCTTCCTGAAGCCGATGGCACCACTAAAGTCAATGTATTTTCGGGCAAGGCCTTTGGTTTTGTCAAGGTAAATAGCGCGGTTCGCATCATTTCTTTGTTGCCCAACAGTATCCAGCCCGAGCAAACGGGTGGCAACTGCAGCACCGAGGCCTTTGACAGCCAAGCCGGCAGCAGTGCCATTACCATTAAAGCGACCAAAAAACCAGAAGGAGCTATTCCGTTGCCAGAAGCCGAACTTGTGGTTTCTGCCGGCCGCGGGCTCAAAGGCCCTGAGAACTGGGGCATGGTCGAAGACCTTGCCGCAGCCCTTGGCGCAGCCACCGCTTGTTCGCGGCCAGTGGCCGACATCGGATGGCGTCCGCACCACGAGCACGTAGGGCAAACTGGGGTGGCCATCCGTCCAAATCTTTACATCGCAGCAGGCATCTCTGGCGCCATTCAGCACCTCGCGGGTGTCAATGGTTCAAAAGTGATTGTCGTGATCAACACCGATGCCGAAGCACCATTCTTCAAGGCAGCAGACTACGGTATTGTAGGCGATGCGTTTGAAGTGTTGCCACGCTTTACCGAAGCGGTCAAACGTTTCCGTGCCGCCCAACACTAATGCAAAAAATCATCCTTGACATAGCGGGTATCGCCTACAGCCAGACACAATCCGGCTCTTACGTACTAACGCTCGAAGAGCGCGATGGCTTGCGCAAACTCCCTATTGTCATTGGTGGCTTTGAGGCTCAGGCTATTGCCGTAGAGCTCGAGAATATGGTGCCTTCCCGGCCCCTTACCCACGACCTCTTCCGTGCTTTTTGTCAAGCATTTAACGTAGATGTCAAAGAGATTCTCATCTATAAATTCAAAGACGGCGTCTTTTTTGCCAAACTTATTTGCGAGCAAAATGGCGTGCCAACCGAGCTAGACTCCCGGACCTCAGATGCCATTGCTATTGGCGTGCGCTTCAAGGCGCCCATCTATACGCTCAATAACATTCTCGACGAAGTCAGCGGTATTTCGCCGAGTGCAATTTCAGAGCCTTATGATTTTGACGACGAAAATGATATCTTTGAACACGACGAGAAAGCGCCAAATGAATGGGACATCTATGCCACAGAAGAGCTAGAGCACCAATTATCGGAGGCACTCGAGAACGAAGATTACGAACTAGCCTCAAAAATCCGCGATGAACTCAACCGCCGCCATCAAAACTAGACTTACCCTCCTCAGTTTTTTTCAATTTTTTGTTTGGGGAGCCTGGCTCACCACAATTGGCACCTACTGCACCGAAGGAAAGGGTTGGAGCTTTCCCCAATTTGGCGCCATCTTTTCTACTCTGGCCCTCTCTTCTATCCTGATGCCTTCTATCATCGGTATCATTGCCGATAAATGGCTGCGTGCTGAGCGCTTGTATGGCATTTTACACCTCACCTACGGAAGCATCATGCTTTTGATTCCCAATATTGCTTGGTTTCAGGATGTTTTCCCCGCTTTATCGGCCATCCAAGAATATGAAATTCTTTATTGGGTTGTTTTTGGAGGCATGCTCGCTTATATGCCGTCCATTTCGCTATCCAACTCAGTTTCTTACCGCATCTTGAAGATGAACGACCTCAATGTTCAGACCGACTTTCCAAAAATTCGGGTTTGGGGCACCATCGGTTTTATTGCCGCCATGTGGCTCACCAACCTGAGTGGCAGTAAGGCCTCGGCCAATCAGTTTTACATTGCGGGCATTGGCGCTATTTTACTTGGGCTCTATGCCTTCTCCTTACCAGCCTGTTATCCACAAGGGAAAACAAACGAAAAGAAATCCTTGGCCCAACAACTTGGCCTAGACGCCTTTAAACTTTTTGGTGAATACCGCATGGCTTTGTTTTTCATCTTTTCTATCTTGCTCGGTGCCGCGCTTCAACTATCCAATATGTACGGCGATGCTTACCTCAGCAGTTTTCCGAAAGGCACGCTCGTCGAGAAGTACTCCACCATCATTTACTCGATTTCTCAGGTCTCTGAAACCATTTTTATCTTGACAATTCCCTTCTTTTTGAAGCGCTTCGGGATCAAAAACGTGATGCTTTTTGCCCTGCTTGCCTGGGTGCTACGCTACGGTTTCTTTGCTTACGGAAGCACTGATTTCGGTGTGTTTTTAATTGTCATGAGCTGTATTGTCTACGGAATGGCATTTGATTTCTTCCTGATTTCGGGCTCTATGTTCGTAGAAGCCAACACCAACAGCAACATTCGCTCGAGTGCACAAGGCTTGTTTATCATGATGACCAACGGCATAGGCGCATACATCGGAACGGTAGCCAGTAGTCAAATCATCGATAACTATTTTAAAATATCAGCCACTGAAACAGATTGGCATGGTGCGTGGTTGCTCTTTGCGGGCTATTCGCTCGTGGTGGCGATTTTATTTCTGCTTTTATTCAAGGAGAAACGCGCGGCCTAATCTCTGGTAAATTTATAGCCTACCCCCCTGATGGAATGGAAATACCTCGGGTTCTTGGGGTCGGCTTCGAATAATTTTCTAAAATTCAGAATGTAGTTGTCTATGGTTCTGGAGGTCGGGATTTGTTCAGAGCCCCACAAGCGGTCTAGGATTTCATTGCGCGATATCACTTTGCCTTCTTTTTCGACAAAAAGCTCGAGTAACTGAACCTCTCTTTTGGTAAAAGTATGCAGCAACATGCCGGCGGCGTCGCGGAGTTCGAAGGAATTGAAATCGACTTGTTTGTCTCCGATGCGGTTTTGAGCAGGTGACTCTACCTGAACAGACCCATTGATCAGGATCTGAATTTTGAGCAGGAGCTCTTCTAAATCAAAAGGCTTCACGAGGTAGTCATTGGCCCCCAGTTTGAGCCCAGCAACGCGGTCTGCGGTAGTTCCTTTTGCCGATAAAAACAAGACAGGAACCGCCGAATGCTTGCGGATTTCTTTACATAAATCAAAACCCGAAACATGCGGAAGCATCACGTCTAGAATAACCAAATCGAAATGGATCGGGCCCGAAAAAAGCTGTTGGGCTAACGCGCCGTCTGCATAGGCATCTACGGCATATCCTTCCAATTCGAGATTCAAGGAAATAGTGTCGCGTAGGCTTTGCTCATCTTCGACTAAACAGATACGGTACATGTGCTATTTTTTGCTAGAAAATTGTATTTTTGGTTGAAATTACTATAAACTCTTCAAACTATGAACAAAATTCTACGCTTTGGCTTACTCATTCTGGGCCTTCAAGTTGGGGTTTGGGCACAGCAATCTCTTGCTCATACCAGCAAATTGGAGCTCTCCAAAGAAGTGCCAACTCTTGCCTTGCAAACACCTGATCTCGGTGCACTCGCTGCAGAAGACATCCTTCGCGACAAACAAGGTGTGCTTTACCGCATTGGAGTTGCACTTCCGGCACACCTCACGCCTCAAAATGCAGGTCACTGGACCACCAACGCCGACGGCAGCCGCACTTGGCAAATGGTGATTTCAGCACCCGGCGCCGAAGCCTTGAGCTACCTTTTCGAAAAGTTCGTTTTGCATGGCGGCAGTACTTTGCGCATTCAAAACCTTAGCGGACAAGACGTACACCCTGTGCTTACAAGTGCAGATGTAGAAGCACATCAAATGCAAAATGCAGCACTTTGTGGCGGCTCAAAACACGTACTCACCCTTACAGAGCCGGCTTACACCACGCCCTCCGAAATTTACATCGACCGCGTCATGTACAACTACCGCTCAACAGGTTTTGATGTAGAAGAAAAAATCAATGAGTCAGATCCTTGCGAAGTAAACGTCAATTGCTCACCTGTCGGCGACGCTTGGCAAGATGAAAAACGCGGCGTGGCTCGTATTTACGTAGTAGAAGGCAACCAAGCAGGTTGGTGCTCAGGCTCTTTGATCAACAACACCGCACAAGATTGCAAACCTTACTTCCTAACCGCCCTACACTGTGGTGTTAGCGCTACAGCGGCGAACATGAACCAATGGAAATTCTATTTCCGCTACGAAGCAGCTGCCTGCACCAACCCAACAGCTGTTGGTACGCTTGCGAGTTATTTTGTGACAGGTTGCTTGCGCATTGCAGATGCAGCCGATGGCGGTGGCAACTCAGGTTCTGACTTCTTATTGGTCAAATTGGGTAACGCCAACAACGAAAGCACCGTGATTACCAACTTGAAGTCTGCGAATTTAAACGCCTACTGGAATGGATGGAACGCAAGCCCGAGCCCAACTACTGGCGGTGTGAGCATCCACCACCCAGCTGGTGACATCAAGAAAATTTCGACTTTCTCTGGTAATACCGTTTCTACCCAATGGGGCTCAGCCACAGGCTCGCACTGGCGCGTCACCTGGACAGCCAATGCCAATGGCCATGGCGTTACAGAAGGTGGTTCTTCGGGCTCACCTCTTTTCGACAACACAGGCAACATCATCGGAACACTTACCGGCGGCGGTTCTTTTTGTACCGCGCTTTCCGCTCCTGATCAATACGGCAAAATGGCTTTCCACTGGACCAACAACGGCACCACTGCCATTGAGCAACTCAAACCATGGTTAGACCCATCTAACTTAAATGTGTTGGTATTTGGTGGCTCAGCCGACCCATGTACGCCAACCACTCCCGTAGCACCAGTGGCCAATTTTGTTGCAAGTGCAACGAGTGTAGCCCCTGCAACAACCGTTAGTTTTACCGATCTATCGACAGGTATTCCTACTTCATGGTCTTGGTCTGTAAGCCCAGCAACCGGGTGGAGCTATGCAGGTGGCAGCAACGCCAGCACGCAAAACCCGCAAATCGTTTTCAATACAGTTGGGCAATACACCGTGAGCCTTACCGCTACAAACGCACAAGGTTCAGACGTAGAAACCAAGAACAATTATATTGTGGTTGCGCAAGTAACTGGCCCTTGTACGGCTAGCGCAGTGTGCGACGAATACATCGCGGCTGTCAGCTTCAATACCATCAACAATGCCTCTACTTGCGGCACCAACGGCTACACTGATTTTATGGGTACGAGTACTTCTTTGGCGCAAGGCACAGCCTACACTCTTACCATTACGCCTGCCATTGTCAACAACACACAGGCCTCAGCCTACACCAACGACGAAATCTCAGCCTGGATTGACTTCAATAACGACTTCGACTTCAACGACGCGGGCGAACAAGTAGCCTATGTATTGGTAGCCACCGGCTGGACCAACACCTTTAATGTCACGATTCCTTTGGCCTCGTACACGGGTGCTGTGCGCATGCGCGTGCGCATCTCGTATCAACCAGATGGCGCAATTACGCCTTGTGGACCAGCGAGCTACGGCGAAACAGAAGACTACACCATCAATATCACTTCTGGTGCAGGCCTTAATGACAACCCACTTGGATTGGTACAAATGTATCCTAACCCAGCCCAAGAGCTTGTTTATATCGATATGAAAAACCTCAGTGAAAATGGATTAATTGAGATTTTGGATATCAACGGTAAAATTTTGTCTCAAACGACAGGCCTTGCCGGACAAATCAATACAGTAGGGATTGCCCATCTAGCAAATGGATTGTATCATGTGCGCATAAGTGCAAATGGTCAACAAAGCACCCAAAGATTGATCAAGAACTAAACAAATTATTGACCAGTTTCAAAATACAAAGCGGCCCGCTCTAAGTGGGCCGCTTTTTTTTCGGGCAACATGCGGTTCCAATTGGCTACCATTTGCACGGTGCGCATGTTTTTGCGCAAACGTTCTTGGTGCTTGTCTACAAAATGCCAGAAAAGCGCGTCAAAAAGTGCTGCGCCGTCGGCATCCGTTTTGAAGCCTTGCTTTTTGAGGTAATTGGATCCTGAGAAATAGGGTTTGGTAGTCATGAGGCCGCCGTCTGCGTACTGACTCATGCCGTAGACATTCGGTACCATCACCCAATCGTAGGCATCGATGAAGTAGGTCATGAAAAAACGATACACCTCATCTGGGTGCGTCTCCGACAAAATGAAAAAATTACCCAATAGCATCAGGCGTTCGATATGATGCGCATAGGCGTGTTGTACTAACTTTTGACCTACATTCTTGAACAAGGTCAAATCCGACAAATGTGACCAATTCAAAGGTCTGTAATGTTGCATCGCATTTGTAGTACGCTGCGCCACACCGACTTTTTCGTAGACGGCCCGAATGAACTCGCGCCAGCCAATGACCTGCCGGATGAATCCTTCTGCACTTTCTATCGAAACCTTGCCGTCGTGAAAAGCCGCCAGCACCCGCTGCACCACTTCGCCCGGAAGCAAAAGGCCTATGTTGAGCGCCGCTGATAAATTGGAATGAAACACAAAAGTGGAATCGGCACTAAATGCATCTTGATACGGACCAAAAAGTGCGAGGTTGGTATCGATAAAGAAATCCAGTGCAGCCTTGGCTTCTTGGTGCGTGACCGGATAAGCGCTCAGGTCTGGATCACCGGGATGAGTTGGGTAGTTTGTCGATACAAAACTTTGGGCTGCTTGCGCCCACATGCTTTGGTAAACAGGAAAATTGGGTGTGTAGAGGCCTTTGGGCAGAGCCTTGCGGTTGTCTGCATCAAAACTCCAACGGCCACCGAGCGGTTGCCCACTAGATTCAAGAAGGATACCGAGGCGCTCGCGCTGCTTTTTATAGAAGTCGGC
>JACCDU010305717.1_pt1 | contig 12608 bp, 8 predicted proteins | sample 7446081 | NCBI WGS metagenome assembly JACCDU01 (sample SAMN15323447, study PRJNA562643) | freshwater metagenome | isolation source: river surface water | place: USA:Blue River Watershed | collected 2017-08-17 | reverse complement strand
CTCGCGCAGCGCGAGGCCGGCAAGCGCGTCTGCTATGTCAGCGACAACAAGATCATTCGTGCGGTGGGCAATGATGTCGCCGATGCGATCGACCTCGATCGCGACCTGTCGCCGGCCGCACATGAGCTGCCGACCGATGTGCTACTGGCCGCCATCTCCGGCGCATGGGCGCTGGGTCTGGACGCGCAGCTGATCCGCACTTGCCTGGAGACCTACGGCACCGTCGATACGCAAACGCTGGTGATCGCCTGACCCGACACCGAGCCCACCGGCAAAACAAAAGCAGGAACACGAACATGGAATTAGTACAGACCCGCGTGCTGCGCGGCCCCAACCTGTGGAGCCGCTACACCGCGCTTGAAATCGAAGTGCTGTGCACGCCTGACGAGTGCACCATCGACCAGATGCCCGGCTTCGAAGACCAGCTGCGCAGCCTGTGCCCCGGCATCGGAGATTTGCGTGCGCCCGGCTATCACGGCCCGTTGACACTGGCCCATGTGCTGGAAGCGACGCTGCTGGCCTTGCAAGCGCAGGCCGGCTGCCCGGTCAGCTTCAGCCTGACCAACCCGACCCCGGTCGAGCATTGCTATCAGGTGGTCGTCGAGTTCAGCGAAGAAGTGGTCGGCAAGCTGGCGCTGAAGATGGCGCTGCAACTGACCGAATTTGCCTGCGCACAGGCGCACGGCGCGCTGCCGGCGGGCACCGAAGCGCCGGACGTGGCCGCGATGGTGGCCGAGCTGCGCGAGCTGGACGAGGACGAGCGCCTTGGCCCGTCCACCGGTTCGATCGTGAATGCGGCGGTCGCGCGCGGCATCCCGTTCCGCCGCCTCACGCAAGGCAGCCTGGTGCAGCTGGGCTGGGGCCACCGACAGCGCCGCATCCAGGCTGCCGAGGTTGATTCCACCAGCGCTGTCGCCGAGACCATTGCACAGGACAAGAACCTGACCAAGCACCTGCTGCATGCGGCCGGTGTGCCGGTGCCGATGGGTGCGCCGGCGAAGGATGTGGACGATGCATGGGCAGTCGCGCAGCGCATCGGCTTTCCGGTGGTGTGCAAGCCGCAGAATGGATCGCAGGGCAAGGGCGTGACCGTCAACATCCAGACCCGTGAACAGCTCGACCATGCGTTTCACGCGGCGACCGAAGCGGCGCGCGGCAAGGGCCCGGTGCTGGTCGAGAAATTTTTCCCCGGCAGCGACTACCGGCTGCTGGTCGTCGGCAACCGCCTGATCGCCGCCGCGCGACGTGACCCGCCGCATGTGGTCGGCGATGGCAAGAGCAGCGTGAAGCAACTGGTCGAGGTGGTGAATGCCGACCCGCGCCGCAGCGATGGCCATGCGACCTCGCTGACCAAGATCCGCTTCGATGACATCGCGATCGCCTGCCTCGCTGACCAGAAGCTGACGCCGGACTCGGTGCCGGAAAAAGGTCGCCGCGTCGTGCTGCGCAATAACGCGAACCTGTCGACCGGCGGCAGCGCGACCGACGTCACCGACGATGTGCACCCCGAAGTCGCGTCACGCGCAATCGATGCGGCCGCGATGGTGGGCTTGCATGTGTGCGGTGTGGACGTGGTGTGCGAGAGCATCATGCGCCCGCTGGAAGAACAGAACGGCGGCATCGTCGAAGTCAATGCCGCGCCCGGCCTGCGCATGCACCTGACACCGTCCTACGGCAAGGGCCGCAATATCGGCGAAGCCGTGATGCAGCTGATGTTCGAGCAAGGCGATGATGGCCGCATTCCGGTCGTCGCGGTGACCGGCGTGAATGGCAAGACGACGACCACCCGCCTGATCGCTCATGTGCTGGCCAATCAGGGCCTGTGCGTCGGCATGACCAATACTGATGGCGTGTATGTCGGCGGCCGCGAGACCGATCGCGGCGACTGCAGCGGCCCGAAGAGCGCGCGCAGCGTGCTGGTGCATCCGCATGTGCAGGCAGCGGTGCTGGAGACCGCGCGCGGCGGCATGCTGCGCGAGGGGCTGGGTTTCGACAAATGCTCGGTGGCCGTGGTCACCAATATCGGTGAAGGCGACCACCTGGGCCTGAACCACATGCATACGCCGGAAGATGTCGCACGCATCAAGCAGATCATCGTGCAGAACGTCGCGCCGACCGGGCATGCGGTGCTGAATGCGGCGGACCCGCTGGTGGCCGGCATGGCGCCGCACTGCCCCGGCAAGGTGATCTTCTTTGCGCAGAATGCATTCCATCCGGTGCTGGTCACGCACCGCGCGCGCGGGCACCGCGTGGTGTTCGTCGACAATGGCGACATCGTGGTGGCCGAGGGCGCGCACCAGCAGCGCATGCCGCTGGCGCAGGTGCCGCTTACCCATGGCGGCCTGCTCGGCTTCCAGGTCGAAAACACGCTGGCCGCCGTTGGCGCGTGCTGGGCACTGGACTTGCCGTGGAGCGCGATCGTCGATGGCGTCTGCGGCTTCAACAATGATGTGAAGGGTGCGCCCGCGCGCTTCAATGTGATGCGCTACCGTGACGCGACCGTGGTCGCCGATTACGGGCACAACCCGCATGCGATGCGCGCACTGGTGGCCGCCTTCGATGCGCTGCCGGCGATCGACAGCACGAAACGCACGGTCGTCATCAGCGGCGCCGGCGACCGGCGCGACGAAGACCTGCGTGAACTGACGCGCGTGCTGGGCGCTGCGTTCGACAATATCGTGCTGTTCGAGGATGCCTGCCAGCGCGGCCGCGCCGATGGCGAGGTGCTGGCCTTGCTGCGCGAAGGCCTGCAGGGCGCAACCCGTGCCAGCCATATCGAAGAGATCCGCGGCGAATTCATCGCGATCGACCGGGGTCTCGCGATGCTGAAACCGGGCGACCAGTGCCTGGTGCTGGTCGATCAGGTCGAAGAAGCGCTGGCCCACCTGTCGCAGCGGGTCAGCGAAGCCTGAAAAGCGCCTGCGCCTGCGCCATCGTCAGGCGCAGGCGCTTCCGTGCAAAGGAAGCTCGAGTTACATAAAGCTCGAGTGATAGGAAGCTGAGTTACAGCAAGCCGGCGTTACAGGAAGCTGACGCGGGCAGCGAGCGCATCGGCGCTGACGATCGCATCCTTCACGCCACGCGCGCCCGGCTCGCCGCCGGCAATCACGCCCTTGCCTGCGACCGGCGCCAGATTGTCGACCTTGAAGCGGCCGACATCGGAACCATGGCGGATGAAGCAGGATTCATCAAAGAACAGACGGTCGCCATTGTCATCGATCTCGTCGAAATCGATGCTGTCATAGCCAATCAGCCGCGCAATGCCGGCCTCGCCATCCTCCAGCTGCTGCTCGGTGATGCTGCGGGTGCTCGGATCAATCAGATAAACACGCATGCTCGTCTCCCCGTTCACATGCGCCAGCCGTAGCCGACATACACCACCGGCGTGTAGTCACGCTCGACGATCGGGCTGTTCGATTGCGCCGACGACAGGCGGTTCACGGTCGCACCGAAGAACACCGCGCCGGTACGGTTGAAAGCGAACAGGCCGCTCAGGCCGACGCTGAATGCGGTGCCGGAGCCAGCCGAGTATGCGGGGCGACCGACGTCCACTTCGCTGCTTCGCACGCCGAAGTAATAGTCATTCATCTTCGCATCCTGCCAGGTCGCGCTGACGATGCCATTCAGGCGGAACGCCATCTCCTTCACCAGCGGACGGATGAATTGCGCCTGCACCACCTGCCCCTTGCTGCGGCCGGTCACGTCGAAACCGTATTCAAGGTTCAGCACACCGGCGTCGGTCTGCCAGCGCAGCGTCGGGCCGGCATCGACTGCGAAGTCACGGTCGGCCATGCCGGCGGTCTTCGTGCTGTCGGACGCGGTATAGCCAAAGCGCGGCTCCGCATACACGCCGATGCGCAGCGATTCATCGGCCGACACGAAGCCCCAGGCGCCGGCCTTCAGCCCGCTGATGTACGCGACGTCCTTGTACTGATACTGGATCACCGGCAGCGCGAGGAAACGCACGCCACTGCTACCCGGCACTTTCGGCAGCACACCGGCGCCAATGCCAATGAAGTTCTGCGGGGTCGGGATCGATTGCTGTGCCTGACGCTCATTGGCATCGTCGGCAGAGGGCTCGGTGGCCAGCGCGCTGCCGGCAGTCGCGCCCAGGGCGCAGGCCAACAACGCAGTGAACAGGCCGGCGCGCAGCGCGGCGGGGCGGGATGTTGAAGTCATGTTGTCTCGGAAAAGTCGGGGTTGATGATCTTTTCAAATCGCCAGAGCATACCGGAATCCCGGATCAGGCGGCGGCCGGCCCCGGCAGCACGACACGGGCGGATGTGCGTGCCTCGAACGCCGCGATATCGTCGCGCGTATCGAGATCGGTGATGAACGCGTCCGTATCGGTCAGCAGTTGGTGTACTTGCACCGGATGCGCATCGATGAACTTGCGCACTGCGCCCGCCTGACCTGATGCGAGCAGCTGTGTCGCCAGTGCGCCGGACAGCACGACCGGATTGCCGCGCTGGCCGCGCACCATCGGGTACACGACATCCGTACCCGGCGGCCGACCACGAAAGCCCGCCAGCAATTCGGCGATCTCAGCCCTACCGACCAGCGGCTGGTCGGCCAGCGCAATGATCACCGCCTCGATGTCGTTTGCCTGTCCAAGCGCGTGATCGCCACACAGCGCCGCGAGACCGATGCCCACCGACGAGCCCTGTCCGCGTGCCGGATCCGGGTTACGCACGACCTGCGCCGCGATGTGCGCCATGGTGTGCGCCGTGGTGTGCACCGCTGCGGCATCGGCAGCCTCTACCTCGGCTTCGATCGCATCGGCGTAATAACCGGTGACCACCACCACAGCCGCCGCACCGGCCTCGTGCATCGCACGCAGCGAGCGACGAATCAGGGGCTCGCCATCGAGACGAATCAGGCATTTCGCCACGCCGCCCATGCGCGCGCCCTCGCCGGCGGCCAGCAGTACCACGCCAAAGCGCACCGTCACCGGCGCCGCGTGCAGCAGATCTTCATCCTTGCCCAACTTGTCTCCCCCGTTCTGGTCTGCCTCGCATCGGCTGGCGATACCGGCCTCGGCCGGGGCGGCAAGATCTTGCCGCCGGTGGCAAAGACTGACCGTCATCATCGCCCCGATGCAGGATTTTCCGACATTTCCGCGCGTGGTACGCAAATTGCACCTTGCCTGCCCGACGAATACGGAAACCGCGCACGCGCATGGCAACCACGACCAACACGACCAACACGACCAACTCGACAACGACGACCACCACGACGGCTACCAATGGCGTCGGCGTGATCTCGGGCAATGCCGAGCTGCAGAAGATCAAGAAGGATCTGGCAGCGGCACTGGTCGCGGCCGGCATTACGGATGCCAAGCCAACCGATGTGTATCCGAAGGGCTTTCCGATTGCATACGGCCAGAATGGCGCGGTCACCAGCGCCACTACCTGGACCGAGGCGTACAAGATGGTCACCCGACGGGTCGATGACAAGAATCCGGCCACGCCGGGCACGCTGGTCATTGATGAAGCGCTGCTGAACGCCAACCTGAAAGCGACCAAGACGCTCGCGCAGCAGGGCGTGAACTCGCTGACCCGATTCCCGAAAGGCACCTCGGTGACCGGTGCGATCGACGCACTGTACAAGCAGCTGTCAAACGGCAAGCTGGCGTCCGTGCTGGCGCAGGCAGGCATCTATGACCTCAGCGCGTTCCCCGATGGCACCCCCGCGTTCACGGCCTTCAAGCTGATTGAAGACCCGAACGACCCCGGCAAGGTGTCACGCGAACGCTACGCGGAGTACAAGGCTTCTGCCACCGCACTGAAGTCGATGGACATCACGACCCTGGTCAACTTCCCGCGCGGCACCACCCTGCTCGATGCCGCCGCCATGCTCGAACCCAAGGCCGACCGCATGCTGCAAATGGTCGGTGTCAACAAGAGCTATTTCAACAAGCAGGACATCTCATCGCTGGAGGCCATGTCCTTGCTGATGCAGCTGCCCGACAGCATCCGCGAGATGAAGTCGCTGCCGCCGGGCCAGACCTCGCAAGATCTGGCAAGGCAAGCCGCCGCCGCAAAAAAACTGGTCGCGATGGGGTATGACAGCATCGCGCCGTTCGCGGCGATGAAGTCCTTTGCGAATGAGGCGCCGAAGCCGACCACCGTGCTCGGCGTGGTGCAGAAAAAACCGACGCCGGACGATTTGCCGCGCCCGACCTCGACCAGCACCGAGCGCCAGTTCACGGCCACTATCAAGGCCGCCAAGCGCAGCTATGGCATGCCCAATCCGGTCAAGACCTCGGTGTACACCGCGCTGCCGAGCGAAAAGGTCACCACCAATCCGATCCCGCCCTTGCGCGTGGTGACGGCGGCCGAGGTGCTGGCCTTCAACAAGGCGTTCTGGCCGCAGCGCACAGTCACCAGCAACAACTAAGACCCGCACCGAGCGACCGCGGGACCGATATCCGGCGCTACAGCGCGCAGGTGCTCACCCGGAAAACTCCGAAACCCCGTAGGGTTAATCGCGCATTTACACTTTTTTCTATGACAGAAATATTTCCTGTCGCCTACACTCCCCCCCAAATAGTTACCGGAGTACAAAGATGAAAAAAGTTATCGGAGTTGCACTACTGGCTGCAGCGGGTCTGGCTTGCGCCGGTGAAGGCGGCGGCGAGTACAAGCCCTTCGTCAGCATCGACACCTCGACTGAGCGAGACTCGCTGTCGAAGGACTACATCAATGCAAACATCACGCTCGGTGTGAAGACCGCGAACAAGGTCGAATACTCGATCAAGGCCGGCGTATCGGCCAAGGATCCAATCGGAACGACTTCAGGTACTCTCACTTCGAACATCGAAGGCAAGATCAAGAAGTCGTACGACATCGGCTTGGGTTTCTACCCGTATGTCGCTGTTCGCCTCGGGCAGAAAATCAACAAAGACACCACCTCGTTTACCCATTACGCGTTCGACGCTGGCGTTAAGATCCCAACCGGCGAAAAATGGGCATTGGACGTTGGCGTTCGACACCGCGATGCGATCAATTACTCGAGCGGCTACCAAAGCTTGCGTTACCACGCGATGGTGCTGTACGACCTGGATCCGTCGAACACGCTGGGTCTGCGCTACACGCAAAGCACATCCAAAGACAGCGACTACGAAGAGCGCAAAGGCGTACGCGTGCACTGGCAGCACAATTACTGAGCGTCGCTCCGCGCTAGCTGAACAGGCCCTGCATCGAAACGATGCCGGGCCTTTTTTGTGTCCGTTTATGTTGCAATGCAATACATTTCCAGCACAATAGCGGCGTAAGCCGAACGCTCAGTGAACCTGCTTCACCGCGCCAGACCGGGCTTCGATGCCGAAAAAACAGGCTCGCCTGACACGTTCAGGCATTCCTGACATAATCCGCGTCCAAAGCTGACAAAAACCTGACGGTCATTTGTTAAACTTCGCCGCTTAATATTCTTGCAAAGAAAATCTGATCGCTCGTATCCATGTCCGAACACTTTGAACCGTCCCGCCGCGCACGGTCGCGGCCCCTGCTGCTGCCGCTGATGCTTGGCTTGGCCGTGCAAGCTGCCTTCGCCGTCAGCGCGCATGCGCAAGTGCAGGCACCCTCTGTGCCGTCTGTGCCCTCCGCACCCTCCGCGCCCGCCTCCAGCGGCGCAGAGCAGCAGGCGCTGACCGTGGTCAGCATCGATGACCTGATCTACACCGTGTTGCAGCACAACCCCGCGTTGCGTGCCAGCGCGCGCGCGGTCGAAGCGGCGACAGCCGCCGTCACCACCGCCGGTGCGCTGCCGAACCCGCGGCTGGAGTTCAGCACCGGCCGCAACTCGGCGCCGATCGGCACCTCGCAGGCGGGTCGCGTGAACGGCATCGGCATTTCGCAATTCATCGAGAACCCGGCACTGCGCAGCGCCCGCGTGAACTCGGCACTGTTTGCGGAAGTCGGCAGCCAGCAATCGCTGTCGCTGACCCGCAATGAGCTGGTGGGCGCGGTGAAGCTGCGCGCGTATGAATACCTGTTGCGGCGTGAAGAAGCGCAGGCGGCGGCCGATGCGCTGTCGCTGCTGGAACAGACCCGCGAACGTATCAAAGTGCGCGTAGAGACCGGCGAGACCGGCAAGTTCGACCTGATCCGCGCCGACGCCGAAATCGTGAACGCCCGCCAGCGCGAAGAAACCGCACGGCTGCAGATTGCGCAGGCGGCGATCTCGCTGAACCGCCTTGCGGCCGGCATGCTGCCGCCGCGCTGGGAGCTGGATGCGACGCTCGATGATGCCGAAGGCCTGCCATCGCTGGAAGCGCTGAAACTGGCTGCCGTCAAACAGAACCCCGAGATCCGAGTGCTGGAAGCCGAATTCGAGCGCAATCAGTCGCGCATCGAAGAAGCCACCGCCAGCCGCCTGCCCGGCATCGAATTGCGGCTGTCGCAGCTGCGCGAACCGGATGTGCGGCAAGACATGGTGGGCGTGTCGGTGCAGCTGCCCTTGCTCGACCAGAAGCGCGGTCCGCGCGCCGAAGCGATCGCCGAGCGCGAGCGTACGCTGGCGCGCCTCGAGGGCCGGCGTGCGGAACTGATACAGCAACTGGAGCTCGCGTGGCGTTCGGTCGAGATCGCGCGGGTGCGCGTGCAAGCGCTGTCGGAAGGTGCGATCAGGGCTGCCGAAGCGGCGCTGCGCGTGTCCGAAGCCGCTTACCGTTTCGGCGAGCGCGGCATCCTGGAAGTGCTCGATGCGCAGCGCGTGCTGCGCTCGGTGCGCCAGGACTTGCTGCTGGCCCGCTTCCAGCTGCAATCCTCCCTGATCGAACTCGATACGCTGGCCGGCCGCTACGCGGGCAGCGCACGATAAACCCTAGCCAAACTTTTTTCCGCCAACCATGCGCACACTGCACGCACTGACGACAAAAACCCTGGCCACCACCTGCCTGATGGCAGCCGCGCTGCTGCTCTCCGGCTGCGGCAAGGACAAGCCGCAACCTGCCGCCCCCAAGGTCGAAACCAAGACCGACCCGATGGAGGTCGTGCTCGATCCGGCCATGAGCAAACAATTCCAGGTTGAGAATGCGACGATGGCCGACATCGCGGTCACGCAACTGGTGGCCGGCCGTATCGAAGCGAATGAACAACGCACCACCCGTATCGGCGCCTCCGTCACCGGCCGTGTGGTGCATGTGCTGGCCGAAGTCGGCGACCGAGTAAAAGCCGGTCAGGCGCTCGCGATGCTGGCCAGCCCGGAACTGACGCAGGCGCAGCTCGCCTTTCTGCGCGCGCTGTCCTCCACCAAGCTGGCCGAGCGCACCGTCGAGCGCGCGCAAGCGCTGGTGGCCGCCGATGTGATCGGCAATGCCGAATTGCAGCGACGCGAAGTGGAACTGAGCGTCGCCCGCGCCGAGCTGCGCGCTGCACAAGACCAGTTGCGGCTGATCGGCCTGTCGCAGGTGCATGTGGACCGCCTGCGCGAATCCGGTGCGATCACTTCCGAAGTGCCGATCACGGCCACCCGCGCCGGCATCGTCATCGAGCGCAAGGTCAGCCAGGGCCAGGTCGCGCAACCGGGCGACCCGCTGTTCACGGTGGCCGACCTGTCGAATGTGTGGGTCGTCGGCGCGCTGCCCGAGCAGGATGCGAACTCAGTACGACTGAATCAGCAGGTCGAGGTCCAGGTGTCCGCCCTCGGCGCAGAAAAACTCAAGGGCCGCATCGTGTTCGTCAGCGACACCGTGCAACCCGACACACGCACCGTGCCCATTCGCACCGAGGTCGACAACCCGCGCTTCGAACTGAAGCCGCAAATGCTGGCCACGCTGAAGCTGAACGGCACCTACACGAAGCAACTGGCCGTGCCGGCCGCCGCGGTAGTGCGCGAGAACGACAAGGATTATGTGTTCGTGAAGCTTGCCGACAACCGCTTCCGCCTGACCGAAGTCGAGCTGGAGCCCGCCGCCGGCGAGCTGCGCGCAGTGCGCAAGGGCATCGACGAAGGCACGCCCATCGTGGTCGATGGCAGTTTCCATCTGAACAGTCAGCGCAAGCGTGCCGAGCTGGAGTAAGCGATGCTGAACGGACTGATAGCAGAAGCGCTGAAGCAGCGCTTCGTGATGGTGGTGGTCGCGCTCGCACTGGTGGGCTTCGGCATACGCGCAGCGACGCACCTGTCGGTGGACGCCTTCCCCGATGTGACCAATGTGCAGGTGCAGGTCGCCACCGAGGCGCCCGGCCGCTCGCCCGAAGAAGTCGAGCGCTTCGTGACGGTGCCGCTGGAAATCGCGATGACCGGCTTGCCCGGCCTGACGGAGATGCGCTCGCTGAACCGCAGCGGCCTTTCCATCATCACGCTGGTGTTCACCGACCAGACCGATGTGTACTTCGCGCGCCAGTTGGTGATGGAACGCTTGATGGAAGTACGCTCGCGCCTGCCGGACGACATCACGCCGATTCTGGGCCCGGTATCGACCGGCCTCGGTGAGGTGTTCCAGTACACGATTGACCATCCGGACGATGGCAAGCGCAAGCTGAGCGAAGCTGAATTGATGGAGCGGCGCTCAATCCAGGATTGGGTGGTACGACCGATGCTGCGCTCGATCGCCGGCGTGGCCGAGATCAACTCCTTCGGTGGGTATGAGCGCCAGTACCAGGTGCTCGCGAACCCGGATCGCTTGCGGCACTACCAGCTGTCGATGGCCGATGTGCATACCGCCATCGCGCAGAACAATGCGAATGCCGGCGGCGGCATCCTGCCGCAAGGCGCCGAGCAGTTCCTGATTCGTGGCCTCGGCCTCGCGCGTACCGTGGAAGACATCGGCAACATCATCCTGAAGGAAGAGCGCGGCATCCCGGTCTATGTGCGCGACGTGGCCGACGTGAAGATCGGTTCTGCCGTGCGTCAGGGCGCACTGGTGAAGAACGGCAGCACCGAGGCAACCGGTGGCATCGTGATGATGCTACGTGGTGGCAATGCAAAAGAGATCGTCACCCGCATCAAGCAGCGCGTGAACGAGATCAACAGCAAGCACATGCTACCGGGCGGCCTGCAGATCGTGCCCTTCTATGACCGTACCGAACTGGTCGATGCATCGCTGTGGATGGTCGGCAAAGTGCTGATGGAAGGCATCCTGCTGGTGGTGATCGTGCTGTTCATCTTCCTTGGCGACCTGCGCTCCAGTCTGGTGGTGATCGCGACACTGGTGATCACGCCGCTGGTCACCTTCATGGTGATGAACAAGATCGGGCTGTCGGCCAACCTGATGTCATTGGGGGGACTCGCGATCGCGATCGGCCTGATGGTGGACGGCACGGTGGTGGTGGTCGAAAACGTGTTCCACAAGCTCGGCCATGCGAAGCCCGGCGAGCGCACGAAGATCGTGCTCGAGGGCACGCTGGAGGTCGCGAAGCCGACCATCTACGGCATCTCCATCATCATCCTGGTGTTCCTGCCGCTGATGACGCTGACCGGCATGGAAGGCAAGACCTTCTCGCCGCTCGCACTGACGATCGCCATCGCGCTCGCGGTGTCGCTGGCAGTGTCGCTGCTGCTGTCGCCGGCGCTGTGCTCGTACATCCTGAAGGGCGGCGCGGACCATGACACGAAGCCGATCGCGTTCATGAAGCGGCATTATCTGAAGCTGCTGAACACCGCGATGGGTGCGGAGAAGAAGACCGTCGCCGCCGCGATCGGTTTGCTGTTCGCGTCGTTCGCACTGGTGCCGCTGCTCGGCAAGAGCTTCATCCCGATCATGAAGGAAGGTTCGATCACGCCTTCGATCATCCGCATGCCGAGTATCTCGCTGGACGAAGCGGTGAAGATTGACATGGAAGCGATGCGCATCGTGAGCCAGGTCCCGGGCGTACGTTCGGCCGTGTCGGTGCTGGGCCGTGGCGAATCGCCGGCCGATCCGTCAGGCCCGAACGAGTCCAACCCTATCGTGTCGATCGATCCGGAATCCGAACGCACGCAGACCGAGATCGAGAACGACATCCGTCAGGCGCTGGCCCATATCCCGGGCGTGCAGGTCGTGATGAACCAGCCGATCGCGCAGCGTGTCGATGAAATGCTGACCGGCGTGCGCTCTCAGCTGGCGATCAAGATTTTCGGTGACGACCTGGCCGAGCTGAAGCGCCTGTCGGAACAAGTCGCACAGATCGTCAAGCAGGTGCCGGGCGCACGCGACATCCGGGTCGACCGGCTGTCGGGACAGCAGACGCTGACCATCGACATCGACCGCCGCGCGATCGCACGCTACGGCATCAACGTGGCCGACATCCACCAGATCATCGAGACGGCGATCGGCGGCAGCGAAGTCAGCCAGCTGTACGAAGGCGAACGCCGTTATGCAATCCAGCTGCGTTATCCGGAAAACTTCCGTAACTCGGTGGACGTGATCCGCGAGACCATGCTGCGCACCGCTGATAACGCGATGATCCCGCTCGAGAGCGTGGCCAGCATCAAGCTGGTCGACAGCCCGCCAATGATCAACCGCGAGACCGGCAAGCGCCGCGTGGTGGTCGGCGCCAACGTGGCCGGCCGCGACCTGGGCGGCTTCGTCGCCGAGGTACAGCGACAGGTCGATGCGAAGGTGAAGCTGCCCGAGGGTTATTACTTCTCGTGGGGCGGCCAGTTCGAGAACATGCAGCGCG
>JACCDU010348738.1_pt1 | contig 12614 bp, 10 predicted proteins | sample 7446081 | NCBI WGS metagenome assembly JACCDU01 (sample SAMN15323447, study PRJNA562643) | freshwater metagenome | isolation source: river surface water | place: USA:Blue River Watershed | collected 2017-08-17 | reverse complement strand
TTGGTTTACGCCTTGTATGAATACTTGAATGAAATATGTGATCGCAACTGGGGAGCGCTCATCTTCGGCGATTATGAGGCCGTGTTTCCCTTGCCCATGAAATCAAAATGGGGCATTACCTACATTGTTCAACCCATCTTTTGCCAACAACTCGGTGCCTTTGGCTCAAACAAGAACATATCAACCCAAGCGTTTATTGACGCCATCCCCCGAAGATTCCTGCGTGTTCGATTACAATTGAATCCCTATTTTGATGTTGATTCTCCTCCATCATTGCCGACCAAAATCAATTTCCTTTTGCCTTTGTCTTCGCCACCTACATACAACAAAGATTGTCGAAAAAACCTGGCTACACTCGCGCAGTTGCCCATCGTTTATGCTAAAGACGACGTGTCGCTCACTGATGCAATTTCGGTATACAAATCGGCCTGGGGTGGTGTGAACACACAATTGCATGACGAAGACTATATGCGTTTCGAGCGTGCTTGTTGGGCCATAAAAGAATCTACCGGTGCCGCTTTTGTCATCTCCGCCAAAAACGAAACCACCCAATGTTTACTGGGTACTGCCATCCTATTATCACATCCAAGGATCGCGGAGAACCAAGAGTGCCATTTCCACTACGTTTGCGCTGGACCAACCGCAGCAGGAAAAACGCTAGGCATCATGCATGGAATCATCGACCATGTTATTCAAACCCATCAAGGCAAAAATCGATTTTTCGACTTCGAAGGCAGCAGCATCCCCAGCGTTGCTTCGTTTTACAAGAAGTTTGGTCCTACCGACAAACCATTTTTCCTCTTCAAACGAGGCATTTAATTGTTGTTTTTGGCATCGGCTGACTAAGTGCTCATGGTGTATCTTCGCAACATGAACCCATGGATTCAAGCTGCGCGTCTGAGAACATTGCCATTGGCTTTGTCGGGCATCATACTTGGTGCTGCCATTTCACATTTGTGCATGGAGGGCCAGTCGGCTTTCGCTTATCAAGAAGGACAGGCCTTGGCTTCACCTTGGTTGATCTTTTTCTTGGCTTTGATCACTGCCACTTTGCTGCAGGTAGTGAGCAATTATGCGAATGATCTTGGCGATTTTTCAAAGGGGACAGACGTAGTGGCTCAACGAAGCGATAGGGCTTTGGCCTCTGGTAAAATCACACCCCAAGCGATGAAGCGCATGCTCATTGTCTTGGTTTTGGTCACCTTCATTTGCGGCACATCTCTCATTGCTTTGGCAGGATTATTTGATGCGCACAATGGTTGGTATTTATTGGCCACGGGTGTATTGGCCATCTTTGCGGCATTGGGATATACTTTGGGCAAAAATGCCTATGGCTATTGGGGTTTGGGCGATTTATCTGTGGTGGTATTCTTTGGTCTAGTTCCTGTGTTGGGTATGGGTTTGCTGCAAGGATTTTTTTACGATGCCGCTTCAAGTCGGTATTTTGATGTCTTTCTGATGGCTGGTTTGGGATTGGGTTTATTGAGTGCTGCAGTTCTAAACGTCAATAATTATCGTGATTTACTCTCCGACCAATCCATGGGAAAGAAAACGTTAGCGGTTCGATTGGGCGCCTCAAAAACGTTGTTTTATCACCGCATTTTGTTGTTGCTGGGCGGTTCACTGATACCGTCTTCCTTGTTGATTTTTGAAAAGCGCTATTTTGAATGGCCTGAACTTTTGGGTTCACAGTCTATCTTTTTACTGGGGATTTTCTCTCCCGTTTTCATCCAACTTTCAAGTCATTTTCAAGGCGTAAAAGCGGCCAATCCCGGAGATCGCGAGTTGCTCAATAAGCAATTGAAAAAGCTATCGCTCACCATTTTGGCGATGGTTTTGATCTATGCCCTAATGACGTTTTTGATCATCGATTTCTTGGGGCCAGACAAAGATTAGTAACGATGAAAATTCGGCTCGAACCCAAATCCATGGAATTCCTGAAACCGGCAAAAACGAGTCGGGGGGAATACACGCAAAAAACCAGTTTTTTGTTGTCGCTTCAAGACAGCAACTACACAGGTTGGGGCGAGGCTGCGCCGTTGGGCGATTTGAGTACTGATGGAAAAATAGACTTTCAAGAGATATTGGCCCATTATTGGGATGCGGAGTTAACAGCCACGCACATTGCAGAATGGCTATTGCGCTGGGAGCCGGGATCGTCTGAAGCCCTGCCAAGTTTACGGTTTGCTTTGCACTCAGCATGGAAAAACCTAACCTATCAACAATCAAAAGGACAAGTACCGCAATCATCGGAAATTCATTGGGTTGACAATGCATTTACCCAAGGAAAGCGGGGTATGAAAATCAATGGGCTGGTTTGGATGAACGGGATTGACGCGATGTATGACGAGGCGATGGCGAAAGTAGCGGCCGGGTTTCGGTGTGTCAAGTTAAAAGTCGGGGCCCTAGATTTTGACGAAGAATGCAAACTAATTGAACGCATTCGCAAATCGCACAGTGCTTTTTCGTTGGAGCTACGTTTAGATGCAAATGGTGGATTTCGCGATGACGAGGCCCTTGAGCAGTTGACTGAATTGCAGCGATTCGAAATTCATTCCATTGAACAACCTGTAATGGCTGGCAGTGAGGTGTTAGACAAAATTTGTAGACTCAGCGCGATTGACGTTGCCTTGGACGAATCCTTGATTGGACTGCATCCCAGCAATCGCGGTGTGAACGAATTGTCGGGCGATGCTTTGTTGACTTGGGCCAAACCCAAATACATCATTTTGAAACCAACGCTATTGGGTGGGACAGATTTGGCCGATTTATGGATTCAATTAGCCCAAAAACACGCAATAGGTTGGTGGAGCACGAGCGCTTTGGAGGGCAATATCGGACTTGCAACGATTGCCCAATGGGTGTCTCAATATCAACCGTCATTGCCTCAAGGATTGGGAACGGGCCTATTATTTAAAGACAATTTCACACCATTCACGCGGGTAGACGGCGAAACGTTGTGGTACAATAAAACCGGATTATGCAATTAGAATTACCGAAGCGCTTCGTTGAGCAACTCCACGCAACACTTCCCAGCAGTGAAGTACATCCATTGTTAGAGTCGCTTCAGGAAGTTTCTCCTGTGAGTATCCGATTAAACCGCAGCAAGGGCATCGACCCTAGTTCATTCGAAGAAGGTGTGCTGGGTGAAGCGATACCGCATTGTGGAGATGGGTTTCTCCTGCATTCACGTCCTTCATTTACAGCAGATCCCGCTTTTCATGCCGGTGCCTATTATGTTCAAGAGGCCAATAGCATGATTATTGGGGAGTTGGTGAAGCGCCTCATCACGCAATTTGATCCAGGGGCGGTAGTCTTAGACCTTTGTGCATCACCCGGAGGAAAAAGCACACACATTGCTTCACAATTGAGACCGGGAGATTTACTGGTTGCGAATGAAGTGATATCGGGCAGAACGGGCACTTTGATAGAGAATCTTTGTAAGTGGGGACAGGGCAATCACGTGGTAACATCTGCGGATGCCAAATTGCTGGGAGAGCTTCGTGGGTTATTTCAAATTGTGGTGGCCGACATGCCTTGTAGTGGTGAAGGGATGTTTAGGAAAAACCCCGACTCTGTGCAGGAGTGGAGCGCAGACAACGTGGTTTTATGTAGTTCGCGACAGCAGCGCATCGCCCATGATATTTGGCCCAGTTTGGCTGAGGGGGGTATCATGATTTACAGCACGTGCACGTACAACCGAGAGGAAAACGAAGACAACATCAATCACATTGTGGAGACGATGGGTGCCGAAATAATGGAATTCGACTTCCCGGAATCCTTGGGTATTTTTGAGCTTGAGCCCGGTAAATATCGGATGCTACCCCACAAGACATTGGGTGAGGGGTTCTTTTTTACCCTATTGAGAAAAACAGAAAAAACCCGCTTGTCGCTACCCAAAACTGCCAAGATGAAACCCGTGAAACAGTTGCCATCATTCTTGGGTAACACTTTCATGGGATATGAGTTGCAAGATGGTATGATGGTTGTGCGCAGCGGAGATTGGTTAGATTATTATCCCAACTTACCGGCGCTTTTGCCATCGGTAAAACAAACAGGGGTGAATGCTGGTTTGATGAATAAAAACCAATGGAAAATCCATCCCGAGTATGATTTGTTGGCGAACAAAACGGTGGATTATCCCACCATTCCGTTGAATATTGACCAGGCGCTTGACTATTATAAAAGGGCATTTTTACCGATTCCCGGACAGCCCAAAGGGGTCGTGGGTTTGCGGTGGAACGGACTTTCTGTGGGCACAGCAAATGCAGTTAACCACGGATTAAACAATTTGTGGCCAATGCACTGGCGGATATTGCAATCACAAATGCAAGCCAATACGTTGTTGCGAGAAAAATAATGGTCGACAGGAATTGTCGGAGTGGGAATGTTGCTACTACTTGGGTGCTTTGGGTTTGATGCGTTTCAACCGATCCACGTAATTCATTTCTTTTTCGGTTAAAAAACGCCATTTGCCGCGACCCAATTTTACTTTGTCGAACTCTCCCAAAAGCACTCTATCCAGGGCAGTTACTTCGTAGCCAAAATGTTCAAACATTCTTCGCACGATGCGGTTTCTACCACTTTTGATTTCAATTCCCAAGACGGTGTCTTTTCCTTCTTCAACAAATCCACACTGTTCAAACGCCATCATACCATCTTCCAATTCAACCCCTTCTACCAATTTCAACATGTGCTCTTTGGTGGGTTTTCTATCGAGGGTAGCGCGGTAAACTTTTTTGATTTCGAAGCTTGGGTGCATGAGTTTTTGTGTCATGTCGCCATCATTGGTCAACAACAAAACCCCTGTGGTATTTCTATCAAGTCTTCCGATGGGATAGATTCTCTCTTTGCCAGGAAGATCAATCAGTTCCATCACGGTTTTTCTGCCTTCTGGGTCATCGGTTGTGGTGATGAATCCTTTGGGCTTATTCATGATGATATAAACTGGCTTCTCGGGGATCACATTGCGATTTTCCACTTTGATTTTGTCGTGGGGTTTCACTTTGGTTCCGAGCTCAGTTACTACCGTGCCATTGACACTCACAAGTCCTTGTAGAATCAATTCATCGGCTTCTCTTCTTGAACAGATACCGCTATTGGCGATGTACCGATTTAATCGGATCTCATTGCTTTTAGCGTGTTCGGCGCCTTTTTCTAGGTTGTTCGATACGCGATTGAATTCTCTTTTGCTGCCTTTAAAACCTTTGGGCGTATCTGCACGCTCTGCCTTTGGAATACCGTAGGTTTTTGGCGTTTCGGGCACGTAGTCAGCATTGTTGCTGTCTGACTCGGCACCACGGGGTTTGAATTTCGCCAAGCCTTTCGCACCGTTTCCTGAAGAGGCATTGAATGATGGCTTTGGACCACGATCGTTGCTCTTGTCCCAGGTTTGACTCGACTCGCGTTTGTCGCCGAAGGGTTTTGGCTTGTCGAAACTACGGGGCTTATCGAATCCGCGAGGCTTATCGAATCCGCCACGATTATCGCCTCTATCGCTACCTTTTTCCCATGGCTTACTAGATTCGCGCTTATCGCCGAAGGGCTTTGGTCTATCGAAACTGCGGGGCTTGTCGAATCCCCCACGATTGTCGCCTCTATCACCACCTTTTTCCCATGGCTTACTAGATTCGCGCTTATCGCCGAAGGGCTTTGGTCTATCGAAACTACGGGGCTTATCGAATCCCCCGCGATTATCGCCTCTATCGCCACCTTTTTCCCATGGCTTACTAGATTCGCGCTTATCGCCGAAGGGCTTTGGTCTATCGAAACTGCGGGGCTTATCGAATCCCCCGCGATTGTCTCTTGGGTTGAACGGCTTTTTATCGTCGCCTTCTTTGTTAAACTTGGCGCTTCTATCTCCAGGAAATCTTGGGTTGCCAGACTTATCGCCTCCAGTAAATCCACCGCGATCTTGGAATCGGGGGTTGCTTCGATTGAATCCGCCTCTTGCGCCCTCTTCCCGGGGTTTGGCGTTATCAAAGCGTGGATTGTTTTCACGTGGATTTCTATCTTGTCCAAACTTCGGACGATCATTGCGTGGGAACCCACCTCTGTTCGATGGTGTTTCTCTGCGATTATCGTCTTTTCCAGCAAAACGGCTATTGGAATCTGGTCTTCCGAAAGACTTTGGTTTATCGCCCCTATCCAAAAACCCTTTTTGATCACTGTTTCTATTGAAGGATGGGCCGCTGTTGTTTTCACCAAAAAACTTGGTTTTTTTGGGCTCTGTTTTGGCAAAGTCTATTTTTCGGTTGCGTTTTTCGCCCGGTTGTCGTACTTGGAATTTCTTTCCATTACCTTGTTCATTCTTGGGAGATTTTGCCATATACTTATACCTATTTGAATTTGCAAAGGTAGTGTAAATTCGGGGAGCAGACCTTTACAAATACGTTCCCGGGTATTTGGCGATGAGTAATTCTCCATTTTTGGCTTCTGCATAACCAAAATCATAACAATACCGGTAGCAATTTCCTTTACTTGGCTCTTCGGTATGGGTGAAGAAATTGAACAGAAATCCTTTGTTCTCAAGTCTTCTCACGGGTATTGTGGCATTGCCTCCTGAGAGTTCGTAGACTTCTTTCAAAATGCGTCTGTTTTTTACAAGTACTTTATTAATTGATTTGAGCGGATCGAGGTGTGCTCTGTTTTTTCTGTTGTTATAAGCACTTCTACACGCGTCATTACAAAACACTTTGTCTGCACGTCCTTTTAGTTTGTCGCCACATTCTTTGCATTCATTGGTTTTTGGGTATTGCTGTTGCATAAGCTTTTTTTTGTACACTAAACATCGGTTTGTGCCAAATCCCCCAAAGAGGGAAAAGGGTGTGACACGATTATAATCGGATATATCTGTTTCAGGGCCGACTAGGGAAATTCCATGTTGCAACTTTGCATTGTAGACCGATACCCAAAGGCCACGGGAGTAGGGTTACACAGTCTTATTATTTGTTATACAGTTATTTACGAGAGAAAAGTTATGAAAAATTTATTGAATTCCGTTAGGTTAGTCGGAAATGTAGGGTACGATCCAGAGATCCGTGAATTTGAAGGTGGAAAAAAGTTGGCTAGACTGACTTTGGCAACGAATGAACGCGTTACATTGTTGTCGGGGGATGTCATTAACAACACCCAATGGCACCGTTTGGTGGCATGGGGGGCTGTTGCTGACCGATTTGAGAAAATGGTGAAAAAAGGAAGCAAACTCATGATTGAGGGTCGATTGCAACATCGCACGTATGTGGATGCGGATGGACAGAAGAAAGAGGCGTCGGAAGTGGTGGTTAAAAACGTCCTTCTGATTGAAGCGAAGGGAAAATCTGCAGACATGGAAGTGGGAGAGTTGCAACCTGCAGGAGAGTAAATTAGCCTGCACTGTACAGTAGAGCACCCTGTTGGTAATACCAATGGGGTGTTTGTTTTTTGGCCTTTTGGATTTGGTAAATTTGTATTGTGCATTTATTTAACAAATTCACGCTCAACAATGGGCTAAGGGTAATTCATTTGGAGGACCAATCACGTACAACCGTTGTATTGAACACGTTGTACAATGTTGGCGCCAGAGACGAAAACGAAAACAGAACGGGATTTGCTCATTTGTTCGAGCACTTGATGTTCGCGGGTAGTGAAAACGTGCCCATTTTCGACAAAGAGGTGGAGGAAGCGGGCGGACAAAACAACGCATTCACCAACAACGAGTTTACCAATTATTATTTGGTAATGCCCTCTGAAAACATTGAAACTGCATTTTGGTTGGAAAGCGATCGGATGCGGGCACTTACCATTGATGAAAAATCATTGTCTGTGCAGCGGGGTGTTGTTGTTGAAGAGTTTAAACAACGCTGTTTTAATGCCCCTTTTGGGCTATTGTGGCACCATGTTCGCGCATTGATTTATAAAAACAGTCCATATCGCTGGCCAACCATTGGCCTAGACATTTCGCATGTTGAAGAGGCCGTTCTTGATGATGTGCAATCGTTTTACGATCGTTTTTACAATCCACAAAATGCCATTATTTCGGTCGTTGGAAACATTGACTTGGCTGAGACAAAACGTTTGGCGGAAAAGTGGTTTGGCGACATCGTAAAACCAGGCGAGCCTAACAAAAACGTATATCCTGAAGACGAGGCGATTACTAAACGTCAATTCATGGAAGCGGAAGATTTAAGTCCGAATGCCGCAGTGTTCTTGGTATGGAAAGGTCCAACATTTTCGAATCCCGACTCCATTTCACTTGAACTGTTTGCCGAAATTTTGGGTGGATCTGATGTGTCGCCGTTGCAATTAAAACTGGTGAAAGAAACCCAGCAGTTCAATGCCGCAGAGTGTTTTTACCTACGCGGCTTGGGAGAAGGGTTGTTTGTTATGTATGGCATTTTAAATCCTGAGACCAGCCACGAAGCGGGTGAAGCCGCTTTGCTAGAGGTGTTGATGGAACAATTGAACCAAACAGGCTCATTGGAAAGACCTTTCCAAGGGGTTAAAAACCGCTACGCCACCCAGCTGCTTTTTGAAGCCACGCAGCCCATGCAATTGGCTCAACGACTTTGTTATTTTGAAAACGCGGGTTCGTTGGAGGATATCAACAACGAAAACGAAGTCATAGAAAAGTTGAATTTAACACAGGTTATCTCCACCGCGAAGCAAACATTAAACGCAAATAGCGTGTCTGTCATATACTACCATCCCAAGCCATGAGCACTCTTATCAGAAAGCGACCCGAAACCAAAACGATCCAAACCTTTGATGTGCCGGAAAGTCGGTTTTTCACATTGGCGTCTGGGCATCAAATTCATCAATCAAACCCTTGTAACATTGGTGTTGTGAGGATTGAGCTCTTTTGGGCATCTGGGTCTTATCATCAAAGTAAACCTTACGTGGCCACCTTGGCAAACGATCTTTTATTCGCAGGAAACGACCAAAGGAGTGAGTTTGAAGTGGTGGAATATTTGGATTTTCTGGGAGCCACGCATCGCACTGAATGTGGACATTTGGGGTCTTCTGTGATAATCCGAGCGAGCAAAAAAAATATTATTGAGGCATTTAACTGGGCGGTTGAAAATATCGAAGCGGCCAGTTATCCCGACAGAGAGTTAAACTCAGCAAAAAATGTTCGGGCCGCATCATTGGAGCGACAACAAAAAACACCAAAATATTGGTCGAGCCGAATTTCCCTTGAATCGCTCTATGGAAAGGATTACACGCTAGGCATTCATGGGGATTTAAAAGATTATGAATCCATTTCTCGCAGCGATTTACTGGCCTTCAAACAAGCCCATTTTTCTTTGGACAATATGATGGTCTTGATTTCAGGAGATAGCGACAATGTAATACTAGATCAGATTAGTTCTACTTTATCGGGGCATCCGGGTAAACCCATCACCATTACACAGGAAAAATTCAACGGTCCTTTACCCAAATTTGACCAACCCGTGATTCATGCAGTTGACGGGACAAATCAGGTCAATTTGACGGTTGCCAAACATGTTTGTCCTACCGACCAACAAGAACGTTACGGCCTCACTTTGTTAAATTTGGCTTTGGGTGGATTTTTTGGGTCGCGGTTGATGCAAATATTGCGCGAAGAAAAGGGCCTCACTTATGGTATTGGGTCATATTTCAAACCTGCTTTCAACGATTACACTTGGACGATTGCCGGAGATTTAAAAAGCGAGAATGCCACAGAGGCCATCGCGGTGATGCATACAATTTTTGACGATTTGAAGTCGAATTTATTGTCTGACAATGAGTTAAACAAAATCAAGCAATACTATTCTGGACAATTCCGTGGCGGGTTTGACGGACCATTTGCAATGGGTGGCAAGTTTCAACACCTATTGTATCGGGGGTTAGACATGGGGTATTATGCGAATGTGCTTCCGGGCATTTGGCGTGTTACTGCTGAGGAAGTTAGGGAATTGGCAAACAATTATTTAGATCCTGAATCGTTTATACATGTACTCTCTGGAGATACCGTGAAACCTTAATCCGTCACAATGATTCGTTGGCCCCGCAATATCTTGGTGTTTTTATCTTGTTTATGGATAACAAAGACCATGGCTGTTGTTGGTCCGGCTACTGTTTATCGCGCTTGTTTAGACCGTCCCACTTTCACACTGACTGTAAGTGTATCGCCGCCCACCGATGCTTGTGGTAGTTTCGTAAGACACAGGCTTTATGGTAGGGAAGACGCTTTTTCTCCTTGGAAGTTGTTAAAGGAAACCACGGTTTTAAACACGACTCTATTTACTGCAACGCTGCCCAACACAAAAGCTTGGGAGGTTTTTGTGTCGACTGGTTTTTCTTGCTCGGGTGTAGATACTTTTAATTCGAATCACGTATTGGTTGACAACCAGGCGCCAGCTCAATTTGAACCAGACAGTGTATCCGTGGAATTCAATTCACAGCGCGTAGTTGCTGGGTGGAAAAAACCATTGGATTTAGACGTGTTGGGGTATAGTTTGTTCAAACTCGCGGGGGGAGGCAATGCTTTGATCAAGGACACCATTGGAACTTTTTATCGGTTTGACACGACAACTTTCAACCCCAGAACCAGCAACAACTCGTTTTCTATTGCCGCTTTTGACAGTTGTTTAAATGGTGGTTTACTAAGTAATTACCATTCGCCAGTTTATTTAACTGTTCAAGTAAATTCCAAATTTTGGTGTGCCAAAAAAACGACTCTCACCTGGACAAAATATCGAGGATGGGTGGCTGCCAAATATGGTGTTTGGAGACTGTGTATTACAGACGGTCGTTGGGAATTTCTGGGAGATGTCTTGGCCGATTTGGTAAACGATCCATCCGTTTACACGTTTTTGGATACCACCTACGAAGTCAACAAGCGGTATTTGTACTTCGTTCGAGCGCACAAACTAATGGGGAACATTAGCAGTAGTTCCAATACCCAAACCATTGACTATGGCTTTTTGGGAAACGCAAAACCCATATCTAACATTACGGGTGTGAGTGTTTTGGGTGATAATCAAATTAGATTGGATATAGCGTGGAAAAAAGACGGCCCCTCCTCCACCCTCTCCATTGAAAAAAAGATGACTACGGGTTGGGCGGGTATCTATTCAACGGGTGCTGCCGGGAACCTGCTGTTTAACGATAACACAGCACAAACCCAACTTTCATTTGCTGAATACCGGCTTATACGAACCAACGATTGCGGTGCCAAAGATGATACATCTTACGTCCACAATTCTATCTTATTAACTGAAAATCAGCGTGTTATGAGTTGGAATTCTCATGTTGGTTGGACAAATAACGCATTGAATACCGCCTTTCGTTACCACCTAGAACAATACAACGGTTCCACGTGGAACGCCATCTATTCTGGCACCGGCAGTTCCTATAATTTACCCAACAACTTATATGGAAACCAACGTTTTCGTGTAAAGATTTATAGCGATGATGGTAAACTCCCCATCAATTACGAATTGTATTCGAACGAACGTAAGGTGTACTTGGGATTTGATTCGTCGGCTTTCGATACAACATTGATTCCTTCAGCCTTTAATCCTAGTGGGATAAACCAAATCTTTAAAATATCAAATCCCGCAATCGCTCCTGGCGAATCTGAGATGACCATTTATAATCGCTGGGGAGAATTGCTTTTCAAAGGTGATGCACTTCTGGGATGGAACGGGACGGATCCATCAGGCAATGAAGTTCCACAGGGAGCTTACATATATTTAATTCAAACCTCTTACAGAAACAAAAGAACCCGTTATTCAGGAACTTTGGTATTGATCAAATGAAGAATATTTATTTTTTGGGTAAATCCCGTTTTCTCAACAAGAGCCGTAGGGAGGCCATCAGACATTTATTGAATACAACTGCCATCAATAAAGGGCAACAAATTGGCTGTTTGAATTATGTCTTTGTCGACGACGAAGAAATCTTTCAAATCAATATGGAACATTTACAGCACGACACCTACACCGATATAATCACTTTTGATCTTCGCGACAACGTCAACGATGCGATTGAGGGTGAAATTTATATCTCTGTAGATCGGGTCAAAGACAATGCCGAGACTTTGGGTGTTTCTGAAGAATTGGAAATGATTCGGGTTATTTCGCATGGTCTTCTTCACTTACTCGGATACAAAGACAAAAGCACGGCGCAAGCAAAAGTTATGAGACAAGAAGAAGAGGCTTGCTTATCTTTGTGGGCCTCTTTAGGCGAACGTTTCACGTGAAACGAAATCAACATGAATACTAAATATGATGTAATCGTTGTCGGCGCTGGTCATGCCGGTTGCGAAGCTGCGCATGCCGCGGCTACCATGGGCTGTTCTGTCCTACTGATAACCATGAATATGGAGACCATTGCAAAAATGAGTTGCAATCCAGCAATGGGTGGTGTTGCGAAAGGACAAATTATTCGTGAGATCGATGCGTTGGGTGGAATGTCGGGCATCATCACTGACAAGACCATGATTCAGTTTCGGATGTTAAACAGAAGTAAGGGAGTGGCCATGTGGAGTCCGAGAGCCCAAAGTGATCGCTGGCGATTTGCTGAGGAGTGGCGATTAACACTTGAAAAAAACAGGAATATTGACTTTTTTCAAGACAGTGTTCACTCGTTAATCATTGATAATCAAC
>JACCDU010952524.1_pt1 | contig 12623 bp, 10 predicted proteins | sample 7446081 | NCBI WGS metagenome assembly JACCDU01 (sample SAMN15323447, study PRJNA562643) | freshwater metagenome | isolation source: river surface water | place: USA:Blue River Watershed | collected 2017-08-17 | reverse complement strand
AGTTGCATATGGATGGTGGTATTCCGCTGTATTACCTGATAATCGAATGATTATTTCTTTGTATACCTATCCAGATTTAGTTCCTCAACATTTAAACCGAGATCTCAAGGCTTGGCTGTCAGTCGTTGACCAAGCGCCTCTCACCTCTCGACGTGTAGAGTCTGCAGGTTATGTCTTACAGGAGGCTCCTGCAGCGGTTGATGCTGGCATGCTCATCCAGGAAGATATATCCGGACGGCACTGGGTGGCAGCGGGAGATGCTCTTGTCTCGCTGGACCCATTATCATCACACGGGATGACCCAAGCATTATGGTCTGGATGCAGAGCAGCCGAGGCCTGCATCAAAAGTATCAACGGTGATTATTCAGCGATCGATCAATTCAGGCAAACGATGTCTCTGGCGATAAAAGCTTATCAAACTGAACTTTTGCAAAAATATCGATCAGTACAACGCTATGCAGAAGAACCTTTTTGGAAAAGAAGGGGATCACTCATTTTTCCGATGGAAAAAGCGCCTGGGAAAGCAGGAACATGACTGCAGTACTCCAGCCAAAAGAGAAAAATCCTGAGGCTGCCATGATAACAGTGATCAATTGCCAGTGCACTGGTAGCGGATCTGTCACAAAGCCGACCGTTGTATAAGTACTGCCGGCAAACACCATCGCCTGATGCTGATTGGGAATAATGTCAAACAACGTCAAAGCAAGACCCCACACATAGATTTGCACCAGATGTGAAATCAACAGCATCAGGATTCCTGCAAAAAATACAACCTGCGCAAGCATCCAGCGATCACCATTGATCAGATTCCGTACACCAGTCTTGAACTTGGATGTGACGAGCATCACAAACAATGCCTGAATAATCAAGCAAAGCAGGATCGTGGCACATCCCAGTATCAATGCATCGAAATTGAAAACGTAATTCGCGGCAGTCTCTTTCATCATTTAAACCGCTCTTTATTGTTTGTAAGCAGTCCAGGCATCGATCGCGAAACCTGACACGCTCTTCCATTGCTGCAATGCCTTGGAATCTGCAGGAAAAACCAAAGGCGAAGCGAGATCAGCGCGACGGCCGGCGAGTAGCTTGCTTTGATTCATCCAGTAGGCATTGCCGAGCGTGGTGAACTTCAGTGACACGATCTCTTCGTGATCAATTGATCCCACGACAGGAATTTCAAGCGAATCAATTGGATTGATCGTAAATACACCACTCGAGCCCAAACAGCCATTACCGACGGAGTTTGCCACCACAGTGTAGGCTTGAGAAGTTTTCGCCGCGGCATACCAAAACACCATCGTATTGGCGGCATAGGGATGATCAAACAGACCCGCAGCATCTTGCAGCCTTCCACCATATTGTCCGGACCAGCTTACCGGTGCGGCAATGATATCCGCACGACGCATGGCTAACATGCCAGAGGCTTCAGGAAAGCGGAAATCATCGTTCAGCAACATTCCAACCCTACCGATCGCAGTCTCGAAAACAGGTAAGTCATCACCCGGGGTTAAAAATGCAGCATCCGCCGGATCAAGGTGTGTTTGGCGATAGTGACCAAGCACCTTTCCGTCAGGAGCTAACAAGACTGCCGTGTGGAAGTATCGGTCTCCTTCTTTTTCAATAAAACTTGCGACAAGATGTGTTTTGAGACGGACTGCGAAATCACTCGCAGCCTGCGTGGATTTCCCAAGCGCTTTTTCTGCAATGCTTTCAACATTGTCCTTTGATGCGGGACCGCTAAATGAACATGCAGGCAACACCACTAAATTAAATGTCGTCGTATCACCCTGCATTTTTTTAATCAATGCATCGCAACGATTTAAATTCCCTTCGAAATCATTTGCATCCAGGCAATATTGAACTGCTGCAGCCATCACCTCGGAAGCATGTTTTGTCGCTGCCGTGTCGGTCGGCGCGCGATAGAAAGCCAGCTCCTTGTAGAGCTCAGGGCGACGACGCTCAAGCGTGCGCTTTTGTTCGTTATCAAAACGTGTCGGATCGATCATGCCATAGATGATCGAAGGCTTGTTGGTCATTGTCTTTGTATAGTCTGTCGAAGACGCATGCGCAATACGCTCACCATCGGCCTGCCAGATCGAAGCCGAGCCTCCGTAGGTCACCGTGACACCTGTCGTAGGATTACTCTCCGCATTATTTCGATCAGCGGCCACCATCGCCAGACCGTTCCAGGCACTTTGATGCTGGACAGCGGCAATCGTGGAGTGTTTACCTGCCGCTTGCTCGCCCAACTGGGGGAGCAAACGATCGGACGAGCATATGTAGGCGATTACATCACACCCTTTGACGGCAGCTACGCGCGCGGGCTCCCAGTAAGTATCGTCATAGCAAATGATCATCGTGATACGACCGAGTTCGGTCTCAAACACAGGATAACCAGTATTTCCAGGCACGAACCACAATACATCGGAGGGATTTAAACCATTTTTACGATACTTACCCACGAGACCATTTGGACCAACCAGGGCACCCGTGTTGTATGTCAAACCTGTGTCACGATCAATTTCCGCGATACCGATTGCAATGTAGCAGTTATATTTTTTGGTGACTGTTAAAAGCGAATCCGTTGTCTTGCCAGGGACCGTATCCATATAGGGTAAAAACTGCTCAAGATCCCGATAGATATAACCCGATACGGCCGCCTCAGGCATCACAATCAGTCGCGCACCATTTTTTGCAGCCTCTTCCGCGATAGCAGTGGCTGCCACAATATTTTTATCGAGCTCCATGAACTCTGGATTGAACTCAATGGCTGCGACTTTGAACGCTTCTTTCACAACAGGCATGTTTTTTTTCCTTGTAATTGATATCAGGCAGACATATCGGTATCTTCTTTTGGCCACATAGGAGATGGCCAGTTGCGAAGAACGCTGGTGACATACAGTACGGCAGCGGTCAGTGTCGCACCCGCAGTCGCGAGGTAAAAATTAGTGGTCATCGTCAGGCCATAAAAAACGAGGCTGCCAATGATAAGTGCGGTCGCAAACCAATGCGCCTGACTAAAGACGGCTGCTCGGTGACGCGTCAAGGTATCGATCGCCATCCCGCCGACTGTCGCAGTCAAAACGCCACACAGAATGATCGAGACAAACGGCACATCGTGCATCAGCGCCTTTTGACAGCCAATGGAAATCAACAAGCCGATCGCGACACCCTTTAGAACGAGGAAAGGGACTTTTTGCGAAATAAATTTGTAAAAGAAAAATGCGCCGAAAATAGTCGCCAATAAAATCCAGGGAAAGTAATAGGGTCCGGTAATCGCGACAGGCTCAAGGCCAAGCAACAGATCGCGAACGATACCGCCAGCCGCGCCGCCCAAAATACCCGCGAATAAAGTACCAGACACAGGCACATTCCTGCTGCGGGCTGTCGCGGCACCGTAGATCGCCGTGGTCGCCATCGCAGTGACATCAACCCATAGCGGCAATGTCGGCATTGTCTCTACCATTTTCAATTCTCGTTTACGTTAACACCTGTCAAATTTTAACAAATTCATCATATTGCAGATGAAAATTCAATTGTCGCGCCATTCAATGAACAGGAGTGATCATGGTACTAAACCATGATGCAAGGTTACTCACGTCTTCCGGATTTTGAAAAATTCTCTGGAGCGCCCCTGGGATTATTGGGTACAGAGAAAAATTTAATCTTACCTAGACAGACTGTTGGGCTTAGTCAGAAACAACATCATCACTCCGAAAGCCGGCAGAAAGAGATCGGAATAAAACATAATTCCCGCGTTGCCTGGCGCAAAATTATGGGCAACGATCATTTGATACACATGACCTCCCGCAGCCCCCAGCATGAACAATCCGGGACCCACAACCGCTGCCACTCTAAGCCACCAATTTTCTCTAAATGCAATAAAACCAACCACTGCATAGCCTAGACTCGCAAAACCTACTTCCAGTTGAAATGGACTGTTCGCCCAGCCAATAAACTGCGCGGACACTTCGCCAAAAAAAGTGTGGGTAACAAAGTTATAGAAGTAACTCACACCAACACAGAAAAATAAAAACCACCTGAAAACTGATTCGTAAACATAAGAGGAGTTTCGTTGGGCTGGATGTGCCTTCAATATTTGAACTGCCGCAAATAGCATCGCCATCACAAAAAATGTCAGCGTGAAATTGAACATCGCGAACTTAATCATGGCAGCCATGTCAGTCTCCATATTCAATCAATAACCACGCAGTCGGTTGTAAGCCTCAACCTGCTCCTGACTCATCGCCTCGGTCGTAGACAGGTGATAACGTAAATGTGCTTCTCGCAATCTTGCCTGCGCTTGTGCCGCGTTTAACGTAGCATCTTTCAAGTTTTGAGAACTCACCGTTTTATTTTTAAATAACAAATCAAGTTTTCGTTCTGCCTCAATCACCTCAAGACCCAAAGCCTTTGCTTCGGCTGACATCGAATTAAATAAGTCTTGAATACGTTTCTTTTGCTCATCAGTCAGTTTGAGCTTATCTGCGAGTTCAAGTGCGTGAGCCGGACCAGGGTAACCATTCAGCTCGGCGGGCAAGGCAAGAGACATCCCTTTGCCCGCCTTGAGGTCCTCGATCTGCTGTGGAGAGAGCGCCTTGATTTCTCTATTTTGCAGCCCGGAATATTGCGAATGATTGTGCTGACTCGACTGGTGCTGGTGCTGACCTGAATGCTGCGCAAAAGCCGACACTGAAAGCATCGCAAATGTGAGAAAAGAGACTGTTTGCTTGAGCATGATGGATTATCCTATAGCTTGACTCCCATCTTTTAGCACGACATCCACCCAAACGGTTTGTTTTACTCTGGAGTGATATTTTGAAAATCTATGTGGCTGGCTATCAACACGAAACGAATACGTTTGCACCCACCAAAGCAGACTGGGCCGCGTTTAACCGTGGAGAATCCTTTCCTGCCTTTATCAAAGGCCAGCCGATGCTGGACAGTTTGAGAGATGTCAACATTCCCATCGCCGGATTCATGGAAGCTGCACGTCTCGAAGGATGGCAGCTCGTACCCGGCTCATGGTGTGGCGCGATTCCTTCTGCGCATGTGACGCGCGATGCCTTCGAGCGCATCAGTGATTCGATATTGACCGACATCCGTCAAGGCGGCTTTGATGCCGTTTATCTTGACTTACATGGCGCGGCAGTGGCTGAGCACATTGATGATACAGAGGGCGAACTCATTTCGCGCATCCGGTCAGTCGTCGGTCCTAAAATGCCGATTATCGCGAGTCTGGATTTGCACGCGAACGTAACTCACCGCATGTTGACTGAAGCCGACGCCCTTGTTTCGTATCGCACCTACCCACATGTGGATATGGCCAAAACAGGCGAACTCGCCGCAAAGCTATTAAAACGCCGCCTCAAGCGCGGCTCGAAAGAGCAGTTGGCTTATCATCGCCTACCCTATCTGATTCCACTCAATGCTCAAAGCACTTGGCTCGAACCTGCAAAGTCGCGCTACGAAGAGCTTGCCGCAATGGACCGAGAGTTTGATACTGTTCTGAGCTTTTGCATGGCATTTCCAGCATCCGATATTGCGGAGTGTGCTCCCATGGTATGGGGCTACGGAGAGGGTGCCGAGGCTGCAGTCAAGCGACTGTATGAACAGGTCAGTGAGCCTACCCAGTGGAAACTGGAAATGTATTCGGCACGCGATGCAGTCGAGCGCGCTTGCATACTGGGCGAGACGAATGAAAAACCTGTGGTGATTGCAGACACACAAGACAACCCAGGCGCTGGTGGAGACAGCAATACGACAGGGCTGTTGCGGGCCTTGCTTGAAAAAGGCGCCGGCAAACGACTACCAGGTAAAGTCGCCCTCGGCCTGCTTTTTGATCCTGCAACAGCAAGCATGGCCCATGAGGCAGGCTTAGGCGCCTCGATCACAACCTCGATCGGTACCGCTGTGCCAACCTTTACAGGTCAACTCAGCGACCCACCGATTCAGGGCACTTTTAAAGTCAAGGCGCTATCGGATGGCAAAGTCACGCTCAAGGGCCCCATGATGACCGGCTCGACAATTGCGCTTGGTCCGTGCGCCTTGCTTGAAATCGAAGGTGTTCTGGTGGCGGTCGCAAGCGGGAAAAAGCAACTGTTGGATCGCGAATTATTCAGAATGCTGGGCGTTCACCCCGAAACCATGAAAGTGTTGGTCGTCAAAAGCTCCAACCATTTTCGGGCGGATTTCACACCGATTGCCTCGCATATTCTGGTGGCAAAGGCTGCCGGACCGATGGCCGCAGACCCGGCAGATTTACCTTGGACGAAACTCGCAAAGACGACGCGTACGAGACCCTGATTAATTCAGGATCTCAAAACGTTTAATTTTTTGTTCAAAGATCAACTTGGCAAAAGAGTGACTAACAAACCCGAAACCCACTTTACGATTAGCCACGTTTGACAGGTGAGCTCCTGATGAAGGGTGCTTTCAACGCGTTGAATTGCGCGACTCATATGCCCTTCTAAGTGAGCAAGATCCTCGCGCGTAGCAAGGGTGGGAATGATTGCTTCAATGCGGGCAATTCGTGTTTGCATAATTCAAATTTTACCTAGGGCTTAGGTGTCGAAACAATACGTGGAGAATGAATATATTGTTAGTATTTATTATGGGATACTCTGCCCAGTGGCAATGGAAGCATTGGTCTCACCAAAGAACCTAACCCTCCACCCACATAGATATTTAAATATCGCTATCAGTCACCTGATGCACCTTTCAACCTTGTGTTTATGGATAGTCACTACTCCCTTCAGGCGGATTTCGGAGATCCATACTCAATATGGTCAACTAGGCGTGAGAATAGTCACATAGAGAGCATCAAGCACACCGTCGAATACTATCGAAAACAATTTGGAAAACCTATTTTATTGATCGGACATAGCAATGGCACTCTAAGCCTTGCGGAGCTCCTAAATCAATCCCCCTGAAAACCAGAAACTTATCAGCGGACTGATCTTCAGCGGGAGCCGAAACGAGACAGAGGTGAAGCAGAAAATATCTGTTCCCGTATTGGTTCTGCATCACAAATCAGATTCAAATCGCTGGACCACACTCTCAATTGAGCACCGCGGTACGCATCAATTTGCCATGCCTTGTTCCTTGGATACCCACTCGGCGCACCAACCGCTCGACGTTAGAACGTGCCGCGGATTATCTTTCACGATGAAGCGGACGTCAAACCTTGTCTGTGCCGAAAACCCTCATATTCTCCTTTTATAGCTAAGTTACGGTATGCATTACTATCATTGTCAAATCTACTACCTGAACCCCTATTCTTGTGATGACTTTCACTGATGAGAATGTATCTATTACAAAAGGGTCTTACCTTCTATTACAAAAGCATGTATTTTAAAATTTATATAGCCGATCCGTACACAGAATCTAACTGGTAACGACTCTTTCACAAAACAATCAGCTTCGATAGACAAATATCTGAACCAAAAGAAATAGGCTAATCAATGTTCAATACAAATAATAAAAATCTTATGAAATGCGTATTTCCTGCAATATTTCTATCTCTACTGTTGCCGTTTGTTTCTGCTAGTGCTGAGGAAAACAAAACAACCTCAGAAATTATCTATCTCAATCAAGCATGGTCTTCCCAAGATCGTGCAAATTTCTACTGGAAACCTCAGGGATCCGCTCTACTTTCTTACGATATTTACTTGGCACTGACGCTTCCTGGTACTGACGAACTGTTTAACTCTCGTTCTAATTCTGACCGGATGGGGCTACTCTTAGAGCCAGTCAACAAACAAGACAATCCTGATGATTTACCGGTAGGCGTTGCTAAATCCGTTGTGACCACCGGATCACTAAAGGGCACTTATGCCGGCTTAACTTGTGCAGCTTGTCACACCAATCAGATTCAATATAAAGGGTCTCAAATCAGAATTGACGGCGGTAACGCAAGTCGCTTTGACCTCCTATTGTGGTTACAAACACTTTCGCGTTCAGTCGATGCACCGCTCAAAGATCAGGCTCTCTTTGCCTCATTAGTCAGTCGCATCAAAGAACGGGGTCCTGTTGACGAAATAGATTTAAAAGCCAGATTAAAAGCAGATGCTGAATTCATCAGACTTCAGTTAACTGAGTCTTTTGTGGTGCCACATGCTCCAGGACCGGGACGCACTGATGCCTTTACCGAAGAAAGCAACACGGTCATTGCCATCCACACAGGGATTAGTGAAAATGCAAGACCCGCACTCGCACCAGTGAAACCACCTTTCTTGTGGAACACCCCACAGTCTGCCTGGGTCGAATGGTCCGGAGTGGCAATCAACCCGCTGCTCAGAAATTTCAGCGAAGTGCTTGGTGTTTTTGCCAGGTACGATCTTTCTGCTTCTCAAAAAAACTTCAAGGAGGTTGAATCCACCATCGATCTTAAAGGGCTCATTGAAATAGAACAGTTTATTCGACGCCTTGCACCGCCTGCATGGCCAGAAAAGATACTCGGTAAGTTGGATCAGGCACGCGTAAAAGAAGGCGCCGATCTTTTCCAAAAACACTGTATCGAATGCCACACAGCCTATCCATACCGCTGGAGTGCTCCTCGCGCCAAAGGTGCCAGAATGATTGAAAATGCGATGGTTCCACAAGAAATTATCGGCACAGACAAGCAACACTTACTAGGCATTTTATTCAATCAAAAGCCCTCGATTCTGACCAAGCATCTTGCAGAAAAATTGCAGGGCAAGTCAGTGGTCACTGCGGGTGAGTTATTCGAAGTCCTTGAAAAACCGATGATCGAGTATGCGTTAAAGCAAGCTGGTCCGTTTACTCCTGACGAAATTCTGGACATGAATGGCTACATCGATGCAAGCGTAGATTTAACCCCACCTGTGAATAGCTATAAAGCCGCACCGCGCGATGGAGCCTGGTCTACGGCTCCGTTTTTGCATAACGGCTCCATACCAAACATGTACGAATTATTATCTCCGCAAGCTGAGCGATCCAAAACGTTCTATATCAATCGGGAGTTTGATCCAGTCAAGCTTGGATTGGATACGGAAAAAAGCAAAGATGGCTTTCTGTTTGACACAACATTGATTGGAAACTCCAACGAAGGACACTTGTTCGCGAATGGACAGGGGCCAGGCATCATCGGACCCGAACTCACACCTAAGGAGCGTTTTGCACTCATCGAGTACTTGAAATCAATTCCGGATGTACCTGGTCGGGTCACCCCTTTTGGTGGTCCTGAAAAACCTTTGATTGCGGATCAAGATCCAAAATGGTTTAACACCAAGCACCCTTATGGACAGCGATGAGTGCAATAGCGACTAGCTAAAAACAATCTTTTTAACCGACCTTCCAGCTTGACGATACATGAACCCATTGACAGGGTTCTGCAGCTGGATTTTCGGAATCCAGAAATTCATCCCAGCCTGCTAGCTTCAATTTTGCCGTAGAAGCAAAGGAGTATTTTTGTTTAAGCAGATCTAAAGAATCCGACTCCGCTAAACCAGCATTTGCTACCGATTCATACGATAGCAAGGGGCCCGCGAGTGGAACAAGCACAGCACCACCCACGCCTAAAATGAATGTTCTTCGGCTGATCATATTATCTTTCGCCTGATTCAGACATAAAAACAGAATGTTTATAAGCAGGAATTGAGCCCCACAAATCATGTGACTCTACTGCCAAAGCCTGAGCCTGATCATGTATGGATGCAGCTATTGCCGCAGCATACGCCGCTTCGTAGGCGGCCAACGTTGGCCTATTGCGCAAATTCTTATTTGCCAATTCAAATGCGCGTTCAATTTCCTGATTTGTACCAAGATAGAACTCTACCGCATGATCCGCAAATCCTAATTCATGCCGGCTTAAAAGATCTTGAAATCTGACCTTTGCTTTATGTAAAAAAATTTCGCTCTCGGCTTTCATATTTGAGCGTTCTTTTAATTGTGCATAGCGCCAATAAACCTCGGGATCTTCCGTATCCATGATTGGATCAAGTACGGCGGCTGCCTGATTCAACAAATTTTGTTCAATATAAATTTCTGATAAGTGAACTCTTGCGTGAACATAGCCTGGAACGTATGCGATCGCAGCCTCATACCAACCCGTCGCCTCGTCCAAGTCTGGTTCCGGTACTGTTTCACCATGCAACACACCCAAGTAAAAACAAACCCAGGCCAGAGCAAAAGGCGATAAATCATCATACTCACGTATCGCTTTCACATAAGACGAATGTGCCTTGTCATACTCACCCAAATCTGCATATAAAGCAGCCAACGGCACTAGATTTTGAATACCGCCAAATTGCTCGGCCCGAGCGATACGCTCATCAAGAACAGCACTCAGATTTCGCCCTGTTGCTTGAGCAATGCTGAGTCGGGCAGATGAAATTAATTCAGGCTCCGCACCATATTGCTCAGCCATGCCCAGCAGCTCCAGAGATCTGGGGAAATGATGCATCGCAGAAGCAATCTGCGCAGCAACTAAATAGTGATTTCCTGTCAGGCTCTCAGTAGAAAGCATTTTTTCTGAAAGTGTTGAAAGGCGATCTAAGGCTGCGTAATCACCCAAGAACTGAATCCGTTTTTGCTCTTCGTCAATCAATGCCTCAAGAACACCTGTGCGCTCGAGAGATACATTCAACATACTCCAGCAACGTCTGAGCATGCTTTCATGATTCAATCGTGCCAGTTCACCGTCGGTCGCGAGAGGAACTTGAGCAAACATACCTTTGTTCAACTTGGAGTCCTTTGCTTAAAGTGCTTTTTAATTTCAGCAAGACCTACATCAACAAAAGTATTCAGAACCAAGCCAACAAATAGCTCACCTTGACCATCCGGTAAATATTCGATTTTCCAGATAAGCTCCGCCCCTGAGCCATCAGCTTTGACATGTAATGTAGTCACCAAAGGTTGAGCAGGTATTCCGCTGACTAATTTATATTTTAAAAGCTTGTTTGCACTATCTCTTTCAAGCAACAGCTCAATCAGGACTTTCCCATCAATCAAACGCATCGACCGGATATGCTCAGAGCCAGTCAGTGTCATTTGCGTCTCCACAACTAATGGCGTCCATGGTCGCTCAAAGTTGCCGACAAAAGACCAGAGATCGGCGACTGAAGCATCGACCTTGATACTTTTGTTAATGGTCAGCAAACTCACGTTCGGTGAAGCTAAATACGGAAATATTTTGATACTTTTTTGTGTAGCTTGTGTAGCAGGACTTTGCAAAAATGGTCCGTGGTCGCGATTAATGATCCATGTCAATAAAATATCGACTGCGTTGGCGTCAAGCGTTCTGCCCCCGCCGGTTTGATGTACCTGACCGTTCATCACGCTTTTTTCTATCTCGAGATGACTTTGGTCATCAATCTTTTTAGACACATCAATCAACAAAAAATCATTTAGATAAACATTGACGTTGGCATTTAATTCAGCGTCAGACCAGTCGCGTTTTCCATCCTTCATATCCCATATTCTCAAATGCCGAGTTAATCTCTCCCGGAATAAAGGTAAGACAGAAGGATCCACATCAAAAGGTGTCTGCTGATTCCAGAGATCCAAAAGGTTAACCTCTCCTGGAATCGTGATGAGGTAATTTGCCAGTTCGGGTCGGCCAGCCCAATCAAATCGTGGAATGCTATTGAGAGTGGGGGTCGTATTGACTGGCGTAGACTCGCCAATCAACCCGAAAAGCGAGCCTTTATCAGGCTGTAAGAATGAGGAGGTATCAAACTCTATAACCAGGCCCAGCACATTATCATCCTGGGTCAGGTTCTTCCCACCCTGTAAAGTAGGTGAGTTATACCATCCGATAAAAAAGGGATCTGAGCGCAGTCCGGCAAAGACGCGGGCTTTTCCATTCGCGGACATAGTGCCTTGTGTATCACCAACTTTGACAGACAACACTTCGCCACCCGGGATTTTGCAATAGCCTGACTGCGAGGGTCTGCCTCCACTTTGATTACGTTGTAAGCGATCAAATTTAAATTGAAAGCGTATTTCATCGCCATAGGCTTTGAAATGAGCCTTTGAGCCGACCCCCTCAATATTGATTCTTTTTAGTACTGCGCTGTAATACGCGGCGTTCGAGAACCAGGCCGACTCCCCTGCTCCAGGAAAGACATTAACAACTAGTACCGTTCGATTGGGATTTTCAGGGCTCGTAAAAGCGAATATGTCTGTCAAATCAATAGATGGATCCGACATGGTTCTGGGGCCATCAACATGGTCTGACATCTTGGTTATCCTGTGCGGGATTTACCGCTTGAAAATTTCGAAAATGGTTCTAAAAAATTTAGTTTTGACAATATAGCCTAGACTAGTCCTTTCGGATTACATAGCGCATTCAACGTATTAACATGAAAGACAATCAGGTATATGTAGATTACGAAACTGGTTAAAACATGCAGTGATTTCAATTGCAATCAAGCGCCGAGACATTGGGTTTAATGAGGAATTTTGTGAGCATCCTTGAGCTTGATCAGCAGCAGACCTGCATTGGAAAGCTATTTAAAATAGCCTCCGCTCTTGGCTCTACATCATTAACGGGGGACAACGGTATTCATTAAACTTGTTTTTGCGAAGAAACATTTTTAATGGAGATCATACCGATGTCCCACATCGATTCTATCCTAGGACTGCCTGGATTAGCCATT
>JACCDU010922776.1_pt1 | contig 12628 bp, 14 predicted proteins | sample 7446081 | NCBI WGS metagenome assembly JACCDU01 (sample SAMN15323447, study PRJNA562643) | freshwater metagenome | isolation source: river surface water | place: USA:Blue River Watershed | collected 2017-08-17 | reverse complement strand
CGGCACGGCCAGCAAAGTGCTTGCGTTGAGGGTCTGACTCATTTTTGTATTAACCCTTGAGCGTGTTGAGGTCTTGGACGTCGATGCTGTTCTTGTTGCGGAACAGCAGCACCAGGATGGCCAGACCAATGGCGGATTCGGCTGCGGCCACCGTCAGGATGAAGAACACGAACACCTGCCCGTGCATGTCACCCAAGTAGCGCGAGAAAGCCACAAAGTTGATGTTCACCGCTAGCAGCATGAGTTCGATCGCCATCAGCAGCACGATCAGGTTCTTGCGGTTGAGGAAGATGCCGACCACGGCCAGCGCGAACAGCATGGCGCCGATCGAGAGGTAATGTCCGAGGGTGATGCTCATTGTTTTTTCTCCTCTGCGGCAGCGGCCTCAGGCACCGGCGCGGGGGCCGGCTGCGTCACGTCAAGCTTGACCACTTGCAGGCGATCACGAGCCTTGACCCGGACCTGGATGGACGGATCGATGGCTTTGCTGTCCTTGCGCTGGCGCAGCGTCAGGGCAATCGCCGCGATCATGGCCACCAGCAGGATGGCGGCAGCGATCTGGACCGGCATCAGGTACTCGGTGTAGAGCAGCACGCCGAGCGCCTGCGCATTGGAAACCTGCGCAGCGGCGCCAGCCACTGGCGGCACCTGCGACAGACGAAAGCCGCTCATCAGCACGGCGCCCATTTCAAAAGCCACCACAGCGCCGAGTGTTGCAGCCAGCGGAAAGTGCTTCCAAAAACCTGCACGCAAGGTGTCGACATTGATGTCGAGCATCATCACCACAAAGAGGAACAGCACCATCACTGCACCCAGGTACACCAGCACCAGGGTGATGGCCAGGAATTCGGCATTGAGCAGGAACCACAGGCCGCTGGCCTGCGAGAAGGTCAGCATGAGGTAGAGCACGGCATGCACAGGGTTGCGTGCCGTCACGACCCGGAAGGCTGCAAACAGCAGCACTGCCGAGAACAGGTAGAAGAAACCGGTCTGGACGTCCATGGGGGTGTCTTTTCAGTAAATGGGCCTGGGCGGCGGATCAGCGGTAAGGGGCGTCCGCGGCCTTGCTGGCGGCGATCTCTTTTTCGTACCGGTCACCCACGGCCAGCAACATGTCCTTGGTGTAGTACAGGTCGCCACGTTTTTCGCCGTGGTATTCGAAGATGTGGGTCTCGACGATCGAATCGACCGGGCAGCTTTCCTCGCAGAAACCGCAGAAGATGCACTTGGTCAGGTCGATGTCGTAGCGCGTGGTGCGGCGGGTGCCGTCGGCGCGCTCGCCCGCCTCGATGGTGATGGCCATCGCCGGGCACACGGCTTCGCACAGCTTGCAGGCGATGCAGCGCTCTTCACCGTTTTCGTAACGGCGCAGGGCATGCAGGCCACGAAAACGCGGGCTCTGCGGCGTCTTTTCTTCCGGGAACTCCAGCGTCACCTTGCGAGCGAACGCGTAACGGCCGGTCAGTGCCATGCCCTTGAAGAGTTCCACGAGCATGAAGCTCTTGAGGAAGTCCTTGATCGAGAAAGTGGAGGCAGTCATGGTGCTCATGTTCTTGTTCCCGCTCACTTCCAGATGTTCCAGGGCGAGAACATCCAGGCCCCCACCACCAGCAGCCACACCAGGGTGACCGGAATGAAAATCTTCCAGCCCAGACGCATGATCTGGTCGTAGCGGAAGCGCGGGAAGGTGGCACGGATCCAGATGAACATGGACACGACCACGAAGGTCTTGAGGCCGAGCCAGATCCAGCCCGGGATGGCGTTGAACAGCGCGCTGTCGATCGGGGACAGCCAGCCACCCAGGAACATCACCACCGCAAGGATGGAGACCAGCCACATGCTGGCGTACTCGGCCAGGAAGAAGATGGCAAAGCCCATGCCCGAGTACTCGACCATGTGACCAGCCACGATTTCGGCTTCGCCTTCCACCACGTCAAAGGGGTGACGGTTGGTTTCGGCCACGCCGGAAATCAGGTAAACCATGAAGATCGGCAGCAGCGGCAACCAGTTCCAGGACAGGAAGTTCAGACCCATGTCGGCAAACATGCCCTTGTCCTGGCCCAGCACGATCTGCGTCAGGTTCATGCTGCCGGAAACCATCAGCACCACCAGGAAGCAAAACCCCATGGCGATCTCGTAGCTCACCATCTGGGCCGAAGCGCGCAGCGCGCCCAGGAAGGCGTACTTGGAGTTCGAAGCCCAGCCAGCGATGATCACGCCGTACACCTCGATCGAGGTGATGGCCATGACCAGCAGCAGGCCGGCATTCAGGTTGGTCAGGGCCACATCGGGACCGAAAGGGATCGCCACCCAGGCCGCCAGGGCCGGCATGATGGCCATGACCGGTCCGAGTCGGAACAGGCCCTTGGAGGCAGCCGTCGGGTTGATCAGTTCCTTGGTCAGCAGCTTGAGCGCGTCAGCGATCGGTTGCAGCAGACCGAAGGGACCCACACGGTTGGGACCCATGCGAACCTGCATGAAACCCAGCAGCTTGCGCTCCCACAGCGTCAAATAGGCCACGGCGCCCATCAGCGGTGCGAGCACGGCCACGATCTTGATCAGGATCCAGATGACCGGCCAGGCCATGGTGGTCCACCAGGCATCGGCCAGCAGGTTCAGGCCACCGTTGTACAGCGCGTCGATCATGCGACCTCCTTGGCAGCGCGTGCATCGGCCGTCTGCTGCAGAGAAGCAGCGCGGCGCACGATGCCGTCGAGTTGGTAAATCGGAGCGACCACCGGCTCGGTCACGGTACCGCCCAGCCGCACCTCGGCGCGCAGCGCGTTGGACAGCGTCATCGGCTGGGCCTGGAGTTTGGCCAGCACCTCCTGCGAGGTCTCGAAGTTGAAGCCGGGCACATCCAGCAGGTTGCCCAGCACGCGCAGCACTTTCCAGGCCGGACGGGTTTCGCCGCGCGGCTTGACCACGGCATGGAAGCTTTGCAGGCGGCCTTCGGCGTTGACGAAGCTGCCCGAGGTTTCGGTGAAGGGGGCGATCGGCAACAGCACGTCGCTGAACGCCATGTTGGCCTTGAACGGGCTGAGCGTCACAACCATCTCGGCCTTGTCCAGGGCCGCCACGGCAGCGGCGCCGGCGGCGGTATCGAACTCAGGTTCGGTGTTCAGCAGGACCACAGCCTTGAGGCTGCCATCCAGCATCTGGGCGGCGTTCTTGCCACCGGACTGCGGCTGGGCCTTGGCCCACTGCGTACCCACGGTGTTGGCGGCTTCGGTCAGGTAGCCGACGCTGGCGCCGGTCTGCTCGCCGATCCAGTTGGCCAGGGCCAGCAGGCTCGAAGCGTTGGCGTGGTGCGCGGCACCGTTGCCCAGCAGCACCGCCTTGCGCTCGCCACCCAGCAGGGACTTGGCGATGGCTTGTGCCTGTGCAGAAGCGGTACCGGCAGCAGGTGCGGCAACGCCCTTCTCGGCTGCAATGGCAGCGGCCACATCGGCCAGGGCCTGCGCCCAGCCCGATGCGTCGGTCACGACGCTCTGGGAGACCGGCAGTGCCCAGGCATCGGCCTTGGCCAGTTGTGCAGCAGAGGCAATCGCGCTAACCTGCGCGCCGTGGCGTGCGGCCTGACGGATGCGCTGTGCGAACAGCGGGTGGTCCTTGCGCAGGTTGGAACCCACGACCAGCACGCGCTGCAGCGTGGACAGCGAAGCGATGCTGGTGCCCAGCCACTGCACGCCCTCGCCTGTCACGAATTCGGCGCGACGCAGGCGGGCGTCCACGTTGTCACTGCCCAGGCCGCGCAGCAGCGCGCCTGCCAGATAGGCTTCTTCGACGGTGCTGTGCGGACTGACCAGCGCGCCAATGCTGGCGGCGCCGTGGTCACGCTGGATGTTCTTGAGGCCGTTGGCCACGTATTCGAGCGCGGTCTGCCAGTCGACTTCTTTCCACTCGCCGCCCTGCTTGAGCATGGGCTGGGTCAGACGCTCTTCGCTGTTCAGGGCTTCATACGAGAAGCGGTCGCGATCGGCGATCCAGCATTCGTTGACCTCTTCGTTTTCGAGAGGCACCACGCGCATGACCTGGTTGTTCTTGACCTGCACGATCAGGTTGGCACCCGACGAGTCGTGGGCCGCCACCGATTTGCGGCGCGACAGTTCCCAGGTGCGGGCGCTGTAGCGGAAGGGCTTGCTGGTCAGCGCGCCGACCGGGCAGATGTCGATCATGTTGCCCGACAGCTCGGAGTCCACCGTCGAACCCAGGAAGGTTTCGATTTCGGAGTGCTCCCCGCGGTTGGACATGCCCAGCTCCATCTGGCCGGCAATTTCCTGACCGAAACGGACGCAGCGTGTGCACTGGATGCAGCGGCTCATCTCTTCCATCGAGATCAGCGAACCGACTTCCTTGTGGAAAACCACGCGCTTTTCTTCTTCATAGCGCGAGGTCGTGCCGCCGTAGCCCACGGCAAGATCCTGCAGCTGGCACTCGCCGCCCTGGTCGCAGATCGGGCAATCCAGCGGGTGGTTGATCAGCAGGAATTCCATCACCGACTTCTGGGCCGAGACGGCCTTGTCGGAACGGCTGCGCACGATCATGCCCTGCGTCACGGGGGTGGCACAGGCGGGCATGGGTTTCGGGGCCTTTTCCACGTCGACCAGGCACATGCGGCAGTTGGCGGCGATGGAAAGCTTCTTGTGGTAGCAGAAGTGTGGAATGTAGGTACCGGCTTTTTCGGCGGCATGCATCACCATGCTGCCTTCAGCCACTTCCACCTTCTTGCCGTCGAGTTCGATTTCAACCATGGGTTTCACCGTTTACGCATAAGCACCGACCACACAGGTCTTGTGCTCGATGTGGTGTTCAAATTCATGACGGTAGTGCTTGAGCATGCCGCGCACCGGCATGGCCGCGGCATCACCCAGCGCGCAGATCGTGCGGCCCATGATGTTGCCGGCGACGCTGTCGAGCAGGTCCATGTCAGACGCACGGCCCTGGCCGTTTTCGATGCGGTCGACCACGCGCGAGAGCCAGCCCGTGCCTTCGCGGCAGGGCGTGCACTGGCCACAGGATTCGTGGGCATAGAAGTAGGACAGGCGCTGCAGGCTCTTGACCATGCAGCGGGTGTCGTCCATCACGATCACGGCGCCCGAACCCAGCATGGAGCCGCCCTCTTTGGCGATGCTGTCGTAGTCCATGGTCAGGTCCATCATCATGGCGCCGGGGATGACCGGCGATGAAGAACCGCCGGGGATCACGGCCTTGAGCTGGCGGCCGGCGCGCACGCCACCGGCCAGCTCGAGCAGCCTGGCAAAAGGCGTGCCCATGGGCACTTCGTAGTTGCCGGGGCGCTCGACGTCACCGCTGACCGAGAAGATCTTGGTGCCGCCGTTGTTGGGCTTGCCGCATTCGAGGTAAGCCTGGCCGCCGTTGCGGATGATCCAAGGCACGGCCGCGAAGGTCTCGGTGTTGTTGATGGTGGTGGGCTTGCCGTACAGGCCGAAGCTGGCCGGGAACGGCGGCTTGAAGCGCGGTTGGCCTTTTTTGCCTTCGAGCGATTCGAGTAGTGCGGTTTCTTCGCCGCAGATGTAGGCGCCGAAACCGTGGGAAGCATGCAGCTGGAAGCTGAAGTTGCCGCCCATGATGTTGTCACCCAGATAGCCAGCGGCGCGGGCTTCTTCGAGGGCTTCCTGGAAGCGCTCGTAGACCTGGAAAATTTCACCGTGGATGTAGTTGTAACCTGCGGTGATGCCCATGGCGTAGGCGGCAATGGCCATGCCTTCGATCACGGTGTGCGGGTTGTACATCATGATGTCCCGGTCCTTGCAGGTACCGGGCTCGCCCTCGTCGGAGTTGCAGACAAGGTATTTCTGGCCGGGGAACTGGCGGGGCATGAAGCTCCACTTCAGGCCAGTGGGGAAGCCGGCACCGCCGCGACCGCGCAGACCCGACTCCTTGACGGTGGCAATCACCTGGTCCTGCGAGAGGCCTTCGCTGCCATCCTTGCCGAGGATCTTGCGCAGGGCAGCGTAGCCGCCACGAGCTTCGTAGTCCTTCAGGCGCCAGTTGCTGCCGTTCAGATCGGCATAAATCTGGGGGTTGATGTGGCGGCCGTGGAAACAGGTTTCCAAGCCGGTGGCCTGGAATTGCGTGAGGATTTGTTCGATGTTCATCTGCGCGTTCCTCAGGCCTTGGCACCCGTTGGTGCGGTTTTGCGAAGGCTATCGATCAGCTGGTCGAGCTTGTCGTGGCTCATGAAACTGCACATGTGACGGTCGTTGACCAGCAGCACCGGCGCATCGGCGCAGGCACCCTGGCATTCGCTGGGTTGCAGCGTGAAAACGCCATCGGCGGTGGTTTCACCGGCATGCACGCCCAGCTTGTGTTCCAGGTGCTGCAGAGCCTTGAGGCCACCGCGCAGCTGGCAAGGCAGGTTGGTGCAGACGTTGAGCTTGAACTGGCCCACCGGCTTCTGGTTGTACATGTTGTAGAAGGTCGTGACTTCGTGCACGGCCATAACAGGCATGCCCAGGTACTCGGCCACGGCCAGCTCGCCTTCGGGGCTGACCCAGCCCTGCTCCTGCTGCAGGATGGACAGGACCGGCATCACGGCGGACTGCTTCTGGTCGGCCGGGAACTTGGCCACTTCACGGGCAAAACGTGCGCGCGTGGCTTCGGACAGGGCCAGGGCCTGCACTGGCGTGTTGCCCTTGGATTGGGGGACGCTGCTCATCGGTCAATCTCTCCAAACACGATGTCCATGGTGCCGATGATGGCCACGGCGTCGGCCAGCATGTGGCCCTTGGCCATTTCATCGAGGGTGGCCAGGTGGGCGAAGCCCGGCGCACGGATCTTCAGGCGGTAGGGCTTGTTGGCACCGTCGCTGACCATGTAGATGCCGAACTCGCCCTTCGGATGCTCGACGGCGGCGTAGGCCTCGCCCTCGGGCACCTTGAAGCCTTCGGTGAAGAGCTTGAAGTGGTGGATCAGCGATTCCATGTTGGACTTCATGTCCTCGCGCTTGGGCGCGGCGATCTTGGCGGTGTCATTGATGACCGGGCCGGGATTGGCCCGCAGCCAGTCCACACACTGTTTGATAATCTTGTTGGACTCGCGCATTTCCTGCACGCGCACCAGGTAGCGGTCGTAGCTGTCGCCGGTCTTGCCCACGGGCACGTCGAACTCGACCTTGTCGTAGGCGTCATAGGGCTGCTTCTTGCGCAGGTCCCAGGCGAAACCGGAGCCGCGCAGCATGGGCCCGGTCATGCCCAGGTTCAGTGCGCGCTCGGGCGGCACCACACCGATGCCCACCGTGCGCTGCTTCCAGATGCGGTTGTCGGTCAGCAGGGTTTCGTACTCGTCCACGCACTTCGGGAAGCGCTGGGTGAAATCGTCGATGAAATCCAGCAGCGAGCCCTGGCGGTTCGCGTTGAGCTGCTCAACCGCCCTGGCATTCCTGACCTTGCTGGCTTTGTGCTGCGCCATGCTGTCGGGCAGGTCGCGGTACACGCCCCCCGGACGGAAGTAAGCAGCGTGCATACGGGCGCCAGAGACAGCCTCGTACATGTCGAACAAATCTTCGCGCTCGCGGAAGCAATAGATCAGAATGGTAGAGCTGCCGCAGTCGTTGCCGTGCGAGCCCAGCCACATCAGGTGGTTCATGATGCGGGTGATCTCGGAGAACATCACACGGATGTACTGCGCGCGGATCGGCACCTCGATGCCCAGCATCTTCTCGATGGCCAGACAGTAGGCGTGCTCGTTGCACATCATCGACACATAGTCCAGGCGGTCCATGTAGGGCAAGGACTGGATGTAGGTCTTGCTTTCGGCCAGTTTTTCGGTAGCGCGGTGCAGCAGACCGATGTGCGGGTCGGCACGCTGCACGACCTCGCCATCGAGCTCGAGCACCAGACGCAGCACGCCGTGGGCAGCCGGGTGCTGGGGACCGAAGTTGAGGGTGTAGTTCTTGATTTCAGCCATGTTCATTCAACCGAAGCGGCGCTTCAGTTCAGGCCTCCGTAGTGTTCTTCGCGGATGACGCGCGGCGTGATCTCGCGCGGCTCGATGCTGACCGGCTCGTAGACCACGCGCTGACGCTCGGCGTCGTAGCGCATCTCGACATGACCCGACAGCGGGAAGTCCTTGCGGAAGGGGTGACCGATGAAGCCGTAGTCGGTGAGGATGCGGCGCAGGTCGTTGTGACCTTCGAACACGATGCCGAAGAGGTCAAAGGCTTCGCGCTCGTACCAGTTGGCCGAATTCCAGAGCTCATTGACCGAGTCGATCACAGGCAGCTCGTCGTCCGGACAGAGCACTTTGACGCGCACGCGCTGGTTCAGACTCACAGACAGCAGGTGCACCGTGACGCCAAAACGCTGGCCATCAGTGCCGACATCGCGCCAGGCAGAGTAATCCACACCGCACAGGTCGATCAGTTGTTCGAATTTGCAGCCTTCAGCGTCGCGCAGGGTCTGCATGACGCCAAGGTAATGGGCGGCGGGCACATTCACGGTCACTTCGCCCAGGGCGACGGTGATGCTGCTGACGCGGTCACCGAGTGCAGCGGCCAGCGTGTCCTGCAGGTCTTCGGGTCGGATGGCAAATTGGGTCATCTGTATCTTCCCCTCAGACGCGCGCGATGGTGTGTTCGCGGCGGATTTTCTGCTGCAGCTGGATGATGCCGTAGATCAGGGCTTCGGCTGTGGGCGGGCAACCGGGCACATACACATCTACAGGCACCACGCGGTCGCAACCACGCACCACCGAGTAGCTGTAGTGGTAGTAACCACCGCCATTGGCGCACGAGCCCATGGAGATGACCCAACGCGGCTCGGACATCTGGTCGTACACCTTGCGCAGGGCCGGAGCCATCTTGTTGCACAGCGTGCCGGCCACGATCATCAGATCGGACTGACGGGGACTGGCACGGAACACTTCAGCACCAAAGCGCGCCAGGTCGTAGCGCGCTGTGGCTGCATGCATCATCTCGACCGCGCAGCAGGCCAGACCAAAGGTCATGGGCCACAGCGATCCGGTCTTGGCCCAGTTCACCACAGAGTCGTAGCTCGTGGTGATGAAGCCTTCCTTCATCACGCCTTCAATCATCTTGTGTCCTTCTCAGGCTCTGCAGGTGGGTGGTTCGAACAGTCATTCCCAGTCGAGGGCGCCTTTTTTCCACTCGTAGACGAAGCCCACGACGAGGATGGCCAGGAAAATCACCACGGCCACAAAGCCGGCAATACCCACTTCACGCAGGGCAGCGGCCCACGGGAAAAGGAAAGCGATTTCCAGATCGAACAGGATGAACAGGATGGCGACCAGGTAATAGCGCACATCGAACTTCATGCGGGCATCTTCGAACGCTTCGAAGCCGCACTCGTAAGGAGAATTTTTTTCGGCATCCGGCCGGTTGGGGCCAAGGATATAGCCGATGACCTGGGGAAGCACGCCGACAGCGATGCCAACCAGGATGAACAGGAGAATGGGGAGGTATTGGCCGAGGTTCATCTTGAGACTGACAGGTCACCGGAAGATGGGCCCCAGCGCAAGTCTGGAGCCCATCTGGTTTGTCTGGTGCCGTCGGCGAGACTCGAACTCGCACAGCTTTCGCCACTACCCCCTCAAGATAGCGTGTCTACCAATTTCACCACGACGGCGGGATGTTTTGTCTCGGTTCGCTTGAGGTCCACGGTTAGGTGTTATTGCTCTCCGGACAATCCCGGATTCTACCCATAAAAGAGGACCAATTTCCTTGCAGAACGCCTGAAATTTGCGAAGGAAGCTGAAGCTGATGTGAATCTTACTTGGCGGGCACGGCCGGCGCGGAGCCAGGCGCAGTAGCCGGCTGCGAGGCAGGGGCATTGCCAGGGATTTGCGCAGCCGTGCTGTTGTCGGCGGCGGGCGCCGGCGCAGTTACTGCGGCACCTTCGAGCACGCTGCCCGAAGACTGGGGACGGATGTTGCCCATGTAAGCCAACAACAAGGTGCAGGCAAAAAACACGGCCGCCAGCACCGCAGTGGTGCGGGACAGGAAATTGGCGCCGCCCGTCGCTCCGAAGAGGCTGCCGGAGCCGCCACTGCCGAAAGCGGCGCCCATGTCGGCGCCCTTGCCGTGCTGCACCAGCACGAGGCCAATCATGGCCAGGGCCGACAGCATCTGCACCACCAGGACCAGGGTCATCATCACGCTCATTGTTTACTCCAGAATTCAGTTACCGACCGCTTCAGCGTGAAGCAGTTCGCAAAATGGTCAAAAAGTCTGCCGCCTTGAGGGCGGCGCCGCCGATCAAGCCACCATCCACATCGGGCTGGGCCAGCAGTTCCGAGGCGTTGGCAGCGTTCATGCTGCCGCCGTAGAGAATGGCCACGCGCTCGTGGTGCGATGTGGCAGCCTTGATCTGGGCACGCAGCACGGCATGCACAGCCTGCGCCTGTTCGGGCATGGCGGTTTTGCCTGTGCCGATCGCCCAGACGGGCTCGTAGGCCACCACAATCTCACTGATGCAGTGGCCGTTTTCATGGATCACGGCAGCCAATTGGCGCCGGACCACGGCTTCGGTCTCGCCCGCTTCGCGCTGCGCGAGCGTCTCACCCACACAAACGATGGGCGTGATGCCGCAGGCCAGGGCCTGCTTGGCCTTGAGTGCAACATCCACTTCGCTTTCGCGGTGAACCTGGCGGCGCTCGGAGTGGCCAACAATGCAGTAACGCACACCGAAGTCACGCAACATGGCCGCTGACACCTCGCCGGTGTAGGCGCCAGCCGTCTGTGAGGACACGTCCTGCGCCCCAAGGGCAATCGGCGTACCAGCCAGCAGCAGCTGGACCTGGGCCAGATACGGGTAAGGCACGCACACGCCCGCGCGGCAGCGCACCGCACCCAGCCCGGCCTTGATCTCGTCGAGCAAGGCCTGGTTGGACGACAGGCTGCCGTTCATCTTCCAGTTGCCGACGATCAGCTTGGCCTGGCTCAAGGCTGACCCCAGGTGATGACGATCTTGCCAACGTGCTGGTTGGACTCCATCAGCGCGTGCGCCCGTGCGGCACCGGACGGGTAGCCGTCCAGCGGTGTGCACGCATCGAACACGCTGTGGATCACCGGCACGATGGCTTTCGACTCAAGCCAGGGCCAGACGGTCTTTTTGAGCGAAGCAGCGATCTTGCCCTTGAACTCGATGGGACGCGGGCGCAGCGTGGAGCCGGTAATCGTGAGGCGACGGCGCAGCACCAGGCCGGCATTGAAGCCGCTGCTGATGCCACCCTGCACCGCGATGATGACCAGGCGACCGTCTTCGGCCAGGGCCTCGACTTCGCGCGCCACATAGTCGCCCGCCACCATGTCGAGGACCACGTCCACACCACGGCCATCGGTCAGGCGCTGGGCCTCCTGCACGAAGTCCTGTGTCTTGTAGTTGATCGCATGGTCAGCGCCCAGCTTCAGGCAAGCCTGGCATTTGTCGTCGGAGCCGGCTGTGACGATCACGCGGGCACCGGCCGCCTTGGCCATCTGGATGGCTGTGACGCCAATGCCGCTGGTGCCGCCCTGGATCAGCAAGGTCTCGCCCGCCTGCAGACGTCCACGGTCGAAGACATTGCTCCAGACGGTAAAGAACGTCTCGGGCAGAGAAGAGGCTTCGACATCGCTCAACCCCTGGGGCACCGGCAGACATTGGGCCACAGGCGCCACGCACAGTTCGGCATAGCCACCACCGGCGACCAGCGCGCAAACGCGGTCACCCACCTTGAAGCCGGCCTGCGCCATGGCCTGGGCATCGCCCGAGACGATGGTGCCGGCCACTTCGAGGCCCGGCCACTCGGGCGCACCGGGCGGGGGCGGGTAAGCGCCTGAACGCTGCAGCACGTCCGGCCGGTTGATACCGCTGGCGCTCACGCGGATCAGCACCTCCCCTGCCCCGGCAACGGGGTCGGGACGCTGCCCAGGCACCAGCACCTCGGGGGCGCCAAAGTTCTGGAGATCGATGATTTTCATGATCGGCACAGGCTGCGGGCCTCGCGGCCCGCATGCATCGAATTACTGTTGCTGTTGCTGCTGTTGTGCGGCTTGAGCCGGACGGTCCAGCAGGGCTTTCATGGACAACTTGACGCGGCCTTTTTCGTCGGTCTCGAGCACCTTGACTTTGACGATCTGGCCTTCCTTGAGGTAGTCGGTGACTTTCTCGACGCGCTCGTGGGCGATCTGGCTGATGTGCAGCAGACCGTCCTTGCCAGGCAGCAGGTTGATCAGGGCGCCGAAGTCCAGGATCTTGGTGACCGGGCCTTCGTAGACCTTGCCGATTTCGACTTCGGCAGTGATCTCTTCGATGCGGCGCTTGGCTTCGTCGGCCTTGGCGGCTTCGGTGGCGGCGATGGTGATGGTGCCGTCTTCTTCGATGTTGATCTGGCAGCCGGTCTCTTCGGTCAGGGCGCGGATGGTGGCGCCGCCCTTGCCGATCACGTCACGGATCTTCTCGGGGTTGATCTTCATCGTGAAGAGCTTGGGCGCGAAGCTGGAGACTTCGGTCTTGGCTTCACCCATGGCGTCCTGCATCTTGCCCAGGATATGCATGCGGGCTTCCTTGGCCTGGGCCAGCGCGACCTGCATGATTTCCTTGGTGATGCCCTGGATCTTGATGTCCATCTGCAGGGCGGTGATGCCGTTGGTGGTACCGGCCACCTT
>JACCDU010617370.1_pt1 | contig 12628 bp, 10 predicted proteins | sample 7446081 | NCBI WGS metagenome assembly JACCDU01 (sample SAMN15323447, study PRJNA562643) | freshwater metagenome | isolation source: river surface water | place: USA:Blue River Watershed | collected 2017-08-17 | reverse complement strand
GAGCAGCTCGAAGCCCAGGGCGACCAGCTCTTTGGCCACCTGCACGGCGCGCGGCTTGTCGCCGTTCTTGACCGTGAGGAAGACCTTGCCCGAACGCGGCAGCTTGGTGCCGGCGCCCAGCTGGCCGTGGCCTGAGCCGGCAAGTCGCCATGGGCCGCGTTATGATGCGGCCCATCGACCACAGCAACCCCCCGCAACCGCCGAGCTTCGCGCCCGGCGGTTTGCTTTTGGAGAGAGACCGATGTCCACCATTCCGATCACCAAACGCGGTGCCGAAAAGCTCAAGGAGGAGCTGCACCGCCTCAAGACCGTGGATCGCCCCGCGGTGATCCAGGCGATCGCCGAAGCGCGTGCCCAGGGTGACCTGAGCGAAAACGCCGAATACGACGCCGCCAAGGACCGTCAGGGCTTCATCGAAGGCCGCATCGCCGAAATCGAGGGCAAGCTGTCGGCGGCCCAGGTCATCGACCCCGCTTCGGTCGACGCCGGTGGCCGTGTGGTGTTTGGCGCCACCGTCGAGCTCGAGGACGAGAACAGCGGCGACGCTGTCCGCTACCAGATCGTCGGCGAGGACGAGGCCGACCTCAAGCTCGGCCTGATCAACATCAGCAGCCCGATCGCGCGCGCCCTGATTGGCAAGGAGGAGGGCGATGTGGCCGAGGTGCAGGCGCCTGGCGGCGTGCGGCGCTACGAGATCGTGGGGGTGTCTTACCAGTGAGCCTGGAGGCGCCCCGGCAGGGGCGTGGGCTTCACTCGTGCCAGTGCTCGGCCACCCAGGTGGCGGGCCGGATGTAGCGGAAACGGCGGTTGCGCCGACCGGCCAGCGCATCGGGTGGATTGCACTCACCGTGGAAGATGACGATGCGCGCATCGTCGGGAATGAAGGGCGCGGTCCAGAAATTGGTTGGCCAGCTCGGGATGCAGTCGTATTTGAAGCTGGGGCACCAGGCCTTGGGCCAGTAGGCCAGCAGGCCCTGGCGGTGCATGTAGTCCGAGAGGTAGGACTGCTCGTTGCGGTGCTTGCGGCGGATGTCTTCGACGTTGGCGCGAAAGTACGCCAGCACATCCGGATGCGCCCCGAGCTCAAAACGGTAGACCGAGGAATTGCCGGTGATGCGTCCCGGATTCAGAAGGCGGTCGTAGTCCTTGATGATCAGGAAGCGGCCGGGATGCTCAAAGAAGCCATCGAGGCTGCCGACGATCACCACGTCCACATCGAGGAACAGGGCGGTGCCGCGCAGGCCATGCAGATCTGGCGCAAAGGTGACCAGTTTGGTCCAGCCGCGCTCGGGAATGCCGGGCGGCAGGTCCAGCGCCGGAATCGGCAGGCAGCGCACCTCGGGCGTGATGCCCTGCGCGTCGTCGGTCAGGCACACCATCTGGAAGTCCAGCGTGAGGTGGCGCCGAACCATGGCGTAGAGCCGGTTGACGTACTCGGGACCGTATTTGGTGCCCCATTTCATGCAGATGACGTGGCGCGTCTGCGCCTCGGAGGGGCGGTGGCTTGGCTCCATGCGGTTCAACCGAGGTTGCGTTTCTTGACCGATTTTTGCTTGGGCTTGGCGCGCTTGACCTGGCCGCCCGAGGTCAGCCGCTGGTTGCCCAGCACGCGCAGCATCTTGACTTCGGGCTTTTGGCCGCCGCGTTTGCTGAACTTGAGCACCTTGAAATCGCGCGGACCGGGCATCCGGTCTTCGTCGAGGGCCTTTTCCTTCTTGGGCTGTGGGCGCCAGAGCACCAGCAGCTTGCCAATGTGCTGGATGGGGGCGGCATTGAGCTGGTCGGCCAGCTGCAGGAACATGGCTTCGCGGGCGGCGCGGTCGTCGCCGAGCACGCGGATCTTGATCAGGCCGTGGGCATTGAGGGCGGCGTCGGCTTCCTTGACGACGGCGGGCGTGAGGCCATCGCCGCCGACCATGACCACGGGGTCGAGGTGGTGCGCTTCGGCGCGGTGAACCTTGCGCTCGGCGGGGGTGAGTTGAATATGGGGCATGGGGCTATTATCCCCGCTTGGACAGGAATCTATGAAAGTCAAAACCAAAAGCAAGAAGGTCAACAAGGCATGGCTCAACGACCATGTGCATGACCCCTATGTGAAGCTGGCCAACAAAGAGGGCTACCGGGCCCGCGCCGCTTACAAACTCAAGGAAATCGACGAAACCCTGAACCTGATCCGGCCGGGCGATCTGGTGGTCGACCTGGGTTCGGCGCCGGGGGCCTGGAGCCAGTATGTGCGCCGCAAGCTCTCGCCCCAAGGCGCGGCCGTGGGGGCGCTCAATGGTGCCATCCTGGCCATCGATCTGCTGCCGATGGAGCCGATCGAGGGCGTGCAGTTTTTGCAGGGCGATTTTCGCGAGACCGAGGTGCTGGCCCAGCTCGAGGCCCTGGTGGGTGGACGCAAGCTCGATGTGGTGGTCTCGGACATGGCGCCCAACCTCTCGGGTGTGGCCTCGGTCGACGCCGCACGCATCAGCCACTTGATCGAATTGGCGGTTGATTTCGCCCAAAGCCACCTCAAGCCCGAAGGGACGCTGGTGGTCAAGGTCTTCCATGGCGGCGGCTACAGCCAGTTGGTGCAGCTCTTCAAGGACACGTTTCGGGTGGTCAAACCCCTCAAGCCCAAGGCTTCGCGCGACCGGTCTTCCGAGACCTTTCTGGTGGGCATGGGGCTCAAGGCCTGAGGTCCTGATCGGCGCCTGGCGCAATTCCCACTGGCCTTCAAGGCCAAAAAAGCACCCGGGTGCGGATCTGTGCCGCGCTCAGGCCTAAAATGACCCGCATTACAAGAGTTTGACTGGAGCCCCGCTTGAATAACCCCTGGTTTTCCAAAATTGCCGTCTGGATGGTGATTGCCATGGTGCTGTTCACTGTTTTCAAACAGTTCGACAGCCGTGGCGTGGCCGGTGCCGGCTACATGGGCTACTCCGACTTCCTCGAAGAAGTGCGCGCCAACCGCATCAAGAGCGCCACCATCCAGGAAGGGCAGGGCGGCACCGAAATCGTGGCCGTCACCGTCGACGACCGCCGCGTCAAGACCACCGCCACCTACCTCGACCGTGGCCTGGTCGGCGACCTCATCAACAACGGCGTCAAATTCGACGTCAAGCCGCGCGAAGAAGGCTCCCTGCTCATGACCCTCTTGGTCAGCTGGGGCCCCATGCTGCTGTTGATCGGCGTCTGGGTGTATTTCATGCGCCAGATGCAGGGCGGCGGCAAGGGCGGCGCCTTCAGCTTTGGCAAGTCCAAGGCCCGCATGCTCGACGAAAACAACAACCAGGTCACGTTCGCCGACGTGGCCGGTTGCGACGAGGCCAAGGAAGAGGTCAAGGAGGTCGTCGACTTCCTCAAGGACCCGCAGAAGTTCCAAAAGCTCGGCGGCCGCATCCCGCGCGGCCTGCTGCTGGTCGGCCCGCCCGGCACCGGCAAGACGCTGCTGGCCAAGGGCATCGCGGGCGAAGCCAAGGTGCCGTTCTTCAGCATCTCCGGTTCTGACTTCGTCGAGATGTTCGTCGGTGTGGGCGCGGCCCGCGTGCGCGACATGTTCGAGAACGCCAAGAAGAACGCGCCCTGCATCATCTTCATCGACGAGATCGACGCCGTGGGCCGCCAGCGTGGCGCGGGCCTCGGCGGTGGCAACGACGAGCGCGAGCAGACCCTCAACCAGATGCTGGTGGAGATGGACGGCTTCGAGACCAATCTGGGTGTGATCGTGGTCGCGGCCACCAACCGCCCCGACATCCTCGATGCCGCGCTGCTGCGCCCGGGCCGTTTCGACCGCCAGGTCTATGTGACGCTGCCCGACATCCGTGGCCGCGAGCAGATCCTCAATGTGCACATGCGCAAGATCCCCATTGGCCAGGACGTCAAGGCCGAGGTGATCGCGCGCGGCACGCCCGGCATGAGTGGCGCCGATCTGGCCAACCTGTGCAACGAGGCGGCACTCATGGCCGCGCGCCGCAATGCGCGCGTGGTCGAGATGCAGGACTTCGAGAAGGCCAAGGACAAGATCCTCATGGGCCCCGAGCGCAAGAGCATGGTCATGCCGGAGGAAGAGCGGCGCAACACGGCCTACCACGAATCGGGTCACGCCCTGATCGGCAAGCTCTTGCCCAAATGCGACCCGGTGCACAAGGTCACCATCATCCCGCGCGGCCGTGCGCTGGGCGTGACCATGAGCCTGCCCGAGAAAGACCGCTACAGCTACGACCGCGACTACATGCTCAACCAGATCAGCATGCTGTTTGGTGGCCGCATCGCCGAAGAAGTGTTCATGAACCAGATGACCACCGGCGCTTCGAACGACTTCGAGCGCGCGACCCAGATCGCGCGCGACATGGTGATGCGCTACGGCATGACCGATGCGCTGGGCCCTATGGTCTACGCCGAAAACGAAGGCGAGGTCTTTTTGGGCCGCTCGGTCACCAAGACCACGCACATGAGCGAGCAGACCATGCAAAAGGTCGACTCCGAGGTGCGCCGCATCATCGACGAGCAGTACGCGCTGGCGCGTCGCCTGATCGAGGAGCACAGCGACAAGATGCACGCCATGGCCAAGGCCCTGCTCGATTGGGAAACCATCGACGGCGAGCAGCTCGATGACATCATGGCTGGCCGCGAGCCCCGTCCGCCCAAGGACTGGACGCCGCGCACGCCCTCGTCGGGTGGCGGCAGCGGCGGTGCGGCCGTGAGCACGCAACCCTCGCCTTCGGCGGCCTGAGGCCGACCGTTGCCAACACGGGGCTTCGGCCCCGTTTCTTTTTGAATTGCACGCACTTGACCCCATGATCTGGCAGACCAGCCGATTCGACATCGACCTCAGCACGCCCCGCGTCATGGGCATCGTGAACTTGACCCCCGACTCCTTTTCCGACGGCGGTCGGCACGCGGGCACGGCGGCGGGCTTGCGCCATGCCGAGCGGCTGCTGCGCCAAGGCGCCGACATGCTGGACATCGGCGGCGAGTCCACCCGGCCCGGCAGCCCCGCCGTGCCCTTCGAGGAGGAGTGGCGGCGCGTCGAAGGCGTTTTGCGCGAAGCCGTGCGCTGGGGGGTGCCGATTTCGATCGACACCTACAAGAGCGAGACCATGCGCGCGGCGCTCGAGCTCGGTGTCGACATCGTCAATGACGTCTGGGCCTTGCAGCAGCCCGGCGCCGAGGCCGTGGTGGCCGCCCATGCGCGCTGCGGCGTGTGCCTGATCCACATGCACCGTGACCCGCAGACCATGCAAAAGGCGCCGATGGCGGGCGATGTGCTGCCGCAGGTGGCCGACTTTCTGGCCGCGAGGGCGCAGGGCCTGCGCGCATGCGGCGTCGCGGCCGGGCGCATCGTGCTCGACTACGGCATCGGCTTTGGCAAAACCGTGGCGCAAAACTTCAGCCTGCTGGCACGCCAGCGCGAATTGCTGAGCCTGGGCTACCCCTTGCTCGCGGGCTGGTCGCGCAAATCCTCGCTCGGTGCGGTGTTGGCGCAGGGGGGCACGGCGCCCGAGCCGGCCGAACGCCTGTCGGCGAGCGTGGCGGCCGCCTTGCTCGCGGTCGAACGCGGCGCACGCATCGTGCGCGTGCACGATGTCGCGCCCACGGTCGAAGCCCTGACGGTGTGGCGGCACGCGCGCCCCGCCTGAGGCCCTGGGTCCTGGCGCGAGACCGATAAAATCAACCGCTTACAAAAACAGGAAATTTCATGGCGCGTCAGTATTTCGGCACCGATGGCATCCGTGGCCGCGTGGGCCAGAGTCCGATCACCCCCGATTTCGTCCTGCGCCTGGCCCATGCGGTGGGCCGGGTGCTCAAGGCCCGCGACGCGCATCCGCTGGTGCTGATCGGCAAGGACACGCGGATTTCGGGCTATATGCTCGAAAGTGCGCTCGAGTCCGGCTTCAACTCGGCCGGCGTCGATGTGCTGCTGCTGGGGCCGGTGCCCACCCCGGCGGTGGCCTACCTGACGCGCGCCCAGCGCGCCTCGCTGGGCGTGGTCATCAGCGCCAGCCACAACCCCTTTGAAGACAATGGCATCAAGTTCTTCAGCGCCGAAGGCACCAAGCTGCCCGACGACTGGGAGCAGGCGGTCGAAACGGCCCTGCAGGAGCCGCCGGCCTGGGTCGATTCGGCCACGCTGGGCAAGACGCGGCGCCTCGACGATGCCGCGGGCCGCTACATCGAGTTTTGCAAAAGCACCTTCCCGAGCCACCTTTCGCTGCGCGGCCTCAAGATTGTGGTCGACGCGGCGCACGGCGCGGCCTACCAGATCGCCCCCAAGGTGTTTCACGAACTGGGCGCCGACGTGGTGGCGATCGGCTGCGCGCCCGATGGCCTGAACATCAACCGCGGCGTGGGCGCCACGCACCCGCAGGCCCTGGTCGATGCGGTGCGGCTGCACCGGGCCGATGTCGGCATCGCGCTCGATGGCGATGCCGACCGCCTGCAGATCGTCGACGCGGCCGGACGCCTCTTCAATGGCGATGAACTGCTGTACCTGATGGTGGCCGAACGCCTCGATCGCGGCCTGAGCGTGCCCGGTGCCGTGGGCACCCTCATGACCAATATGGCGGTCGAGCTCGCGCTCAAGCGCCGGGGCGTGCAGTTCGAGCGCGCCAAGGTGGGCGACCGCTACGTGCTCGAGGTGCTGGCCGAAAAGGGCTGGCTGCTGGGCGGTGAGGGCTCGGGCCATTTGCTGGTGCTGGACAAGCACACCACGGGCGATGGCCTGGTCAGCGCCTTGCAGGTGCTGCAGGCCTGTGTGGCCAGCGGCAAAACCTTGGCGCAGCTGCTCGAAGGGGTCGAACTCTTTCCGCAAACCCTCATCAATGTGCGCCTGCAACCCGGTTTTGACTGGAAAACGCATGCCCCTCTGCAGGTGGCCACCCGCGAAGCCGAGTCGGCGCTGGGCGAGACAGGCCGGGTGCTGATCCGTGCGAGCGGCACCGAACCCCTGGTGCGCGTGATGGTTGAGGCGCGCGACGCGCAGCTTGCGCAGCGCACGGCCGAGAAGATCGCGGCCACGCTGGCGGTCTGAAGCCTCAGTAAATCAGGCGTTCCGGCCGGACTTCCTGCAGGATGGTGGTGGCGATTTCCTCGATCGACTTGGTGGTGGTCGAAAGCCAGCGGATGCCGGAGCGGCGCATCATGGCCTCGGCCTCGGCCACTTCCATGCGGCAGTTCTCCAGACTCGCATAACGCGAGTTGGGCCGGCGCTCGGTGCGGATCTCCGACAGGCGCTCGGGCTGGATGGTCAGGCCAAAAATTTTCTTGCGGTAAGGCACCAGGGCCGGGGGCAGCTGGCGGCGCTCGAAATCCTCAGGAATCAGCGGGTAGTTGGCGGCCTTCAGGCCGTGCTGCATGGCCAGGTACAGGCTGGTCGGCGTTTTGCCACTGCGGCTCACCCCCACAAGAATCACATCCGAGCCCTCCAGATCCTTGTGCGACTGGCCATCGTCGTGCGCCAGCGAGAAGTTGATGGCCTCGATGCGGTCGTGGTATTCCTTGCTCTTGCTCACGTCCGAGAAGCGCCCCACGCGGTGGTGCGACTTGATGCCCAGCTCCTGCTCGATGGGGTGCACGAAGGTGCCGAACATGTCCAGCATCATGCCCTGGCAATTGTCCTTGAGGACTTGCAGCACTTCCATGTTCACCAGGGTGGTGAAGACCAGCGCCTTGCTGCCCTCGACCTCGCAAGTGTGGTTGATCTGCCGCACCGCCTGGTGCGCTTTGTCGATGGTGTCGATGAAGGGCAGGCGCACATGCCGGGTTTTCATGTCGAACTGGGCCAGGATGGCGTTGCCAAAAGTTTCGGCGGTGATGCCGGTCCCGTCGGAGACAAAAAATACGGTGCGAAGGGCCATGTCTGCAAAAAATATCAAATCGGCAGGGACTGGGGCGCCCCTACAATGAAACCCATTATCCACAGCCCCGTGCGGCGCCCATTCGAACAAACACAAGGCGTTGCCGCTGGCTTGGAGCCCGGTTTTTAACTTTGGAGTCTTTCATGTCCAACCTGTTCGAGGCGACCGCCCTGGTCGTGCCCTTTGAAAAACTGCGGATGACCGATGTGGAGTCGGTCGGTGGCAAAAACGCCAGCCTGGGCGAGATGATTTCCCAGCTGCCGGCGGGGGTCAAAGTGCCCACCGGCTTTGCCACCACGGCACATGCCTTCCGCGAATTCCTGAAATTCGACGGCCTGGCCGACCGCATCAACGCCAAGCTGGATGCGCTCGACACCGAGGACGTGCGTGCGCTCGCGGCTGTGGGCGCCGAGATCCGCGCCATGGTCGAGGCCCAGCCTTTCCCGGCCGATCTGGAAAAAGCCATCCGAGACTCCTTCGCCACTTTGCAAGGCGGCCAGGCCGATGCGTCTTTTGCCGTGCGCTCCTCGGCCACCGCCGAAGACCTGCCCGATGCGTCTTTTGCCGGCCAGCAGGAAACCTTCCTCAATGTGGTCGGCATCGACGATGTGCTGCACAAGATGAAGGAGGTCTTCGCCTCGCTCTACAACGACCGCGCCATCAGCTACCGCGTGCACAAGGGCTTTGCCCATGCCGAGGTGGCCCTGTCGGCCGGCGTGCAGCGCATGGTGCGCTCGGACCTGGGCGCGGCCGGCGTCATGTTCACCATCGACACCGAGTCGGGTTTCGAGGACGTGGTCTTCATCACCTCCAGCTACGGTCTGGGCGAAACGGTGGTGCAGGGCGCCGTGAACCCCGACGAGTTTTATGTGCACAAGCCCATGCTGGCCGCGGGCAAGCGCGCCGTGATCCGCCGCAACCTGGGCTCCAAGCTGATCCAGATGGTGTTCTCCACGCCCGAGGAAAAAGCCGCGAGCGGCAAACTGGTCAAGACCATCGACGTGCCCACTGAGCAGCGCAACCGCTACAGCCTGAGCGACGCCGACGTGGAGCAACTCGCGCACTACGCGCTGGTGATCGAAAAACACTACGGCCGCCCGATGGACATCGAGTGGGGCAAGGACGGCCGCGACGGCCAGCTCTACATCCTGCAGGCGCGCCCCGAGACGGTGAAGAGCCAGGCCAAGGGCACGGCCGAGCTGCGCTACAAGCTCAAAGGCCATTCCACCGTGCTGGCCGAAGGCCGCGCCATTGGCCAGAAGATCGGCACCGGCCCGGTGCGCCTGGTGCACAACATCAGCGAGATGGACAAGGTCCAGCCCGGCGATGTGCTGGTGACCGACATGACCGACCCGAACTGGGAACCGGTGATGAAGCGGGCGAGTGCCATCGTCACCAACCGCGGCGGGCGCACCTGCCACGCGGCCATCATCGCGCGCGAACTCGGCATCCCGGCCGTGGTGGGCTGTGGCCACGCCACCGAGCAGCTCAAGGACGGCACGCTGGTGACGGTGAGTTGCGCCGAGGGCGACACCGGCCGCATCTACGACGGCCTGCTGGAAACCGAGGTCACCGAGGTCCAGCGTGGCACCATGCCCGAGATCGCCACCAAGATCATGATGAACGTGGGCAACCCGCAGCTCGCCTTTGACTTCGCCCAGCTGCCCAACGCGGGCGTGGGCTTGGCGCGTCTGGAATTCATCATCAACAACAACATCGGCGTGCACCCCAAGGCCATCCTGGACTACCCGGCCATCGATGCCGACCTCAAGAAAGCGGTCGAATCCGTGGCCCGTGGCCATGCTTCGCCGCGCGCCTTTTACGTGGACAAGGTGGCCGAAGGTGTGGCCTCGATCGCGGCGGCCTTCTGGCCCAAGCCGGTGATCGTGCGCCTGTCGGACTTCAAGAGCAACGAGTACCGCAAGCTGATCGGCGGCAGCCGCTACGAGCCGGAAGAAGAAAACCCGATGCTGGGTTTTCGTGGCGCCACACGCTACATCAGCGAGGACTTTGGCGAGGCCTTCGCGATGGAGTGCGAAGCGCTCAAGCGCGTGCGCGGAGAGATGGGCCTGACCAACGTGCAGGTGATGGTGCCCTTTGTGCGCACCTTGAAGCAGGCCGAGCGCGTCACGCAACTCCTGGCCAGCCACGGCCTGGTGCGCGGCGAGAACGGGCTCAAGCTCATCATGATGTGCGAGGTGCCGACCAACGCCATCCTGGCCGAGCGCTTCCTGCAGTTCTTCGACGGCTTCTCGATCGGCTCCAACGACCTGACCCAGCTCACCCTGGGCCTGGACCGCGATTCGGGCATGGAGCTCCTGGCGGCCGACTTCGACGAGCGCGATCCGGCCGTGACCGCCCTGATCGAGCAGGCGATCAAAGCCTGCCTGGCCCAGGGCAAGTACATCGGCATCTGCGGTCAGGGCCCGAGCGACCACCCGGACTTTGCGCAGTGGCTGATGGCACAAGGCATCAGCTCGATTTCGCTGAACCCCGACACCGTGGTCGAGACCTGGACCGTGCTGGGCCAGGCGCCGCGCTGAAGCGCACGCGGGCATGAGCGGCCAAGAGGGCGGGGCGGGCATTTCGGCGGCATACCGCCGCCGCCTGCACCGCAACGTCCTGCTGTTTGTGCTGCTCATGCTGCTTTTGCTGGGCGGCATGGCCTGGGCCGAGCAGGCGGGCCTGTCGCGCAACCTGATCGGGCCGATCTTCCTGTTCAGCACCGTGATGATCTATGCGCTGATCGGCATCGCCGGGCGCACCACCGAGGTGGAGGAGTACTACGTGGCTGGCCGGCGCGTGCCGGCCCTGTACAACGGCATGGCCACGGCGGCCGACTGGATGAGCGCAGCCTCCTTCATCAGCCTGGCCGGCGCCTTGTACCTGCAGGGTTTTTCGGGCTCGGGCAACCAGCCGGGTGGCCTGGCCTATGTGATGGGCTGGACCGGTGGCTTTTGCCTGGTCGCCCTCTTGATCGCGCCCCAGTTGCGCGCGATGCGCCTGTACACCTTGCCCGATTTCTTCCATGTGCGTTATGGCGGCCGCTGGCCGCGCGTGTTGGCGGCGCTGGCCGCCGTGGCCTGTTCCTTCACCTACGTGGTCGCGCAGATCTACGGCATCGGCCTGATCGCCTCGCGGCTGACGGGCGTGCAGTTCGAGATCGGCATCCTGCTGGGCCTGGGGGGCGTGCTGCTGTGCTCTTTTCTGGGCGGCATGCGCGCCATCACCTGGACCCAGGTGGCGCAGTACATCGTGCTGCTGCTCGCCTTTTTGATCCCTGTCTCCTGGCTGGCCTACAAGCAGCTGGGCACGCCGCTGGCCCCGCTCGCCTATGGCAGCCAGCTTGCCCGCATCGAAGCCCTGGAGCGCCAGCTGATGGACGACCCTGCCGAGCAGGAGGTGCGCGAGGAGTTCGCGCGCAGGGCATGGGCCTATGAAGCACGGCTGGTCGATGTGGAGCAATCGCTCATTGCCCTGCGCCAGGAGCTCGAGGAAAAGATCCGAGAGCTCAAGGCCCGGGGGGCCGATTTCGCCACCATCGCGCAGGTGCGCCGCCAGCTGCTGGCGCTGCCGCACGATCCGGCGCTCGCGCGCGAACAATGGCGCCGTGCCTTGGAGGAAAACCTCGAACGCGCCAAGCCCCTGGGCGGCATGCCCTTGCATGCACGCGCCCTGCAGGGCGAGCCGCAGGGCAGCCCTGCCGAGGTGCGTGCCTTCGACGAATCGCGCACGAATTTCCTGGCCCTGATGCTGTGCCTGATGCTGGGCACCGCGGGTTTGCCACACCTGCTCACGCGGTATTACACCGTGCCCGATGTGGCCGAGGCCCGCAGCTCGGTGGCCTGGTCGCTGTTTTTCATCGCCTTGCTCTACCTGAGCGCGCCAGCGCTGGCGGTGCTTGTCAAGTTCGAGGTCTTGCAAAACCTGGTCGGCAGCAGTTACGAGGACTTGCCCAACTGGATTGCCCAGTGGGCCCGTTTGGATCCCGGCCTGATCGAGGTGTCGGATGTGAACGGCGATCTGATCGTTCAGTTCGGCGAGATCCGCCTGGGCGCGGACCTTGTCATGCTGGCCACGCCCGAGCTCGGCGGCATGCCTTATGTGGTGTCCGGGCTGGTGGCGGCCGGCGGGCTGGCGGCCGCCTTGTCGACCGCTGATGGCCTCTTGCTCACCATCAGCAACGCGCTGGTGCACGACATGCGGCTGCAGCGCCCGTCCATGCCGCGTTCGGCCGAGGGCCGCGTGATCCTTTCCAAATTCGCACTGCTGGCCGTGGCCATGCTGGCGGCTTTTGTCGCCGCGCTCAAGCCCGCGGAAATCCTGGCGCTCGTGTCGGCTTCCTTCTCGCTGGCGGCGGCCAGTTTCTTCCCGGCCATGGTCGCGGGCCTGTTTTGGGCGCGCGTCGACCGCCGGGCGGCCGTGGCCGGCATGCTGGCCGGGCTCGGCGTCACGCTGGGCTACATGGTGTTCAACGCGGCGGGACTGCGCCAGTTCTGGGGCTGGCCACCCAACGGGGGGTTGTGGTGGGGGGTGCACCCGATGTCGGCCGGCATTTTCGGCGTGCCGGCGGGCTTCGCGGTCATCGCCGCCCTGACCCTGCTGCGCCGGGGCCCACGCTGAGCCTGGGGGCGGGTCGGCGCGCTGGGTTATAATCAAAGGCTTTCCCTTGCTGCACCCCAAACCGACGCTGGGGGCAGCTTCCACCATCCACAAGGAGTTTCAATGCGTCATTACGAAATCATTTTGCTGATCCACCCGGATCAAAGCGAGCAGGTTCCGGCCAT
>JACCDU011070405.1_pt1 | contig 12636 bp, 8 predicted proteins | sample 7446081 | NCBI WGS metagenome assembly JACCDU01 (sample SAMN15323447, study PRJNA562643) | freshwater metagenome | isolation source: river surface water | place: USA:Blue River Watershed | collected 2017-08-17 | reverse complement strand
CAATACTGCCAGCCATCCGATTTTGATTGAGTCCCAAATCGATCAAAATGAGTTCAGACTCGGTATGCAGTTGTAGTTGTGGAGTAAGCGTTTTACGAACATCTACAACCGGGGCAAATGCCGAGATGATGAGCGATACCGGTGCGATAACTTGCTTAGCTTGATCATGATCTTGCCAAGTAGTAGCCATCGATAAAGAATCTTTCCCAACAGGAATAGAAATACCCAGTTCAGGGCACAGCTCCATACCAACCGCTTTGACTGATTCATACAGTTTGGCATCTTCTCCTGGTAAGCCACAGGCTGCCATCCAGTTTGCCGATAGCTTGATATCTTCTATGTTGGCAATATCGGCTGCCAGAATATTGGTGATTGCTTCGCCCACTGCCATCTTGGCTGCTGCTGGGGCATTAAACAGAGCAACTGGAGTGCGCTCTCCCATGCTCATCGCTTCACCCCGATAGCCCGAGTAATCCATCGTGGTAACTGCACAATCCGCTACTGGAACTTGCCATGGGCCCACGAAGGGATCGCGTGAGTTAAGGCCACCCACTGTACGATCACCAATGGTAATCAAAAAGGATTTGCTAGCTACGGTTGGTTGCTGCAAGACCAGCTCAATTGCGTTCTTTAGTTCAATTTGATCGCAATCGAATGGTGCAAATTGGTCTTGAGTACTTTTAACATCCCGATGCATCTTGGGTGGCTTGCCCAATAGCACTTCCATGGGCATATCAATTGGGTATTCTTGATCGGTTTGCTCGCTATGCTTTTGATCATGCAACTGCAGTTGGCGATGCTCAGTAGTGCGCCCCACTACAGCGTAAGGACAGCGCTCACGCTCACATATTTGGGCAAAGCGCTCAAGATCGTTTGGATGAATTGCAATGACATAACGTTCTTGCGACTCATTGCACCAAATCTCGGCAGGACTCATTCCGCTCTCTTCGAGCGGAATGCTGCGCAACTCAAATTGTGCGCCAAGCTTGGCGCTATCAGCCAACTCGGGGAATGCGTTCGAGAGACCCCCTGCTCCTACGTCATGAATAGAAACAATTGGATTATTTGCACCAAGCGCACGACATTGATTAATAACTTCTTGTGCCCTACGCTCAATCTCGGGATTACCACGCTGTACTGAATCAAAATCGAGGTCTGCAGTATTAGCGCCGGTCGACATTGAGCTTGCTGTGCCACCGCCCATACCAATCCGCATTCCGGGACCGCCCAACTGAATCAAAAGATCGCCGTTGTTGATCTCGTGCTTATGTGTATGAATAGATTCAATCGCACCAATACCACCAGCGATCATGATGGGCTTGTGATAGCCGCGTCGCTGACCAGCAATGGTTTGCTCAAAGACACGAAAGTAGCCACCTAAATTAGGCCGGCCAAACTCATTATTAAATGCTGCTCCACCCAGCGGTCCATCAATCATGATCTGCAAAGGGGTTGCAATACGCTCTGGCTTGCCGTAAGGCTTAGCCTCCCAAGGCATTTGCGTAGCAGGTATGTGCAAGTTAGAAACAGAAAATCCAGTAAGGCCTGCTTTAGGCTTGCCACCGATACCAGTTGCCCCCTCATCCCGAATCTCACCGCCCGATCCAGTTGCCGCGCCTTGAAACGGTGCAATTGCGGTCGGATGATTATGGGTCTCTACCTTCATTAAGGTATGAACCAATGCCCGCTTGGATTGATAAGGGCCTGCTGGGCCAATCGATGTCCAAATATCCGCATCACACCCCTCCATAATTGCCGAATTATCGGAATAGGCAACTACTGTTCCTTTTGGCTGTAAGCGGTGCGTATTCCGAATCATGGCAAATAAAGAGTGCTCTTGTTCCTTGCCGTCAATGGTCCAGCTTGCATTAAAGATTTTGTGGCGGCAATGCTCGCTATTTGCTTGCGCAAACATGATGAGTTCGACATCGCTTGGATTACGCTGCAAGCGTTTGAAGTTTTCTTCAAGATAGGCAATCTCATCAGCCGAGAGCGCGAGGCCTAGGGATTGATTAGCATGCTCAAGCGCAGCCTTGCCTTGCCCCATCACATCAATCCGCGAGAATGGTCGATCGGGTAAAGTTTGATATAAAGCGCTCACCTCGTTCTCTGCTGCAACGATCACCTCAGTCATGCGATCAAATAATGCGGCGCGCAAGATCTCCTCCTGCGCTGGGCTCAATTTACGTTTTGCGCTCCATTGATAACGTACACCCCTCTCGATCCGCAAGACCTCAAGACCGCATTGACGGGCAATATCAGTAGCTTTACTTGCCCATGGCGATACCGTACCAAATCGTGGGATCACAATCGCCGATTGACCGGTCTGCGTTCCAGCAAATGGTTCACCATAGCGCAGCAAAGCCTCTAGGGTGTTGAGTTGAGATGGCGATAGCTCCTCGACTGGCCAAACAAAATGGAGATACTGGGCGCTAATGCTACTAAGCTCAATCCCTTGGGCAGCAAGGTGGCTTAAGAGCCGTTGTTGACGGAAGGCAGAAAGGGCATCGGCCCCGGGCAGACAACGGAAAAAGGACATTCTGAGATTATAAGAGTGCCGCGGGCCCTACTTGTCGATTTAGACCAAACGCCCGCCCTGAAGGGTAAGTTGGCGGCTACAGCGCTTAGCCAACTGAGGATCATGGGTTACCAAAACTAAAGTTGAGCCATTCTCGCGATTGAGTTGAAAAAGAAGCTCAATGACTCTGGCGCCACTTGTTTCATCCAAACTACCAGTTGGTTCGTCGGCAAATAAGATACTAGGCTCACTCACAAAAGCCCGGGCCAGAGCAACACGTTGTTGCTCGCCCCCAGATAATGTTTTGGGGTAATGCGTTAATCGCTCACTCAGTCCAACTTTGGCTAAGCACGATGAGGCTGAAGCACGTGAGGTGTTTAATGCGTCTCCACGGATCTCCAGAGGGAGCATCACGTTCTCCAAGGCATTGAGATGAGGCACAAGCTGGAAGGACTGAAAGACAAAGCCAACATACTGACCCCGCAACTTGGCACGACCATCTTCATCGAGTTGGCCCAGATCCTGCTGCATCATGAGTACAGTGCCGCTGGTAGGAAGATCTAAGCCGGCCAAAAGACCTAATAAGGTACTTTTACCGGAGCCCGATGCACCCACAATGGCGACTGATTCTCCGGCTGCGATGGAGAAATCGATGTCTTGCAAAATAGCCAAAGGTCCGTCACTGGTTTGGACCGTTTTACCCACATGCCTTGCCTGCAAGACCGGGGGGGATTCATGCACAATACTCAATGTGAAACCTTCAATTAAACAGTTTGTCGTTGGATTGGCCTCCATCTTACTCGTGACCAGCACGCCCTTGCTGGCGCAAAGCAATAAAGCCCTTCCATCGAGTCCACAACTCTTGGTATTGGGCGACAGCCTTTCTGCAGAGTATGGTCTACCGCGTGGCAGCGGCTGGGTTCAATTGTTAAGCAATCAGTTGCGTAAGGATGGCAGTCCATGGCAAATCGTGAATGCCAGCATTAGTGGTGAAACCACAGCTGGAGGACTCAGTCGCCTGCCAGATCTTCTCAAGCGTGTAAAACCACGCTTGGTGATCATTGAACTGGGCGCTAATGATGCCCTGCGGGGACTCTCTTTATCAGCCACTCAAAAGAACCTGAAAGAAATGATTGTTCTTAGCAAGAAAAGCGGAGCCGAGGTATTGCTACTTGGCATGCAGATTCCGCCAAACTACGGACAGGAATACACCAAGCAATTTGCTCGTTTATTTGTGTCCTTGGCGCAATCGGAGCAGGTGCCGCTCTTACCCTTCTTTTTGGATGGGGTTGCAACCCGACCAGAGTTATTCCAAGCCGATCGCATTCATCCTAATGAACAAGCGCAACCCATCCTGTTTGGCAACGTTTGGAAGGCATTAGAGCCTTTTAAGGAACTACTGAAAACCAACTAATTGAACTGGTTCTGAGGATTAGTTCGATGAACCGCTGGCTGGCTTTAAAGGGTTAATCACTTTGACGTTTGCCAACATGCGCATGTGATTGAGAAAGGCTGCAAACTCAGCTTGTGCAGCCATCGCCTCTATTTGCTGAGCCTGTGCTGCCCTTACTTTGGCATCACCTGCGGGTGGTTGACGAACCTGATCTACGCGGTAGAGCGTAATTCCGCCCTCAGAGTTCTTCACAGAGACAACAGAAGGAAGTTTTGCAGGATCGACTGCCATAATCGCATCAAGCTGTGGGCCTAGAAGATCAGTTGGCTTATTGCGTGAGATCCACACTGCTTTCCCAAAACCATTGGCATCGTTTGGGTTCTTTTGCAAAGCTTCAAAACGAGTACCGGCAGCTTCAGCAGCAAGTTTCTCCGCAGCTTTGAAACTATATTGACGCTTTACTTCAGCGCTAACTTCTTTAAAAGGCAAGACCTTTGCGGGGTAAAAAGCGGTAACCCGCGCAGAGACAAATGTACCGGGCGCAATTTGGACAGCCTCAATGTTGCGCTTGTTCTTCAAAGCATCCTCATTGAACAGCGCCTGTACCACACGGCGGTCATTCATCGGATGGTCTTTGCTTAAGCTGGCTTGACCGCCACGACCAACACCCTTGGCGGTTTGAATGGCAAGCTTTAGCTTATCAGCGGCAGGCTTTAGGCTATCCGCTTGATCGTAGGTAATGTTGGCGAACTGATCGGCCTTGTCATTAAATGCCTTAGCATCTTCTTTTGAATCTGCTCTCAGAACAAGAAACTCCACATCGATGGTTTCAGGGGCTTCAAACAACTTCGTATTTGCTTGGTAATACTCTTGTAGCTGCGCTTCGGTTGGCGAGACTTTGTTCACGAAGTCAGCAGCCGTAAATCGCAATGCTTGAACTTGGCGCTCAGTCTCATACATGGTCGAGATAATATTACTTAGCTTTTTATTGGGCAGTTCAGTACGGGCGACAGAAGTAACTAACTGTTGCACCATCAAATCAAAACGTTGTGCATTCTCAAATTGATCAACGCTCATTCCCGCATTGGCTAACAACTGACGATAGCGTGCGGTATCAAATGAACCATCTGGCTTGTAGAGTGCCTTGATCTCAGGAATCTGAGTCAAACTCTGGCTAAGGAATGCATTACTTACGTTGAGCTTAAGATCATGGACTGCAAATGCAAGCAAACGTTGTTGCACCAACTCATCGAGTACCGCTTGACGAAATGGCATGCTCTGAGCAATTTGACTATTTCCGCCAAAGCGCTCTGCTTGCCGCTTGGCATTGTTGTCCACCTCTAAAGTGGTGATCGCTTTGCCGTTGACCTTAATGAGGTCTGTATCTTTATCAAACAGATCTGTGTAACTAGAGATGCCAAAGAATGCAAATGAGGGGACGATAAACAGCAGCAGAATGATCTGCAGCAGTTTTTGGTGTTTGCGGACGGAATCAAGCATGGATTAAAAAGATGGTGGGTGCTAACGGGATCGAACCGCTGACATTCTGCGTGTAAGGCAGACGCTCTACCAGCTGAGCTAAGCACCCTAAAACGAACAAACGAGATTGTAACTTAATGTTTGATTACATCTCCAGATGTCGAAGTGCTGGACGATTTAGCCGACTCGGCCGCCTTCTTGGCAAGCTCTTCTGGGCTTGGATCCGGTAAAGGCTCAGGCTTGCGCTCAAGCGCCAGTTCCAAGACCTTGTCAATCCAGCGAACTGGCACGATCTCAATAGCGTTCTTCACGTTATCGGGGATATCAATCAAATCCTTCACATTCTCCTCGGGAATCAAGACCAGCTTGATTCCACCACGATGGGCAGCCAGTAATTTCTCCTTGAGACCACCAATTGGTAATACCTCGCCCCGCAAGGTTATCTCACCGGTCATCGCGATATCCGACCGCACCGGAATTCCAGTAAAGACCGAAACCAATGCGGTTGTTATTGCAATACCAGCGGATGGACCATCTTTTGGTGTGGCGCCTTCTGGAAAGTGAATATGAATATCCTTTTTCTCGAAAGCCTCATCGGTAATGCCTAAGCCCTTGGCGCGTGAGCGCACAACCGTACGCGCTGCTTCAACCGACTCCTTCATCACATCACCAATGGAACCAGTGCGAGTAATACCGCCCTTACCCGGCATCAATGCTGCTTCAATGGTCAATAGATCACCACCTACTTCAGTCCACGCAAGACCGGTAACCTGACCAACCTGATTCTCCTTAGAAGCTGAACCGAAATCAAACATTCGTACTGAGAGGAATTTCTCTAAATTATCCGCATCGACCTTGATAGGCGCACTCTCTTTTTTCAAGAGCAGCATCTTTACGGTCTTGCGGCAAATCTTACTAACCTCGCGTTCAAGAGCTCTCACACCAGCTTCGCGGGTGTAATAACGAATAATGTTCCGAATTGCACTTTCGTCAATACTTAACTCACCATCTTTCAGGCCGTTGTTCTTAATTTGTTTAGGAATGAGATAGTTCTTCGCAATACTCAGCTTCTCATCTTCGGTATAACCTGCTAAACGAATGACCTCCATACGATCCAGCAATGGGCCAGGAATGTTCAGTGAGTTGGCCGTTGCCACAAACATCACATCGGAGAGATCAAAATCAACTTCGACGTAGTGATCTTGGAACGTATGATTTTGCTCAGGGTCTAAGACCTCAAGCAAGGCGCTGGCCGGATCACCCCGAAAATCCATGCCCATCTTATCGACCTCATCAAGTAGAAATAAGGGGTTACGCACCCCAACCTTGGTAAGGCTGGTGAGGATCTTGCCGGGCATTGAGCCAATATAGGTACGACGGTGTCCGCGGATCTCGGATTCATCACGCACACCACCTAAGGCCATGCGCACAAACTTACGATTGGTTGCCCGAGCTACCGATTGCCCTAGGGAGGTCTTACCAACCCCTGGAGGACCTACTAAGCAAAGGATTGGGGCCTTCACACGATCAACGCGTTGTTGTACTGCTAGATATTCCAGAATTCGCTCTTTTACTTTATCGAGGCCATAGTGATCCTCGTTGAGCACTTTCTCCGCATTGCTCAGATCATTATTGATCTTGCTCTTTTTGCGCCATGGCAAATTCACTAAGGTGTCAATGAAATTACGAATCACCGTTGCTTCAGCGGACATCGGCGACATTAACTTCAGTTTTTTCAGCTCAGACTCGGCTTTCTTGAGGGCATCCTTCGGCATGCGAGCTGCTTTAATGCGCTTTTCAAGCTCCTCGAGATCGGCGCCCTCTTCACCCTCACCTAATTCTTTCTGAATTGCTTTGACTTGTTCATTGAGGTAGTACTCACGCTGACTCTTTTCCATCTGACGCTTCACGCGACCACGAATACGTTTCTCTACCTGCAAGATATCAATTTCACTCTCGAGATCGGTTAGCAGACTCTCTAAGCGTTGCATAACGCCATTCATCTCCAGGAGACGTTGCTTCTGCTCCAACTTCACAGGCAAGTGCGCACAGATCGTATCGGCAAGACGGCTGGGGTCATCAATGCCTGCTAAGGAAGCCAAGATCTCTTGCGGGATCTTCTTATTAAGTTTGACGTACTGATCGAACTGAGCCATGATGGCGCGGCGCAATGCCTCTGTCTCATGAGCATCGACCACTTCAATCTCTTTGGGCGTCGCTTCGCAGCTGAAGTAACCCAAGCTGTCTTCAATTTGACTTACTTCGGCGCGCTGCGATCCCTCTACCAACACTTTGACTGTGCCATCAGGAAGTTTGAGCATTTGCAAGATGCTCGCAATACAGCCCACTTCGTAGAGGTCTTCGACAGAGGGCTCATCTTTTGCTGCAGCCTTTTGAGCCACCAAGAGCACACTCTTGCCGGTCTCCATAGCAGCTTCTAGAGCTTTAATTGATTTGGGGCGACCCACAAACAAGGGGATCACCATATGGGGAAACACCACCACGTCCCTTAAGGGCAACAAAGGTAACTGGATGGGTTCAGAAGGAAGTAGTAATTGTCCTGGCATTGCGCTGGTCTCCAGTTAGTTCTGTAATAAGCATACTACCTATATGGGGTGAAGGCCCCAAAACTCAATACCAATAGTGGAAAAAAGGTGAAAAACAGGCAAAAAACTGGCTTAAATCAATAAAAATCGACGATTTGATGTGTTTTTACCTGAATGTCCAGGCCCAGCTGGCCCTAAGCCTTCTTAGAGAGAGATTGCGAGTCAGTATCGGCCTCAGAGCCCTGCTTGTAGACCATTAAGGGCTTGGCTCCGCTTTCAACAGTATTTTCGTCGATAACCACTTTTTGGACATTTTTCATGGAAGGGAGCTCGTACATCGTATCCATCAAAGAGCCCTCCAAAATCGAGCGTAGACCCCGTGCACCGGTTTTACGGGCAATGGCTTTCTTGGCGATAGCAGACAGGGCCTCTGGACGAACTTCAAGCTCTACCCCTTCCATAGCCAACAGTGCCTGATATTGCTTAACCAGTGCATTCTTAGGCTCAGTCAGAATGGCGACTAATGCGGTCTCGTCCAACTCGGCTAAGGTGGCAACTACGGGTAAGCGGCCAATAAGTTCAGGAATTAAGCCAAACTTGATTAGATCTTCAGGTTCCACATCAGCAATGAGCTGACCAATACCACGACCATCTTTTGCGGCGACCGCTGCGCCAAAACCAATACCAGTCTTTTGCGTACGTTGCTGAATCACTTTTTCTAGGCCGTCGAAGGCGCCACCGCAGATAAACAAGATATTGGTGGTATCAACCTGTAAGAAGTCTTGATTAGGGTGTTTGCGACCTCCTTGAGGAGGAACCGAGGCCATGGTGCCCTCAACGAGTTTGAGCAATGCTTGTTGCACACCCTCGCCGGATACATCGCGCGTAATGGATGGGTTATCTGATTTACGTGAGATCTTATCAATCTCATCAATGTAAACAATGCCGCGTTGCGCTTTTTCGATGTTGTAATCGCAGTTTTGCAATAGCTTCTGAATAATGTTCTCGACATCTTCACCAACATAGCCAGCCTCAGTTAAGGTCGTGGCATCGGCCATCACAAAAGGAACATCCAACATGCGCGCCAAGGTTTGGGCTAACAAGGTCTTGCCAGATCCTGTGGGCCCAATTAACAAGATATTGCTCTTGGCTAACTCCACACCATCCACTAAAGGTTTATTGTTGCCAGCCTGGGCACTTGGGCTAGCTTTGGCGCTCTTGCCCGCATCCGGTTTGTCTTCCTCGGCCTTTTTGGCTTTAGGCGCCGGTAGATGCAAAAGGCGTTTGTAGTGGTTATAGACCGCAACCGCTAGGGTCTTCTTAGCAAGATCTTGGCCAATCACATACTGATCGAGATTAAGACGAATATCCTGGGGAGACGGTAAAGCATCGCCTTTGCTGGCTAGAGGCTCTTTCGCAATCTCTTCTTGAATAATATCGGTGCAAAGGTCAATGCACTCGTCACAAATAAATACAGATGGACCGGCAATTAGTTTTTTGACCTCATGTTGGCTCTTGCCACAGAAGGAACAATAGAGTGTTTTATCAGTTGATAAGGTCTCGCTCATTGCGTCCTTTCAGAGAGCGTTAACTACCGCGCTTCTCAATCACCTTATCAACCAAGCCATAATCTTTGGCTTGATCGGCAGACATAAAGTTATCGCGATCGGTATCTTTGGCAATGGTCTCAATCGTCTGACCAGTTCGCTGGGAGAGAATGGTATTGAGCCGCTCACGTAGATAGAGAATCTCTCTCGCCTGAATCTCAATATCGGACGCTTGGCCGCGGGCACCACCTAATGGTTGATGGATCATCACCCGCGCATTTGGTAATGCGTAACGCTTACCTTTTTCACCAGCTGCCAACAAGAATGCACCCATGCTAGCAGCCATTCCCATGCACAAGGTGCTGACGTGAGGCTTAATAAATTGCATGGTGTCGTAGATTGCCAGACCAGCCGATACCGATCCGCCTGGAGAATTGATGTAGAGAGAGATCTCTTTATCAGGGTTTTCACTTTCCAAGAAGAGCAATTGCGCAATAACCAGGTTTGCAGTTTGATCATTGACCTCGCCGACCAAAAAGACGACACGCTCTTTGAGAAGGCGGGAGTAAATATCATAGGCTCGCTCACCACGTCCGGAGGTCTCTACAACCATTGGAACCAAACCTAGGGCTTGGGTGTCTAATGCGCTCATTTGCTCATTCATCTGACTCATGTCGATGGCTTACTTTCTGGATCAGTTAGGTCTATTAATTGCGAATAGGAACAGATTAACTCATTTTGCTCAGCTCTTCGAAAGTCACCGCTTTATCGGTCACCTTAGCCAAGCTGCAAATATGTTTCACGACGTTCTCTTCCAAAACCACTGCCTCGACCTCTTTGAGGCGACTTGGATCACTGTAATACCAACGCATCACTTCTTTGGGGTCCTCGTAGGTTGCCGCAGTCTCCTCAATCGAGGCCTTAATTTGCTCTGGGGTGGCAGTTAAGTTTTGTTGCTTAACCAGATCCGAAAGAATTAAGCCGAGGCGCACACGCTTATCCGCTTGTTCTGCAAACATCTCAGGAGGAATTGGAGCATCTTTTGCATTTGGAATTCCACGCTGCATAAGATCATTACGAGCAGCCTCGACCAAACGCTCCTGCTCACCGGTAATAAGTGATTTAGGAACATCTAAGGGGCACTGCTTCACCAGCTCATCCATTACTTGGTTTTTAAGAAGGGCTTCGGTGCGACGCTTTACCTCACGCTCCATATTGGCCTTGATCTCACTGCGCATCTTCTCAACGCCGCCCTCAGTGATGCCCAAAGATTTAGCAAACTCTTCATCAACAGGGGGCAAATGAGCCCATGCCACATCTTTCATGGTGATCGTGAACTCAGCAGTCTTGCCCGCAACTTCTTTACCGTGATAGTCATCGGGAAACTTCATAGGGAAGGTTTTGTTCTCACCCTTTTTTAGACCAATCGCCGCTGCCTCAAACTCAGGCAACATCTGGCCTGCACCAATGACAAACTTAAAGTCTTCAGCCTTGCCACCAGCAAACTCAACGCCATCGATCTTGCCAACAAAATCAATCGTCACTTGATCGTCTTTTTGTGCCCTTGTATCGGCACCGCCATCGCCATGGTCACCAGACTCACCGCGCGAGTGATAATGCACGCGTTGCTTGCGAAGCACTTCAAGAGCACGATCAATCTCTGGATCATTCACATCGGTGGTGTAACGGGTAAGTTCAGAAGCGCTAAAGTCGCCAATCTTTACCTCGGGCAGCACCTCAAAGAATGCATCAAAGACAATTTCATCGGCACCAATCTCGCTCTTAGGCTCTAAACGAGGTTGGCTGGCTAATTTAATTCCCTCTTTCTTGCTCACTTCATAGAAGAGTTGTGAGGCTTTGTCGTATTGCACTTCAAAATCAACTTGCATGCCATATTGCTGCTCAACCATTTTCTTGGGTACTTTGCCTGGACGAAATCCGGGCATCTTCATGGACTTGCTAATTTTGGTTAAACGGGCCTCACGCGCCTGATTGATATCAGCACGATTAAATTGCAGAGTAATTTTGCGGTCTAAGCTACCTAAGTTTTCGATTTGCACTACAGCCTCTTAATGTAAGGTTATTTGTGAACACTAGCCGAGCAGCCTTGTGGTGCGAGGAGGGGGACTCGAACCCCCACACCATTTCTGGCGTCAGGACCTAAACCTGGTGCGTCTACCAATTTCGCCATCCTCGCTATATCTCAAGCGTTGCAGACACTACCCAGCCAAGAATTCACGTAAAAGGTAGATTCTACAATGCCTTAAAGAGGAGAGCCACGGCATGGACGGCGATTCCCTCACCTCGGCCTAGATGACCCAGAGATTCATTGGTTTTGGCTTTGAGGTTAATGTGGCTGGGGGTGACATTCAAATCGCTCGCAATATGGCGAATCATTTCAGGCAGATGGCTGGCTAACTTCGGTTTTTGGCAAATCACAGTTGCGTCTACATTACCAACGTGGTAGCCCGCAGCCTGAACTTTTTGCAAGGCTGCTCGCAGCAGCACCCTACTGTCCATGTCCTTAAAGCGCTCATCATCATCCGGAAACATTTGACCAATATCGTTGAGACCTGCAGCACCTAGTAAGGCATCGGTAATGGCATGCAAAAGCGCATCGGCATCGGAATGGCCTAGTAAACCTTTTTCATAAGGGATATGCACCCCCCCTAAAATTAATTTGCGCCCAGAGACCAGGGCATGAATATCGTAGCCCTGACCAATCCGAAATGGAATGTTGTTTGCAGACATTGTCATGGCTCCATTTTAGTGCTGCGCTTGCAGAACCAACTCCATCAGCTCCCAGTCGGCCGGGTGCGTTACCTTGAAATTACGGGTTGCACCCTCGACCAAAAGAGGTTGACCCCCTGCACGCTCAACAGCACTGGCCTCATCGGTAATATTTGCACCGGCAGCAATGGCCTCACTCAAGGCATCGTGCAGGGCTTTTAATGGAAACATCTGCGGGGTTTGTGCTTGCCACAGCCGGGAGCGATCAATCGTCCCTTTTGCACGCATTGCATCCTCTGTCGTTTCTTTCATAGTATCGGCCACCGGAATTGCTAATAAACCACCATCATGAATACGCCGTGGATCAGCCTGCTCTTGTGCTCTGACCAGAGTAATAAGGTGCTCAATTAATTGGGGAGTAAT
>JACCDU010248835.1_pt1 | contig 12637 bp, 18 predicted proteins | sample 7446081 | NCBI WGS metagenome assembly JACCDU01 (sample SAMN15323447, study PRJNA562643) | freshwater metagenome | isolation source: river surface water | place: USA:Blue River Watershed | collected 2017-08-17 | reverse complement strand
TTAACAATTGTATATGGTGCAAATTCAAGTTTGTGAAACTCCTGTTCCTTACTTAGGTATTGCAGATATTTCAGTAGTTTCTCTTTATCCCAGTCAGTATAGATACGTTTGCAAAGATTATTCAAGAAGTCCAACTGCTTGGCTGTGGCTATCCTGTATGACCCAAAATAGCCTGTTTCAAGTGCTGGTGCTTGTTCTGATACCTGACTAGGATGTTCTTGGCTAATTTTGCCCTTAAATTGGCTTGTAGGGCTATCTGGTGACTGCCACGGGTCGTTCTTGTGATCCATACGTAACATTTCCTCTCTAGAAGCAATAGACCTTGAAACTTTAATACCAAGCATTGCCAAGGCACGTCCAACAGCTGATGTTTCTAAAGTCATCATTTCTGCGCCTTTAGCAAAACCTCTAGCAGGCACACGTTCCCATGCATGACCTGAACACCAACCCAACTCATTACGATCAGGATAAGCAAATGCTTTACCCCAAATATAAGTTTCGTTGTTAAATGTCAATTCACCTTTAAATTCAAAATGAATAGCACCATTTGGATAAAGCTCATAGAAAGTCTGAATTCTATCTTTAACTTCTATATAATCTTTAAGATAATCCATTGTCTGCTCCTTTAATAAATAATGAATAAAATTCTGCGTATTGATCTAATTTGTTTAGACAATCGCATTTTTTAAACATGCATTGTGTTCTGTGATAGTGATCTGCTGTGTGATAAAAATGTGCTAGCAGTTCGGTCATTTTATATTCGTAAGCCATTTAGCCCCTTTCAGATTTGAGGCTACAACATGATTGGCTTAAAACACGTTAAAGAATTATAACGATTTGGTAACGTTTATATCTGCTGGGTGCAAATGCAGAGCCAGCAGACCTGCCCACTTTTTAAAGTGAGGATTGCTCGTCAGCAATTATTTCCAAAGTTCGCCTTCGGCTATAAATGAGCCGTCTTTATTAAAAGGCACAAGTTCTGGTTTAACTCTGCCGTCTTGTTCATAAATAATTGCAAAGCCTGCCTGCCAGTTCGCGATATTTTCCCTTAAATAAGACATTTGTTTAATATCGCACATATGACCTACTTCAACACCAGTTAAAGTTTTTTGATTACCACCAAAACCGACACTGCTTGACATAACGCCCTGTCTATGTGTATGTGATGCCACGATATTGCGTCCTGTTTTCATAGCAAGATTTAAAGCTGTTTTACCTGCTTCTGTAAATAATCTGGACTCGTCACCATGAGCAAGAACCCAGCCTTTAGTAAATTCTTTTAAAGTCCTGTTATATGTAATGTTTATATCTTTATCGTTATAGCCTAAAAGGTTTTCAATCTTGATTGCATCAATGACACTAAACGCTGGCGCAAATTTTGAGACGTATTTCTCCACGCGTGCTGTGTGATTTGATCTTTGCATGATGAAAGGCTTACTGCGTCCAAGTGAAGATCGGAATTCTTTGAGTAAGCCCTTCAAACCTATTATATTCTTTTGTAAACTTCCTTCAAATTCTAGACTCGTTCCACGCGCATAAGTAGATATAGTTTGTGCGTCTAACTCATCACCAACACAAAGAAGCATGTCAGGTTTAACATAATCAACATAATCTAGTAATGCATCAACATATTGTTTTTTAATAAATGGATATTGTAAATCTGAAATTACTACGTAACGCTTAATACGTCACCTCGTTTTTCGTTTAGGTTTTCCTAACTTGTCCTCAATACTACTAATAGTTGTGTTAATTTTCGATACCTCAATTTGTAGGCGTGTCACTTTATCATTAAGTGATTGACCACCATTAGGAAACAATTGTGATTTCATTTTAACTATTTCAGAAGTTGCTTTAATAACTAAAACTAAAAGAGTTACTAATAAACCAATAATTGCTATAAGTTCGTTAATCAAAACGATACCATTCTGGGTCATAGAAATCGTCATCATCATCTTCATCAGGTGACATAGAATATTCGAATTTGTTATGGGCGTATGAAATCATGCCAAATTGTTGATATTGTGGCATGCCTTCATTTGAAACAATACGGATAGTTTTTTTCTTATTATCAAATACTTCCATGAGAATCACAAAACCTGTTACAAGTTTTCCTGCTTCATGTGTTTTATTTATGATATTTACTAACTCTTGAGCCATAACGTCTGGTAATTCTATTGTTTGTTTTTTTGACTTTGGTTTGGTCATAATTTAAACCCCTTTGCGTCTAAATCGCCTGTTGGGTTAAATGATACGTGAATATGTGACACATGAGGATTACTGCCTTTATAGACACGCCATGTCCATTTTGATTTACGGCTAGCTATACGTCCTTGATGTATTATGTAAGATATACGGCTATCTTTTGTTGCAATATCTTTTATGCGTTCAGCTAATAGCCAAGATTCTTTATTAGATTTGTTTAAATCTGCATCAATATCAATTGCACGAACCCAGCCGTCTTTATCAGGGTTATGATCACTTTTGCGTTTACTATGTGCGTTATCGCCAAGCCAGCCGTCACTACGTTTATCGCGTCTAGGATATTTAAGATTTACTTCTTTACGAAGTTGCTCAGCTGCTTTACTTAGTTTTGGTTTTGGCATTAGGGTTCATAGCTCCCATTGAAGCTGCTACAACTGCACCTAATACTGCGCGATAGTCTAGGGTAAAGTCGGTTGCTTGCCATGCAGCTAGAAAGGCTATTAAGCCCATTAGTGCTGCTTTATGGTTAAATGATTGCTGCGATTTCTTCATCAGTTAAACCTAATTTTTTATAAGCAGATATTTTTAATTCTTGTGCTTTTTCTAAATCAGAAATATATTTTTCATGTTCTGCAATATCTAATTTATATTGGTCTGCTTCTGCTTTGGTAAATTTTCTTTTAATTTCTTCACCTGTTTCACAATTTACAATTTTTTTAACTAAATCAGCCATTATTGTTCTCCATATAGTAAAACAGTTCCACCCATAGTTCCTGAAGTTGGAAAAATATCTAAAGAAGTTATTGCACCTGTTTGGTTGTATGCTCCTACGCTAAATTGTGAATAGAGAGTTGTTGTGCCGTCACTTGACATAGACATAACATTAGCAAATTTCCATGTAGTGGTATTGGTATAATCAGGTATCCAAACGTGTGATAAACCTGTTCCTGCTGTTGCATGATTTGTTCCAGTTGCAAGAATACTAGTGTCAGTAAAACCGCTACCGCCACCCGGTGCTGTTGAATAGTTTCGTCCACCATTATGTCTATTTGCTGTTGCGTCACCATTAATTCTAAGTCTTAAAGCAACACCTGCAGTTGTTGTTACACTTCTGAAAACAAGTCTTAAATTTCTGTATGTTTGTGGTATAGAACTTAAACTGATTGAAGAACCACTAAGAGTTGTTGTTGATATAAGTTTTTGACCAATAAAAGTACTGAAAGCTGTTGCGTCAATAGCTGACCCAAGAGTTCTAATAGCCAAAGCACCATTTTTAACTAAATCAGTATCGTCTGGTGTCGTCCATGCGTAATTAGTTGTCGTTGCCAATTATGCCACTCCTAGCGTTGCATCAACCCATGTTAAAGTATTAGACAAAGTATTCCAAGCCTCTAAAGCTGAAACGTCTTGCCACTCAACTAAACTAGCAGAATAAGCAATATCAGACAAGGTCAAATCTAAACGTGCCCCTTTACGATTTATTGTCCAATTCCAGCCTTCAACATAGCCTATAAAATCACCAGAATATAAAGCCTCAGGTAAGCCAACAATTTTAAAAGGTTGCCCAAAAAAAATATTTATGAAAGTATTTCTATCAGTATCAGTTATTGCATCATTTTCAAGCAAAATAGATATACCTTCAATTTTTGCTTCTGGTTCTCTATTAAGAAGGATAATACGATCTGCTGTGGTTTGAGCATCTGCAAGATTTTTTAAATACGTTTCAACAGAAGTAGTTACACGACCATATTCGCTAATACTGTTTGAGTCATAACTATTTAATGAAGCAGCAGGGTTACCATAATTAACTGTTACATCATTTATTATGTTGTATTTGGATTTATTAACTGTTATGCCGTCACTTAAAACATAGTTAGGGTTTAATGTTGTTGCACCATATGTTGCATAGTAGTCACTTCTTCGGTCTTGGTCAGCATAACCAATATCGCCACTTGATGTTTCGTATAATTGACCCATACCAGAAGTTGCAACAGTTTGAGCATAGGATAAACCTTCTTCTGGATTTGCTGTTACTGAATAAAGATTAAAAGTGCCAGGAGTGTCAATTTGAGCTGTTGAAATTCCAAGTAAATCGTTCCAAGTCTGTGTTGTGTAATTATTCCAAGTTTGTGTGGTATTTAATTCTTGCCATTTTGTGCCAAGAAGTTCAGATATGACGTTAAGCATACGAGTGCCGTCTTTTTCTTCACTATAACCTTTGGTGTTGGCATATGATGAAGCAAGTTTAGAAAGAGTGCTGATAGCGTTGATTGTTAAATCAACAACTTTGACGTTTGCACTTGAAGCCACTATAGAGGTGTTTAAATCTGTTACAAATCCTGTAAATATTGGAACAGTTGCAGTTGTTGAAGCTAAAGTTATTTGAACGCGATCATTTATATTGATTAAATCCTGTGGGCAATTTCTTAAAGTTATTTGGCAAAATCCTGCATATGCTTGTTGAGTAATATCGGTTCTGCCAAGTGTTATTGTTAAACCTTGAAGCGCATAAGAAGTTAAATCATTACTACCAACAGTTATTGTTGTTGTTGGATTCCAGAAGGTCATACAACCCTAACAGTTCCATAACGACCACTAGTGTTTAAAGCATTAGTAACAGCTCTAGCAATAGCGTTAGGATCACTTAAAGCAGAATTTATTGTGATACTTACACTACCTGTTGATGAAGTGCTAGAACTACGTTGTGCAGGTGTTTTAAGAAAATCAGGAATTGCATTATTGAAATTTTTAATCCAATTTGGCAATTCAACTCTTGCACCCGATTGTGGCTTAGCAAAAGCTTGAGATAACTCAACAAGAGCAACAAAAGGTTTAACCATAGCATTTACAACTTTCAATAAATTAGTCATATTTATTAGAAAATCCTGTAATGTTCCACCTTCGCCACCTGTTCCTGCAAGAGCAGAATTTAAATCACCTATAGTCATTACAAGTTCTTTTAATGCAATACCTAAACCATATGCTCCAGAAGTTTCATCACCTGTTGAATCATTAAGACTTTCACGCATTTCGTCTACTCGACCTCGAACATCACGAACAGCGTTCACAACAGAGTTAGGATCACCACCTGTTAAACCTGCCACAAAATCATTTATTGCAGGAACTAAAGTTTCTGTTGCAAATTTAGCAAATCTTTCAAGTAAAGGTAAAAGAGCTTTACCTAAAGTTTCTTTAGCCTCACTAATGGCAATACCGATACGTTTCATGCGACCTTCAAAAGTGTTTGCTGCTATATCTGCTTGTCCTGCAAATGTTTCACTTAAAACTTTAGTTGCTAAATCAAAATCTTTAGTTTTGACAATGTTATCTGCTAAAGGCACACCAATACGTTTTAAAGCACCAAGATTTCCATCATAGGCTTTACCCAATGCTTCTGTAACTGTTGCAAGATCTTTACCAGTTCCAGCAGATATATTTAATGCTAATGCTTGTAAATTTTGTGCTTTTGTGACATTACCTGTTGATCTTAATAACCTATCTAATGAAGGTCTAAGTTCATCATCAGTAACACCAGTAGCAAGTTGAGTCTGATCAATATATTTTTCAACTGCCTTTATTTGTCCAGCAGTTGCTTTAGTTGTATTTTTTAAAGTCTGTGCGAGAGTTGCTTGGGCTTTTTCATCTTCAATAGCTGCTTTAACAGAATCAATACCAATTTTAATAGCAGCAGTACCAGCAGCAGCGCCAAGAGCTGCAAATGCCATAGCACCAGTTTTAAGTGCATTACCAAGTTTAGAGCTGAAAGTTTTAGCTTCTTTATCGGCTTTATTTAAACCTTGAATAAAATCAGTAGTGTCAGCAAGTAACGCTAATTTGAGACTTCTTATTTCTGCCATTTAAGCTGCCCTACTTTTCCATGCATCTACAATTTTTTCATAGCCTTTTAGCCACTCACGATATATTACTGGTTGAAAGCGTTGAAGCGCAACGAAAATAAACCAACCACGATTTCCACGACCTTTTTTAGAACTACGAGGTGGAAACTGTTTTAAACGATTAGATCCAAATTCTGAACCAAATAAAAGATTACCAGCATAAGCTCCACTTCTAGTAACTTTGGTTCTTCCACCCAAAGTAAAATTAGGTGCTTTATCTCTTTTGTTAATTCTTAATGATTTCATAACTGCATCGGCTTGAGCAGGATTAGGAGCATTGTATGCCCAAGTAGTAACAAATTTGGCTGCACGTTCCGCTAAATCTTGAGATATTTTTCTCATATCATTTTGTGCAATATCGTCCATTTTAGTTAATGTTGCTAATAATTTACGTAATTCATAATCATTAACTTTAACTTGTATTTTACGAGATTTATTAGAAGTTTTAGCACCAACTAAATTAGCCATTATCTAACCTTTGTAGTATTTCAATAGCTGTAGCCATAAAACTAGGATCACTTTTTAACCAAACTTCGGCAGGTATCGAAGTTTTGATTGCTAATTGAACTGCAACATGTCCTATTGAGCCTGCTTTGAAAGTTTTGGGTGATCAAAGTCTGTTCTTTCAATTCCTGTAACTTTAGTAACCCAAAGATTAAATGCAGGGATTGGTTTGTCAGATATTCTTTTTTGTATCCTGTAAGCCAAGAAAAAAAGAATTGAATAAGATGCTTCACCAAGTTCAATAAATGATTGAATTGCTGGTTTGCCGTTAAAAAATTCTTTTTCAACTTCAGCAATTTCATAAGGTATTGTCCACTCTTCAAAACTTTCACCTGACTCTAATTCCCATTTTATTTTTAATTTAAGCATTTTTGATGCCCCTGTTCTTTTTTAGTTGTTATGCTGTTAAATCTTCAGTTGGTATTCCAACAACTTGCAAGGAAACTGAACAAGTTTGTGCATCAGCACCTGTTGCAGAAATTCCAGGGTATTGTGGCAATACTGTTCCTGTTAATGTAACACCAGTTGTTAAAGTCAATACAAAAGCAAGTGTTGTATCTGGTGCGCTTTCAGTTGCGTCCCAAAGTGCTTTGTATAAACTGTCAGGTGATTTACCTGCGTCATTTAAGAATTCAATGTCTAAAGTGACGTTGCTGTCAATGTATTTGTATGCTTTGCCAGCGAGAGTGTCAAATGTAAGTCTTTCAGTATCAAAGTTAATAGCTGATGACAGAATTTGCTCTGAATAGTTTTTAGTAGCAATAGTCAAAGTTAATTGACGACCACTTAAAACTGTTGTTGCCATGTTGTTACCTTTCTCAGCCTGTATAGACTGTTGTTATTTGTATTTCAGACGACAATAAGTCTGTGCTATTTGTCTGTCTAATTCTAGGGCTTGAAACAGATAATACAGACCAATTTGTTGGTATCAAAGCACAAACTGCTTCAATATCATCTTCCAAGTTTGTTAAAGCAGAAGGATTACTATAAGTTGCACCAACTACTTCAAGAGTTAATCTTACGCGCCAATTTTTATTGTTACCAATAACAACAGGTTCAAGATATGGATCACCTGCAAGTATTAAAATGCTTGGTGGGATTATTACTTCTGGTACATGATCGTAGCAAGAGTATTTTGTGTTATCGGTTAAAGCAGTTTTAAGCGTTGAACGTAAAGTTGATAACGCCATGTTTAACCTACTTGGCTATTAGAGTCAATGTATTTACTAATAAGCCCTGTAATTTTGTAAAGTAAAGTTCTTCCCATGCGATATGGTGCTGGGGTGTAGTCAAGAGCTTGTTGTGTTCCACCTGCTGCTAGACGTGATTGGAAAACGTCAATAGATACTTGTAGGACTGCTTCTTCAACAGCATCTACGCCGTCATATTGACTTAAATCATTTTCAGCAGCAATTCCATTAGGTATTACGTTATACCAATCTGTATGAACAGGTGCGCCATTTGTTGTAATTCTAAAAGTGTATGGATCAACTATTTCAGATATTGTTTTATTACCATTTACATGTGCTTCAACGCCAGATATGGCAACAGTTGCACCTTCATAAAATTTATGTGGTCTTGTTGTGTGAATAGTTGTTTCAGTTGTTGTTGCTGAATAATGTTTATCTATTCCAACTTTCCATTGAATTAAAAAATCACCAATAGCATCTTCAGCTACTTCTATTATCGAATTTAAATCTGCATCTGAATATAAAGAAACGCTAACGCCTAGCACGTTACGTAATTGTGTAGCTGTTACTAATGCTGGCATTTAATTTTCCTTTCTTTTTAAGTGTGGGTGGCACAGGGGCGAACCACCCACACATTTAGTCATTAGTTACTTATTAGGCAACCATGAAGCGATAAGCACCTGCACCAATTTTGGTTGCAATTGCGCCGTAGCCGTAGTATGCAACATCAACTTGGCCTGTGTTGATCACGTTGGTTCTTAGTTGCAAACGTGGGCTTTCATACCATGTGTATGCATCTGGGTTAGCAATAATCATTGAGTTATCGCCTACACCTGAGAAGCTACGTGATACGTAAAGATCTAGTCCTGCAACTTGACCACGCAAAGAAGTTGGTGATACTGCGCCACCTGCGTTGCTTGGTTGTGATGCATTGTAGATAGGACGTCCTGAGTCGTTGAAGCCCATGATTGTTCCCCATGCGCTTGGTGAAACGATTAAAGAACGAGCAAATCCTAAAGAGTTGCTGTAAATAGAAGCTGCTCCGTCTGCAACGAAGTCTAATAGACCTGCTGCATCAAATGTTCTGTTTCCTCCGTCAGTTCCGTTTGTTGCTAATGCACTTGCTACTGCTTCGTCAGTTGCTTTTGCATAAGCGAATTCCATTTGACGTACTAATTCGTCAAAGAAAGCAGGTGAAGAACGATCTAGTAATTCTACTGAGAAAGTTTGTTGTCCTGCATATTTTTTAACAGTTACTGTAACAAAAGATGCTGCCATATCTGTTTCAGATATTGCAGATCCTTCACTTGCCTCGGCTACGCTGGGCGCAGTGGTGATTTTCGGAATTTCGAAACTCATACCTGCTGGTGGCAAAGTTGCGCGTGAGATTGCATCAATTGTTCCACGATCTGCGTTAGCAATTCCGTTGATAACTTCGGTTGATTGTGGGGTTGGAATAAAAGCTGCGTTGTTGGAAGTTGTATCTGCTGCCATTACATATTGACGGCTATCTTCGTTTCCAAGTGCTGCTCTTACTGAGTGTTCTAAATAAGAAGCTTTTGAATTGATTGGGCTTCTTGGTGCTGTGAAGATTGCTGGACGCACTACGCGTTCTGCTGCTTCAACAACAGGAGCTGCTGCTTCTGCAACAACTTCTTCTACTACTTCTGGGGTAACTTCGTTTGACACTAAAGTTTCCTCACTTTCTGTTGGTTGTTCTGATGCGCTTGCTGCAACATCAGTAATTTGTGCATTTTCACCAAATGCTGGAAAAGTAACGTGTGAAACTTCACGTAGTGTTGCTTCATTTACAATTACTTGTTCGCCTTTAGTTACATAGTCATCAATCATTGCTCCGATTGAGAAACCTGTTCTTAAACCTTCTTGGGCTTCAGCTAAAGCGTCATCTCCTGCGTTGGTTCTTGCTACTTTAAAAGTTCCAATGATACCTTCATTGGTTTCTTCGTATTGTTTTAATTTTCCAATTGGTCTAGTCATGTCATGTTCGGTAAATAGTTTAATTCCTTCACCAATTTTTAGTGATCCTGCATTGAATACAACATCACCCATGTTTGTGTGACCAACTTTGTTAAAAGGCACTATTACACCTGTCAATTCTCTTTTTGAAGAATTAGCTGCAATAATGTCTGTAGAAAACTTTACGTAATTATTATTCACGAATTAAGTCCTCCTCTATTCTTGCTTCTTCGACAGTCATGACTCCCAAAGGTATTAGTTTTGTGAATATGTCTGCGCGCTCTAATGCACTTGGTGCATAGAATTCTGCTAAATCAAATTTGACGTAAGATCCACGAGGTGTTATGTCAATATCTGAAAGTCTTGATGTTATTGCAGTCATTAAAGGCTTTAATGAAAAATCTACTAATGCTCTGCGTTCTTGAATTGTATTTGAATAAGTCATTGAACCACCTGCATTAGCACCTAAATACCACTCAGGTAAATTACAAGCCCTAGCAATTTCGGAAGCCATATATTGACGTGCGCTAGATAAACTTAATTGTTCTGGATTAAAGCCTATGCTTTGAAAATCAATTGTGTCATTTACAAAAGCTGTGCCTCTTGTGTTTCTAGCTTCTTTCCATGAATTTAATAGGGCTGTAACTCTTTCTGCTGGCATTGGCAAGTTTGATTTCAATACAACATTTGGTGTTGGTTCTTCTGCAAATCTTTTAACTGCTTTTTCTAATGCCAAAGCAGTAAGTATTGTTGTTCCTGCTCTGTTTAATAATCCTTCGTCATATCCTGTAAATGGTATTAAAGATCCAAGTCCAGTATTTGGAACACGACTACCCGATACTTGGTAGCCGACTACATTTAAACCTGCGCTATCTAAAACTTTTGTAACTGTTGATGCGCTAATCCATTGTGCTGATAATGGTCTGCCGTCTGCACCCAATTCTAGTATTTGTAAATAACCATTGCCTGTAAATAAAATATCTTCTGCAAGAAATGTATATACAGATTGTCCTGTCATGCGTGGGTCTGGTTGTCTGATAAATGGTGGTGTTGGAACACGAGAATTGTTTGACTCGCGTCTAACTTCTAAAGGTAATGATCCGATTGTTGCACAGATAATGTTTCTAGCTCTTGCAACTGCTGGGACTTGCATTGCTTGTTCTCTAGTTACAGTATTTACGCCGTAAATGTTAAATGGTTGTGAATAGGCTTGATAATTGTATGGTGCTACGGCAGCATCAACTTTATTTATATCATCTTGAGGCGTAACGCCTAGTAAGTTTTGCCAGAAGCCCATAAATTCTAATTCTTTATCAAATTGTTATTAAAGTCAAGCAACAACAATGATATCATGTTGCGCCCTTTGCCCATATTCTTCGGCTTTATGTATTGCAAGGATCATTGAAATTGCAGCTGTTGCTTTCTTGGATCTGACTACATACCAAGACCCTGTTTCGTTTAATTTTTTGGTGCATTTATTGACTGAGTCTGTTAGTTCTGGCTGGTTACTATGGCTTAACCTATTGCCTGACATTACGCTTAATGTTTCGTCACATGCTTTAAAATAATTTGCGCCAAGAATAACGTTTGCGTTTATTCCTGCTTGACGTAATTTGCCTACAACTGAGTCACAAGTAAATCTATTAGCAATTACTTCTTCTGCTTTATAGTGTTTTGACCAGTCTGCAACACGACCAGCAATAACTAGGTCATCTATTGGTCTGTCGTTTACTTGGTATTCCATTAAGCCAACAGCTATTGTTCCGTCATCTAATACTTGAGCACCTGTTAAAGCCCACATATCACGTTCAGGACTTATTTCTAAGCCAAGCCAAGTAGGTCTATCAGGTTTTAATGTTAAGTTTGGTTGTACTAGTGAATTGAATAATCCACTTGGAAACGCTGAGTTCATTGTTTCAACCCATTGACATAAAACTTCTGTCTGGAATATCTCAGGTGGTGAATTAAGTCCAGCCTTTATTGAGTCTAGGGTTATGGTTCTGCCTAATGCTGGGTTTGCTTCTTTCCAACCTTCAACATCATTAAGTTTTCTACCATGAGCTGCTGACCACTCCATAAATAACAATGGTTCATCTGTGTTGTTTTCTATTTTGTCAAGGGCACGTTGTCGTAAAGCATTTAATACAACAGATGAGTGATCACCTGCGTTAGATATGTAAAACGATTGTGAATTTTTACGTGTCTGTGTTGTGAATTGTAATGCAGCGTATGCATCAAATGTTTTGTGTTGCCTGATCTCGTCAATATAAGTAACATCGGCTGATAAACCTCTAGCACCTGATGAATTGGGTGCAATGATTTTGTATCGGCATCCGTTTTTTAATTGGATTTCTTCACGACCATTAGCTCTTGTAATGTGTTTAACTTTTTTACGAAGCCAATCAAAGTTATCTATAACATCAACAACTTTTCTAAACGTCTCTAACGATAAGTCTCTGTTTTGTGCTGTTGCTACTTGTAATTCTTCATCAAATAAATATAATCCAGCAAGTATTCTCATGCGTATTAAATGAGTCTTGCCGTTTTGTCTTGATACTAGTAAAAGAGCTTGACGATAGTAAAAGTTTTCTTCATCATCAACCTTTAATGCTTCATCAAGAAAATATCGTTGCCACTCCAATAAAGGTATTTCTATTTGCTCAGCAAACTGAGCGACTTCAACAGCTTTAGTTCGGTTTGCTTGGATCGGTGTGGTCTGAAGCCTCGGTCTTGAGTTCCCTAATACGCTCAAGTGGATCATCACCAACTTCTACATCAGGTTTTTCTTTACGACCAAACAAACTCAAACCATACTTGTCTAAACCTGCTTGCAATTGGGTCATGTATTTAATTTGTAGCTCTGGTTTC
>JACCDU010939840.1_pt1 | contig 12639 bp, 13 predicted proteins | sample 7446081 | NCBI WGS metagenome assembly JACCDU01 (sample SAMN15323447, study PRJNA562643) | freshwater metagenome | isolation source: river surface water | place: USA:Blue River Watershed | collected 2017-08-17 | reverse complement strand
TGGCCGCTTCTGCTTGGCTCGGCCTTGTTGCTTGCAACGTTGGGCCGTGCCTGGTGGCATCTGTATCAGGCAGGGCGGCTGTCTGATCTGACGCTGCTGCTTTCCTTCCGACCGTTTAAACTTGAGTTGCAAACGGCTGGTGGGGCCCAGCAAGAGCACCGCTGTGTTTCGCTGAGCGTCTATCGTTGGCTGATTGTGATGCGGTTTCAACCGGCCAATCCTGCCGGTGGTGCTGTGTCACCCGCGAATCGAACGCTGGTTTTGCTACCGGATAGCCTGCCAGGCGCGACGCCTGATGACTGGCGGCTGATGCTGATCTGGGCCAGGCAGATGCGTCGTCAGATCAGTTCCGGTAAAGGCGCCAACTAGGCAAAAGAGCGAGGCTGTCAAAGGCGTTTCAGTGCAAGCTTCGACGGCGTAGCACGGTGTTCTTTGCGCGCTTCAGGGTGTCCGGATAGTCGCGTGAGTAATGCAGCCCACGGCTTTCCTTGCGCTGTAGCGCCGAGCGTACAATCAGATCGGCGGTTTGCACCAGGTTACGCAATTCAAGCAGATCATGACTGATTCTGAAGTTGGTATAGAACTCGTCAATTTCCCGGGTCAGCAGACGAATGCGGTGCTGGGCACGCAGTAGACGCTTGGTCGTGCGCACAATGCCCACGTAATCCCACATGAAACGACGTAACTCGTCCCAGTTGTGGGAAATAACAATCTCTTCATCGGCATCGGTCACCCGGCTTTCGTCCCATGAGGGCAGGGCATCAGGGGGCGGTTGCGGGTTACGAATAATGTCATCGGTCGCAGCTCGGGCATAGACCAGGCATTCGAGCAAGGAGTTCGATGCCAGGCGATTGGCACCATGCAGGCCGCTGCAGGTGACTTCCCCCGCAGCATAGAGTCCTGCAAGGTCCGTACGTCCGCGTTGATCGATGACCACGCCCCCGCAGGTATAGTGGGCAGCCGGTACGACCGGAATCGGCTCTTGGGTAATGTCGATGCCGAGTTGGCGGCAGCGCTCGTAAATCGTCGGAAAGTGGGAACGGATAAAGTCAGCTGGCTGATGTGAGATGTCTAGGTATACACAGTCCAGGCCGTGACGCTTCATTTCGGCATCAATGGCCCGGGCAACAATATCGCGGGGTGCCAGTTCGGCGCGTGGATCATACTCGTCCATAAAGCGGGTGCCATCCGGACGTTTGAGAAGACCGCCTTCTCCCCGAACGGCTTCGCTAATCAGAAACGACTTTTCTTGGGGGTGATAGAGGCAGGTTGGATGAAACTGGATGAATTCCATGTTGGCGATACGACATCCTGCGCGCCACGCCATGGCAATGCCATCACCCGTCGATGTGTCGGGGTTGGTGGTGTAGAGATAAACCTTGCCGGCGCCACCGGTGGCGAGCAGGGTCTGTCCGGCGGCCATGGTTTTTACCTGGCCGCTCTGGCTATCCAGGACGTAGGCACCCAGGCAACGGTCTTTCTGACCGAGGGACTGCCGCCCGGTTTTGCCGGCCGTAATCAGATCCACCACGATATGGTGTTCCATCACGGCGATCTTTGGGTGATTGCGAACCTGGGGGGTGAGTGTGTCCTGAACCGCAGCGCCGGTCGCATCATCCACGTGAATGACACGACGGTGGCTATGACCACCTTCCCGGGTCAGATGATAGCGGCCATCTTCGCGCGTAAACGGTACACCCCGATCAATCAGCCACTGAATGGCTTCGGCGGCATGTTCGACCGCGAAGCGTGTGGCAACCGGATCATTCAGATAGGCGCCAGCGGTCAGTGTGTCAGCAATATGGTTTTCAACCGAGTCCGTGGTATCCAGCACCGCCGCAATACCGCCTTGAGCCCAACCCGAGGCAGAGTCGATCAGCCGACGTTTGCTGACCAGACCGACGGTCAGTCCGGCATCTGCCAGACATAGCGCAGCGCTTTGACCGGCCAGGCCGCTACCGATAATCAGTACGTCAAAGCGGAGTGACGGGATTGAGGTTGGGGGATTCGGTTTCAACGTTATTATCGGTGACTGGCACCGCCAAACTGGCAGAAAGGACGCTCACAACATAAACTAGCGCTCATTCTACAAGGTTCAAACAGGAAGCAGACAATCAAACCGACTTTAAATTCCCCGCTCGTCTTTGCCGTGGATGATGCCCGTGGCAAGGAAGTGCAGACCGAAGCCGAACTGGTTGCCGCCGCGCAAGCCGGGGATCGATTTGCCTTCGAGTGTCTGATTATGCCGTTACAGAGCAGAATGCTGCGCTGGCTGACACGGCTGAGCGGAGACCGGGCGGCGGCAGAAGAGATTCTGCAGGAATCCTTATTCAAAGCCTTCATTGCCTTATCGGGGTTTCGTGGCGAGTCCAGTTTTTCAACTTGGTTATCGCATATCGCCCGCAATACCTATAGTGCCTGGCGTAAGGCGCAGGCGCTGCGGCCTGATCAAACCGTTCTGGACGAGGATACCGCAACCGCTGCCGATCAACTGACGGATTGGCCTATCCGGGTGGAAAGCCCGGAAACCCGGGTCTGGCAGCAGGAACTGCAGGAGGCCCTGCGTTCAGCCATGGCCAATTTGCCGGAGGCCTGGCGCCAGGCACTGACCCTGCGAGAGGAAGAGGGCTTGAGTTATGACGACATCGCCCAAATACAGAAAGTACCGCTGGGAACGGTGCGCTCGCGCATTCATCGTGCGCGTGAATCGCTTGCCAAGACCCTGCATCACCTCATGGAGCCGGTATGAGCCGAAAGCACCTGACGCCTGAGACAGTATATTCATTACCGCTGGTATCTGCGGATGACGAGGTGCTCGCCACCGAGACGGAGAGCTGGCTCTCGGCCTTTGTCGATGGGGAGGCAACTTTATCGGATCCGGGTATGTCGAATGATGCCGTGACGCGCCGTCGGTTGTATGCCTATCAGCTGATTCGCACTTCAATTCGGGGTCAGACGATGGCGTCTCATGCTGGAGAAACCGTGGTCTGGCATGAGCGTCGATGTTTACAGCTCTGGGCGCAAATCGATCAGCGCGTCCAGGACGACTGAAATAGCGTAGGATTCGCATCTATGGCAGAACGTGAAGCACAAGTCATCGAAATCGTGACCAGACCCGGACCCGAGGTTCCCGGTCTGGTGCGTCTGGCTTTCGAAATCAACAGCGGTTGCGGCCGTTGTCATGAAACCGGTGGCTGCGGTGGTGTCAGTATTGCCCAGCCCGTATGCAGCAAGCCGAAAACCCTCCTGGTGCCTGATCGTGTGGGCCTGAATCTCAACGACCGGGTGCTGGTTGAGGTGCCTGATGTCATGTTGAGCCGTGGCGCTACCCGGGCCTATCTGATTCCCCTGTTGCTGCTGTTCGTCGGCAGTGTGCTGGGTGGTGCCGTATTGCCTTCGGTCCTGCCGCTAACTTGGCAGGTCACTGCGGATATCGGCGCCATGGCCGGCGCCGGCATCGGCCTGATCGCGGCATGGTGGCAGCTACAGCGTAGCCAGCATTCAGACACGATTCCCGTTCCGCATATTGTTCACCGCCTTTCCTGATTCACCGCCTACTTTATGACGTTTGCCATGCCGAAAACACTGATTCAGTTTCTGCGTCTTTCTCTCATTTGCATTTTTCTATCAATGGGCGCCTTTTCTCATGTGGCTCTGGCACAGAGCCGTGGGCTTCCGGACTTCGTTGATCTGGCAGAAAAGCAGTCACCGTCCGTGGTGAACATCAGCACGGTGCAGAATGGTCGGGGCAAAGCCACCAATGGTTTTCCCATGGATCCGACGGATCCGGCTTTTGAAATTTTCCGCCGCTTCTTCCCTCAGCCGCCGGGCGGTATGCAACAGCAACCCGAAAATCGCTCTCTGGGTTCAGGCTTCATCATCAGTGCGGATGGTTATGTGATGACCAATGCCCACGTGATCGAGGGCGCCGATGAAGTGAACGTCAAACTCCTTGATAAACGCGAGTTCCGGGCCAAGGTCATCGGTGCGGATAAGCGGACCGATGTGGCACTGCTCAAGATTGATGCCAATGGCCTGCCGGCAGTCCGCCTGGGCGATTCCAATGCGTTGAAGCCGGGGGAATGGGTTGTGGCGATCGGTAGCCCGTTCGGCTTCGAACATTCGGTGACCGCGGGGATTGTCAGTGCCAAGGGGCGCGCTTTGCCCCAGGAGAATTACGTTCCGTTTATCCAGACGGATGTCGCCATTAACCCAGGAAACTCTGGTGGCCCGCTGTTTAATCTGCGTGGTGAGGTGATTGGTATCAACTCCCAGATTTTCAGCCGGTCTGGCGGGTTCATGGGTATTTCGTTTGCCATCCCGATTGATCTGGCGATGGACATCCAGCAGCAATTGCGTAGCCGGGGGCGCGCTAGCCACGGCCGCATGGGCGTCTCCATCCAGGAGGTCACTCGTGAAGTGGCTGAAGCCTTTGGCTTACCGAAAGCCGGTGGTGCTCTGGTCAATAGCATTGAGCCGAATGGACCGGCAGCACGCGCCGGTATTGAGCCGGGCGACGTGATTATGCGTTTTGACGGCAAGCCGGTCACGGCGTCGAGCGATCTGCCGCGTATGGTGGGGTTGCTCAAGCCGGGTACCAAGGCCATGGTCGAGCTGTGGCGTAAGGGCCAGACGCGCACGGTGACGGTGACCATTGGCGAATTCCAGGACGAACGGATGGCGACCAATAAGCCGGCCAGCCGCGGCGTTGGTGAAGCCACCAACAGTCGATTGGGCATTGCTGTATCCGATCTCAGTGCTGAGCAGAAGCAGCAGATGCGTCTGAATGCCGGCATTCTGGTGGTGGATATCCGTCCGGGCAGTCGTATCGACCTTCGCCCGGGTGATGTCATTCTCGCCGTCACCGCGAAGGGTGATACCCAGGATATCCGTACGGTTCAGCAGTTCAATCAGCTCATTGGTCAACTGGACGGCCGGACGCCGGCAACCCTGCTGATCCGTCGTTCGAATGTCCAGATTTTTGTGCCGATTCCGCAAAGTCAGCCCGGCCAACCCGGTACGCGATAATCCCGACATGGCCGCCACTCGTGTGGTGGCCTGTCCGGCCCCCGGATCCGGTAGAATAATGGGTTGATCGAGCATCCTGGTGATGCTCCTAAAGCACTTGATGCCAGCCATGGGCTGGACAATGGAATTCCGTGACGCACATACGCAACTTTTCGATCATTGCCCACATTGACCATGGTAAATCGACCCTGGCAGACCGTCTGATTCATCGCTGCGGCGGCTTGTCCGACCGTGAGATGGCCGCCCAGGTTCTTGATTCGATGGATATCGAAAAGGAACGTGGTATTACCATCAAGGCGCAGACCGCCGCCCTGGATTACAAGGCCAAGGATGGTCAGACTTATCGTCTGAACCTGATCGATACCCCGGGGCACGTGGACTTCTCCTACGAAGTATCACGCTCGCTGTCCGCCTGTGAAGGTGCGTTGCTGGTCGTTGACGCCTCGCAGGGCGTGGAAGCTCAGACGGTGGCCAATTGCTATACAGCTCTCGATCTGGGTGTCGAGGTCGTGCCGGTACTGAACAAGATTGATCTGCCATCAGCCAACCCTGATAACGCCCGTGCCGAAATCGAAGACGTGATCGGCATTGATGCCACCGAAGCGGTGGAGGCCAGCGCCAAAACCGGTATCGGCATCGACGACATTCTCGAACAGGTCGTTGCAAAGATTCCGGCCCCATTGGGTGACCCGGGTGCGCCGCTCAAAGCCCTGATCGTGGACTCGTGGTTCGATAACTATGTTGGCGTGGTCATGCTGGTCCGCGTGATTGATGGCACACTGAAGCCCAAAGACAAGATGCGCCTCATGTCGACCGGCGCCACCCACCTGTGTGAACAGGTCGGCATCTTTACCCCGAAATCGAAGCAGCAACCGCAACTCTCGGCAGGGGAAGTGGGTTTCGTGATTTCCGGTCTCAAGGAGCTGAAGGCTGCCCGTGTCGGTGACACCATCACGTTGGCGGATCGTCCGGCCGATAAGCCCCTGCATGGCTTCAAAGAAATCAAACCGCAGGTGTTCGCCGGTCTGTACCCGGTGGAGCCAAACGAATACGAGCAGTTACGTGACTCTCTGGAAAAGCTGCAGCTCAATGATGCCGCATTGCAATTCGAGCCGGAAGTGTCGCAGGCGCTGGGCTTTGGTTTCCGTTGTGGTTTCCTGGGGCTGTTGCACATGGAAATTGTGCAGGAGCGCCTGGAACGCGAATTCGACATGGATCTCATCACCACGGCACCGACCGTCGTGTATGAGGTCGGTCTACGTAATGGTGAGCAGATCATCGTTGAGAACCCATCGAAGCTGCCGGATATCGGCAAGATCGAGGAGATCCGCGAACCGATCATTACCGCCTTTATCTTTTTGCCACAGGACTATGTGGGCCCGGTGATCACACTGTGTAATCAGAAACGGGGTTCGCAGATTGATATGCGTTATCACGGCCGTCAGGTGCAGATGATCTATGAACTGCCGTTGTCGGAAGTGGTTTTCGATTTCTTTGACAAACTGAAGTCGGTATCACGGGGTTATGCCTCGCTCGATTATGAGTTCAAGGAATATCGTCCTGCTGATATGGTCAAGCTGGATGTGCTGATTAATGGCGACAAGGTGGATGCCCTGTCGTTGATCGTGCACCGTTCCAGTTCGGTCTACCGTGGCCGGGAACTCGTCAGCAAGATGCGTGAACTGATTCCGCGTCAGATGTACGATGTGGCTATTCAGGCAGCACTCGGTGCGCAGATTATTGCCCGCGAAACAGTCAAAGCCATGCGTAAGGACGTGCTGGCCAAGTGTTATGGCGGTGACATTTCCCGTAAGAAGAAACTGCTCGAGAAACAGAAAGCCGGTAAGAAGCGCATGAAGCAGATCGGCACCGTTGAAGTGCCGCAGGAAGCCTTCCTGGCCGTGCTTCGTGTCGACGGTAAATAACTGCAACGCCCCAAGATTAACGGAACGACCCGATGAATTTTGCACTGATTCTTTTTTTGATCACGCTGGCCACCGGTATTCTCTGGCTGATTGATGTGCTGTACGCCCGAAAGTTACGGGCACCCGGTAGTAAAAATCCGATCTGGGTGGAGTGGGGTGCCAGCCTGTTCCCGGTCATTCTTGCGGTCTTTGCCCTCCGTTCCTTTGTCGTGGAACCCTTCAAGATTCCATCGGGCTCGATGATTCCGACGTTGCAGGTCGGTGACTATATTCTGGTCAACAAGTTTACGTACGGTTTGCGTTTGCCCATCGTCGGTACGGAAATTGTATCGGGCAAGCCTGTTGAACGAGGCGATGTGGTGGTGTTCCGTTATCCGCCGGAACCGAATGTCGATTACATCAAGCGGGTGATCGGTCTGCCCGGTGACACCGTGAGTTATCAGAACAAGCAACTGAGTATTAATGGCGTGCCTGTACCGCGCAAGCCGGAAGCTGACTATCTGCATCCGGACCGCATGTACTACTCGAAGCAGTATCAGGAAACCCTGAACGGGGTGACCTACAACACGCTGAATGACGCAGATGCCCCGGCCTTTGTCCCCGATGTTGCGCGCTTCCCGTATCGCGATCAGTGCCGTTACGACAGTAATGGTTTTGTCTGCAAGGTGCCTGCCGGTCATTATTTTGCCATGGGTGATAACAGGGATAACAGTAAGGACAGTCGCGTGTGGGGCTTTGTACCGGATGCCAATATTGTCGGCAAAGCTTTCTTCATCTGGTTCCACTGGGGTGACCTGGGCCGTATCGGCTCCTTTCACTGATGCTGACTGATTCATGACCGGATTGGGCCATCGCACAACGGCGCAAAGCCTGCTGGCCGGGCTGGAAGCCGCTATTGGCTATCAGTTCCGTGAACAGGCGCTGCTGGAACAGGCGCTGACGCATCGGAGTTACGGCCGAGATCATTACGAACGGCTGGAGTTTCTGGGGGATGCCATTCTGAATGCCGTGGTGGCAGAAGCGCTCTTTAATGCATTTCCGGTGTTACCGGAAGGCGATCTCTCCCGCTTGCGTTCCAATCTGGTCTGCCAGGACCAACTGGTTTCCGTGGCTGCCGAACTGTGTATGAGTCGCTACCTCCGCCTAGGGGAGGGTGAGCTGAAAAGCGGTGGCCAGCACCGGCCATCCATCATGGCGGATACCGTTGAGGCCCTCTACGGCGCTGTCTGGCAAGATGCCGATTTTGAAACAGCGCGCCAGGTTATCCTCCGTAACTTCGATCAACGGCTTAAAGCGATTGATCTGAACAAATTGCCATCGGCCAAGGATGCCAAGACCCGATTGCAGGAATGGTTGCAGGCACGACGTTGCCCTTTGCCAGCTTATGGCACACCGAAAATCAGTGGCGCCGCCCATGCCCAGTCCTTTGAAGTGACGTGTCAGATTGCCGATCAGCAGATCGCAACTTGCGGCACAGGACCAACGCGCCGCGCAGCCGAACAGCAGGCCGCCGAAAAGGCATTCATGGCACTCATGGCGCTTGAAGCGCGCCAACAGGAAAAGAGATCATGACCGAAGATAGGATTGAAAATTCGTTCACATTACCGGATGCGCCAGATTCACTGGAACCGGCCGGACTGGTTGCCCTGGTGGGGCGCCCCAATGTCGGTAAGTCGACATTGCTCAACCGGCTGATCGGTGAAAAACTTAGCATCACCTCCCGTAAGGCACAGACAACGCGCCACCGCATCATGGGGGTCCGAACGGACGAGGATGCCCAGTATGTGTTCGTTGATACCCCAGGTTTTCAGACCAAACACAGTTCCGCGCTCAATCGTACGATGAATCGCGGCGTGACACAGGCGCTCCAGGAAGTTGACGTCATCTGCTTCGTGATCGAGGCTGGCCGTTACAGCGATGCAGATCGTAAGGTGCTGGCGTTACTGCCTGAAGATCGCCCGGTGATTCTGGTGCTGAACAAGATTGATCAACTCAAGGACAAGGCAGCGCTGTTACCCTTTGTCGCCAAACTGGCAGAAGTCCGCAACTGGGCTGCCGTGGTGCCGGTCAGTGCGGAGAAGGGGACACAGGCTGATGCGCTACTTGGTGAAATTCGTGGCGCGCTCCCTAAGCAGGGTTTCCTCTACGACCCGGATACCCTGACTGATCGTAGTGAGCGTTTTATCGCTTCGGAATATATCCGTGAAAAACTGTTCCGTCTGCTCGGTGACGAGCTGCCTTATTCGGTCACCGTTGAAATCGAGAAATTCGAAGTCGAAGGTGATCTGCGCCGGGTATTTGCCGCCATTGTGGTAGACCGTGAATCACACAAGCCCATCATCATTGGTAAGCATGGTGAAACCCTGAAGCGAATCGCGTCGGAGGCCCGTCAGGATATGACCCGTCTGTTCGGTGGTACCGTCTACCTAGAGCTCTGGGTGAAGGTCAAGTCCGGCTGGGCCGATGACGAGCGCCTGCTGCGTACATTGGGTTACGAATAAATCCTCTGTCAGTTCATGCGGCCCGTTAAAGTCGATCGCCAACCGGCCTTTGTGCTGCACACCCGGCCATATCGGGAAACCAGCCTGGTCGTTGAGGCGATTACCCGCGATTACGGTCGAATGGCGCTAGTCGCCAAAGGTGTGCGTCGTCCCCGATCAGCGATGCGCGGCGTGCTCATGGCATTTCAGCCCCTGGAAGTGACCTGGAGCGGTAAAGGTGAGGTGGTGACACTGCACAACGCCGAATGGCAGGGTGGGCAACCTCTGCTCGAAGGGCGTGCCCTGTTGTGTGGTTATTATTTGAACGAATTGCTGATCAATCTCCTGCCGCGTGAGGATGCTCACGAGCAACTGTTCGAGCACTATGGCCAAGCGCTGATGGCGCTGGCGGCAAGCACCACCCCGGATGCGGCCTTTTTTTCCGTCTGTCTGCGCGGATTTGAAAAACGCCTGCTGGGTGAGTTGGGTTATGGCTTGATGCTGACGCACGACACGGCAGGAGAAGCCATCCGGGCGCAAGCACGCTATCTGTATGAAATGGAGTCTGGGCCGCGGGTGGTGACGGATTCTTCGGCTGCCGCCGGTACAATAAGCGGCCAGACATTGCTGGATCTGGAAGCCGAATCTTTTGGCAATCCGACCAGCCTCGCAGAAAGCAAACAGCTGATGCGCAGTCTGATGGCGTTTTACCTGAATGGACGACAACTGCATAGCCGTCGTCTCTTTGAAGAACTGACTGACCTGTAATTCTGGATTGGGAATCATGATTGAACTCGGCGTCAATATCGACCATGTGGCAACCCTGCGACAGGCACGTCGTACCTATGAACCGGATCCGGTCTGGGCGGCGGTCGAGGCGCACATTGGCGGTGCCGATGGCATCACTGTTCATCTACGCGAAGATCGACGCCACATCCAGGATGCGGATGTGCGCAAACTGCGTGATCTCACCCAGATCAAACTGAACCTGGAAATGGCGGCGACCGATGAGATGGTCGGCATTGCTTGTGCGCTCAAGCCGGAAATGGCGATGCTGGTCCCTGAAGGGCGCCAGGAAGTCACCACGGAAGGTGGTTTGGATATCGTGGGACAGAAAAAACGTCTTGCTGAAATCGTGGCACGTTTGCGCGATGCCGGCATTATGACCAGCGCTTTTATCGATGCTAATCCGCTACAGGTAGATGCCGCACGTGAAATCGGCATTGAGGTCTGCGAAGTACATACCGGCCCCTATGCCCATGCGTTCCATGCCGCTGGTCGAGATATTGAACGTCCTGCTGTTCAAACGGCATTGCAACTCGTCGCTGATGCAGGCAAGCGGATTTGCGACTCGGATATGCGCTTTAATGCCGGCCATGCACTGAACTATTACAACGTACAGCCCATTGCCGCGTTGCCGGGCATTCGCGAGCTGCATATCGGACATGCGATTGTCAGCCGAGCCGTTTTTGTCGGTCTGCGCGAAGCCGTCAGTGAAATGAAGCGCCTGATGCGCGAAGCAGTCAGCCTAAACCGTTAACATGATCTACGGGATTGGTACCGATATCGTATCGGTTGAGCGCATCGGCCAGTTGCTGGCGCGCCATCCTGCGCGTGGCTTGGCACATCTGCTGCATCCTCAGGAGCAGCAGGAAGCCCTGCAGGCGCCGATGTCAGACCGTTTTGTGGCCAAACGTTTTGCGGCCAAGGAGGCCCTGGCCAAGGCCCTGGGTACCGGGCTTCGCGCGCCCATCCTGTTACCAGCGATTCGTGTCGAGCACGATGAACTGGGGAAGCCTTTTTTCAGTTTTGAAGCCGAGCTGGCGGAATGGATCCGTCAGCGTTCCCTGCAGATCCACCTGTCGATTTCCGATGAGGTGGCCCATGCTGTTGCTTTTGTTGTCGTGGAGAAATCATGAACATGAATGTTGCCTATGGTCCCCTGATGGTGGATGTGGAAGGTCTGACTCTCACAGAGGCCGATAAGCGTCGACTGCAGCACCCGCTGGTGGGTGGCGTCATTCTTTTCTCGCGCAATTACAAGGATCCGGTACAACTGTCTGCACTGACCCAGGACATTGCCCAACTGCGTTATCCACCACTGCCGATTACCGTGGATCACGAAGGAGGCCGGGTACAACGCTTCCGCGAAGGTTTTACCCGTTTGCCTGCCATGCGTGTGCTAGGTGAGATTTTTGCCAAAGATCCGATCACTGCAGAAGATGCCGCGGCCGCGGTAGGCCTGGTGCTGGCGGCTGAATTACGTGCCCACGGTGTAGATTTTTCATTTACACCGGTGCTGGATCTGGACTGGGGGCGTAGTGGTGTGATCGGTGATCGCAGCTTCTCGAAAGATCCGCAAATTGTTTCCCGTCTGGCAGCCGCATTGATCCGGGGCCTGGCCAAAGGCGGCATGGGCTCCTGTGGCAAGCACTTTCCTGGCCACGGCTGGGTCGAGGCTGATTCGCATGTGGCTATCCCGGTCGACGAGCGTTCCATGGCCGAGATCGAAACCGACATGCAGCCGTATCATGAACTGGCACTGGATGCCGTGATGCCGGCGCATGTGATCTACCCGGTGCTTGATGACCGTCCTGCCGGTTTCTCGCCGCGCTGGCTGGAGAAACTTCGTCTGGAATGTCAGTTCGACGGGATTATTTTCAGCGATGATCTGTCGATGGAAGGAGCCAGTGTTGCCGGCAGTATTATCGACCGCGCCAATGCTGCCTGGGATGCCGGTTGTGACGTCCTTCTCGTCTGCAACAAGCCGGACTTCGTGGATGCGCTCTTGACCGAGTGGCAGCCGGAAGCCCAGCCAAAGCGTGCTGCCCGAATCCCGAATCTGCTGGGGCAGGTGGGGTTGGGCGATAAGCAGCCGCTGACCCGCGCACAACTCGAAGCCAACCCGGATTATCAGGCGGCATTGAAACTGATCCAGTCGCTGTAATACCCAGCGCCGCTTTTAGTCCGCCCACCATGACACACCCCCTGCAGGATCAGGTACGCACACTGCCTGAGCGGCCGGGGGTGTATCGCTTTCTCGCGGAAGACGGCCAGGTTCTGTATGTCGGCAAAGCCCGCAACCTCAAGAGCCGCGTCTCGTCCTACTTCGCAAAAAATCTGAGCAGTCCGCGCATTGCCCTGATGGTGAGCAAAGTTGCCAGCCTCATGGTGACGCCGACGCCGTCGGAATCAGAAGCACTGTT
>JACCDU010577271.1_pt1 | contig 12640 bp, 11 predicted proteins | sample 7446081 | NCBI WGS metagenome assembly JACCDU01 (sample SAMN15323447, study PRJNA562643) | freshwater metagenome | isolation source: river surface water | place: USA:Blue River Watershed | collected 2017-08-17 | reverse complement strand
CTCAGGGACATCCACGCGGAAGAGGCCACCCTCACCCAAGAGGATCAGCTGAACTCCCTGGAAACCCAGGAAGAAGCCAAGTGTTATGACAAAGGATGGAATACCAACCTTTGCCACGAAGAAGCCAATGACAAAGCCAACCAGTGCTCCGACAGCAAATGCCATGCCCAGGGCGATAACCCAGTTCCAGCCATCTCTGAGCAGCAGGAAGAAGGAGGCCATCGCAACACCTGCGGTGACACCTGCCGATAGATCAATCTCTGCCAGCAGCAGAACAAACACCAATGCCGCAGCAAGCATGGCTAGCTGCGCGGCCTGAACGAACAGGTTGGCAAAGTTCAGCTTGGTTAAAAAGAACGGGCTTAGCGAAGCAAACAACCCGGTTAGGAAGATCAGGGCACCGATTGCTGGCAATGCGCCCATCTCACCGTTCTTGACGCGGCGGAAGTAGCCCTGAATCTGATCCATTACGCCACCTTCGTGGCCTGATGCTAGGGATGGGATTGACATGGTCTACTCCTCAACGCTCTTGGTGCCAGTGATGTAACCGACAACGTCTTGCTGATTGGTCTCGGTAACGTTCAAAGATGCAGTCATGGTTCCTAGGTAAAGAACGTTTACCTCGTCACACACCTTGAAAACATCTGAAAGGTTGTGGCTAATGATGATTACCGCCACACCCTGGAAGGCGAGTCTGCGAACCAGGTTCAAAACCTGCTCGGTTTGTGCAACACCAAGGGCTGCTGTGGGCTCATCCAGGATGACAAGTTTCGCACTGCGCAGCACTGCCCTTGCAATTGCCACTGTCTGGCGCTGACCACCAGAGAGCGAAGAAACCTTTTGTCTCACAGACTGAACTGTGCGAACTGATAGGGAGCGAAGCGCCTCGATTGCCTCAAGCTCCATGGTTGGTTCATCCAAGGTGCCGTTCTTTATTTCCTCACGACCCAAGAACATGTTCTGGACGATGTCTAGGTTGTCGCAAAGCGCGAGGTCTTGGTAAACAACCTCAATGCCTAGGTTTGCAACAGCCTTCGGGTCGGTGAGTGAGACGGTTTGACCCATGAACTTGACGATGCCCTCGTCATAGGGCTGAACACCTGAGAGGCCTTTGATAAGGGTTGATTTTCCAGCACCGTTGTCTCCAACCAATGCGGTTACTTTTCCGGCGTATGCCTTGAAGTTAATTCCCTTGAGCACCTCGACCGGACCGAATGCCTTCTTGACACCTATCAGCTCAATTACTGGGGTTTCCATGCCGTCTCCTCGTTGAAGCGTTTTTGAAATCTAGTGGAAGACAATCCGCCCCACACAATCTGTGGGGCGGATTGTCTTACTCAATTTGTAACTAGTTGCCTACGCCGTACTTCTCACAGGCAGCTGCGACATCTGCGGTGCAGATCTCCTCAGCCTTTGCGTCACCGTTAGCAACAACATCCTTCACCTGGTCTGGTCCAACTAGAACAGGGGTGGACTTGATGAATGGGGTGCCATCCTCAAGGGTTGCGTCGGTGGTTGGCTTCTCGCCGTTTAGCAGAGCGATTGCTAGCTCAGCTGCAGACTGCGCCTGAACCTTGAATGGCTTGTAAACGGTAGCGGTCTGCTTGCCTAGAAGAACGTTCTGTAGACCTGCAACTGATGCGTCCTGACCCGAGATTGGGACAGTCTTTCCGTTGCGGTCCAAGATCGCGATGATCGAGGCAGCGTTGTTGTCGTTTGGAGCTAGAACTGCGTCAACCTTGCCGGATAGAGCGGTGTAAGCCTGCTCGAACAAGGTTCCAGCCTTTGCGCCATCCCAGGTTCCAGCCATCTCGAATGCTGGGGTTACACCAGCAGCGGTTAGGACTGAAACTGCGCCGTCGAAGAACATCTTCGCGTTACCGTCAGCTGGGTCTCCAGAGGAGAACACAACCGATGCGGTGGTTGGGTCGATACCAGCAGCTGCTAGTCCATCAAGGATGGTCTGGCCCTGTAGCTCGCCAACGAAGAAGTTGTCGAATGATACGTAGTAGTCAGCTCCAGCAATTGGGCGGTCGTAAGCGATTACTGGGATGCCCTGTGCCTTTGCCTTCTCGGCTACGGTCACACCTGCACCCTGGTAGTCAACCAAGATCATTACGCCACAGCCCTGGCTGAGCTGCTGGTCTGCGATGGTTGCGTACTTGCTGGTGTCAGCCTGTGCGTTCTGGATGTCTGCCTCGAAGCCAGCTGCGGTTAGCAGTGCCTCAAGTGCTGGACGGTCGCCTGGCTCCCAGCGAGTACCGCTGTCAGCGTCAGGAAGGATGATGCAAGCGCGGCCGGTAGCCGCGGTCTCGCCGGCTGCGTCGCCGGTCTCTGTGGTCTCTGCTGCTGCACAACCTGCCAAGGTAAGCAGGGTTGCTGCTGAGATGGCTCCGAATGAAGCCCAGCTCTTGTTTCTCATGTATTCCCCTTGAAGTTGGATTAACAATTTGGGTTAGCAAAGCATGTATCTGACATGCTTGAGTAAATGTTGGCGTCAAAAACAAATCCCTGCACAGCCAAAACACTCTTCGTTATTGATTTGTTGTGATTGAGAACAAACCAACCATTTGTCTCAAACACCGCATGAACCTAGACTTTGGCCATGCCCAGTTCCCACCTGAAGCTTGTGGAGTCCCCACCGGTTTCTAGCGTGCGCGGAACCAGTCACCTTAGGCAGTCCAACCTCGCAGCGGTCATGCGAGCCATTCATTACAACTCCCAGATTTCGCGTAGTGAATTGGCTTCCCAGCTAGACCTAAACCGCTCCACAGTTCTTGATCTTCTGGCCGAGCTTGAACAGCGTGGCTTGGTCACCCAAACCATGGGAGACCGCGATGGTGCCGTCGGTCGACCCAGCATGATGGTGGAACCTTCCGGAAAAGTCTTGAGCTTTGCAGTGAGCCCAAGAATGGACGCGCTAACGGTTGCCGTGATGGGCATGGGCGGCAAGGTCGTTGAGAAGTTTCGTCAGCCAATGCGGCGCGGAACCACCATTGATGAAATGGCCGTGATCACCGGTCGAGTTATCGCAAAGTTTAGAAACGCCCTGCCTGCCGACTCACTTCTCACGGGAATCGGTGTTGCCATCCCCGGGCAAGTGCAAATCAGCAAGGGCATCGTCAGGGCTGCGCCAAGCTTGGGCTGGGACGAGGTGCCGTTTGCCGCAATGTTGGCAGACATCACAGGCCTGCCGGTTTGGCTCGACAACGATGCTTCGGTCTCCTGTGTTGCCGAGCTTAGGTTTGGCGTGGGTCGGGGGTATCAAAACCTTGTGCTGCTCTTTGGAGCAGCGGGAGGCATTGGTGGCGGAGTTGTAGTAAACGGTTCATTGCTTCGCGGAATTGACGGCTACGCGGGTGAGCTCGGTCACACCAGAATTTCAGACTCTACGGTTAGTGACTACTCCGGCATTCCTGGCACGCTCGAATCACTGGTTCGAAGAGAAGACTTGCTTAAGGCCCTCATCATGGCGGACGCAGATGATGATGAATTAGAGGCTGCAATCCTGGAGCGCCGATCATCTCGTGTTGAGAAGTTGTTGGATACCCAAGCTGACATGCTCGGCCGTGCAATCGGACTCTTCGTAAACATTTTCAATCCTGAGGTAATCGCACTTGATGGATTCTTGAGCGTCATCTTCAGAATGCGCACCGAGCGATTGGTCGCATCGGTCAAGGCTCACTCGTTGCGCTCTGCCTTTGAGCATGTGCAGTTCAAGGTTGGGGGATTGGGTTCAAACGTCCTACTGGTTGGTGCGACCGAACTGGCCGTGACGAGAATCCTTGATGACCCTCTCGGGGCACCGCTTTACGCTGCTAGGTAGTGCTTGATGGCTTCTTCTGAGCCAGGTATGCACCGACGATAATCACTACCGCACCCACCGGTTCATACCAGTGGAGCTCTTCGTTGAGTAACAGAATTCCCCACATTGCGGCAACCATTGGGTTTGTGAAGGTGACCATTGAGGCAACGGTGCTACCGGCGCTCGCTATTACCCCATGAAATAGTCGGTAGGCGTAGCCAGAACCCAAAACACCCAATGCCACCAAAGCCGAAACGGTTTCAAGTCTTGGCTCGGCAGTGAATAGCGGTCCGGTTAGAAGGTAGATCGGCAAGAGGGTAACCGCACTTGTGAATACCTGCGCTCCAGCTGCAGTCACTCCGGGCAGCTCCATCGGAGTGATGAACTTTCTGATGTATGGTCCGCCAATGCCATAGGAAATGGTTGCCAGCACCAACGCTCCGATGGCTAGCGGATCGTTCTCGCCAAAGCCTTGCCAAACACCTAGGGTGATGCCAACCCCAACCATTCCAATCAGCAGACCAAGGGTGGCTAGGAAAGTGACCTTCTCGGTTCGATAGATGGTGAGAATTGCCAGCAGGGTGAAGATCGGGGTGCCGGCTCCAATGATTGCTGCCAGCACGCTGGTAGTCGACTGCTGAGCGTAAGAGAAAAGTGAAAACGGAATGGCGCTCATGAATAGCCCTGCCACCCATAGGTGACCCCACTGCTTCCAGGTGTTTGGAAATCTAAGTTTGAGCGCCAACGCCAAAACAAACATTGATAGTCCACCCAAGAGTGTGCGCCAAAAAGCGACTCCGAAAAAGGTGGTTAGTTGCAGGGATAGTTCGGTGAATAGGAAGCTCGACCCCCAAATCATGGCCATGGGGATGAAAAGCCAAATCCAATGCGAGCGCACTCGCACAGATTACTCCTAGTGACTAGAAGGAGTTGTCTCTACCTCGCTACGGTCACCAGACCAAAGGGTGTGGAAGATGCCCGGCATATCCACACGCTTGTAGGTGTGTGCACCAAAGAAGTCGCGCTGGCCCTGCACCAAAGCCGCAGGCAAACGCTCAGCTCTCAGGCCGTCGTAGTAGCTCAGTGAGGATGCAAACGCAGGAATCGGAACCCCTGAGAGTGCTGCATTAGCAACCACCTCACGCCACGAGCTCACTGCGTTTGCAACTGCCTTGGTGAAGTAAGGGTCAAGAATTAGCGACTCTAGGGTTGGGTTCGCGGCATATGCATCTGCGATGCGGTTCAGGAACTGTGCGCGGATGATGCAGCCGCCGCGCCAGATCTTTGAAACCGCCCCGAGGTCGATGTTCCAGTTGTATTCGGCAGCACCAGCTCGGATGGCGTCAAAGCCCTGAGCGTAGGCAACCAACTTGGAGGCATAAAGTGCTTGTCTAACCGACTCGACAAAGGCCTTCTTGTCGCTGATAGCCCATGGCTTTGCAGAACCTGGAAGGTTGGTTGCAGCCTTACGCTGAGCGCTCTGCGAAGAAAGGCTTCTGGCAAAAACTGCCTCAGCAATTCCAGAAACTGGAACTCCCAAGTTGAGTGCGGTTTGTACTGTCCAAACACCGGTTCCTTTGGAACCGGCCTGGTCCAGCACGACATCTACGAATGGCTTGCCAGTCTTGGCATCAACCTGCTTCAGAACTACAGCTGTGATCTCAATTAGGAAGGACTCGAGGTCGCCGCGGTTCCACTCTTCGAAAATCTCTGCGATCTCTGCTGGGGTAAAGCCTCCAGCTTGACGCAAGATGTCGTAGGCCTCTGCGATGAGCTGCATGTCTGCATACTCGATGCCGTTGTGAATCATCTTCACAAAGTGCCCAGCACCGTCGGTGCCAACGTGGGTTACACAAGGTTCGCCCTCTGCGACAGCTGCAATTGAGGAGAGGATTGGACCTAGGGTCTTGTAGGCCTCGGCAGAGCCACCAGGCATGATCGAAGGCCCCTTGAGCGCACCCTCTTCTCCACCTGAGATTCCTGCTCCAACAAAGTTGATTCCGATCGCAGAGATTGCCTTCTCACGGCGCAGGGTGTCGGTGAAAAGTGCATTGCCACCATCGACGATGATGTCGCCTGGCTCAAAGCGCTCTGCAAGCTGGTTGATTACTGCGTCGGTTCCTGCACCGGCCTGAACCATGATGATTGCAGTTCTTGGCTTCGCCAGTGAGTCGACAAACTCATCGATGGTGCTGGCTGAAATGAAGTTAGCCTCTGGGTGCTCGGATGTTAGAAGTTCGGTGCGCTCGAAGGAGCGGTTGTAAACGGCAACGCGGTTGCCCTCACGTGATGCCAGGTTTCTAGCAAGATTTGAGCCCATAACTGCGAGACCTACAACACCAATGTTTGCTTTTTCACTCATAAGGAGTCCTTGGGGAATTAGTTGGATTTCGTCTCGCGCTGCATCGGGCGGAATTTGTTAGAAGGTTACCGCAAAAGCTGTGGGTTCTGTGAAAAGACTGTGGCACTGAGGCCGATTAACCCCTCGCGTTGTTAGCCTGTGGGGCCAAGGAGCTAGTTTTGCCTAAGAAATCGTTACTCGCGCTGAGTGCAGCCATGGCTATGGTCTTTGCGCTTCTCACCCCCGCTGCCTCATACGCCAACCCTGAGGTTGTCGCACCATGTTCGGTGAGTTCTCTTGCCAATGGCTCCGGCATCAAGTCGCTTCATGCTCAGGTGATTAGGGCTGACACCGGCCAGGTTCTTTTTGAGCGCAGACCTCTGACACCTGCTCGAACCGCATCCGTGATGAAGGTAATAACCTCGATGGTGGCACTCGATGCGCTAGGTCCTGATTACCGAGTGACAACTCGGGTTTTTGTTGACCCGAAGGACAAGGGAAAGATTTATTTGGTTGGAGCAGGAGATGTGACGCTCTCTCGCATGCCTGGCAACATCACCTCTTACTACTCAGGTGGGCCAAAGCTAGACACGCTAACTAGGCAGATCAGGGCCTGGGCTAAGTCCACCTCGGCAACCATTTCTTCTGTCGTGGTTGATAGCTCGCTCTATGGAGAAAAAGAAGACTGGCATCCAACCTGGGATAAGCGAGGCATCACTCAGGGCTATCAGGGTCCGGTGTCAGCACTTCAGATCGATGCGGGTCGCCTGACCAGCTCGAGAAACAAAAATGTTTTTATTGGTCAGCGAACCTCAACACCTGTAACCCAAGCTGGGGTGCTGTTCTTGTCCTCGCTGCGGGCTGCGGGCCTTGCACAAAAAGCGACTAGCTCCAGAGGAAAGTTGCCTGCTGGTGCAATCGAGATTGCATCAGTGCAGTCACAACCCATCTCTCGCTGGATTGAGAACACACTTCGAGTTTCAGACAATGCCCTGTCCGAAGCTTTGGCACGACTTTCTTCAATTGCCCTCGGCTTCGACGGCTCAATGGAATCGCTCACCCCTGCATACGCCAAGGTGCTCGAGGCTCGAGGCATCTCGACCAAGGGCATGAAGATCATCGATGGCTCTGGCCTATCGAGATTGAACCTGGTTGCCCCGGCGGTAGTGAACCAGGTTTTGGCTCAGGCCTATAAAGAGCCAGAGAAGCACGCATCCATGCTTGCCGGGATGCCGGTGTCGGGAAAATCCGGCTCACTGCGCTACCGGTTCGTCTCTGGCGAGCAGCGCCCAGCGCTATTCAATATCGAGGCCAAGACTGGTTGGATTCGAACCGGCTATTCACTGGCTGGACGCATCAAAGCCGCCGATGGCACAGACCTTATCTTCACCACCTACAACCTTTGGAACACGGTTAGCTTTGAAAACCGAGCTGCGATGGATCGACTGGTGTTTGGGTTCTACAAGTGCGGGTCGAGGCTTAGCTCTAACTAGCGATTAAGTTCAGTGGCAATGACATCGATGAAGTTGTCGACATCGGCAGCTGTGGTGTCAAATGCACACATCCACCTGACCTCGCCAATACTTCGCTCCCAGTCGTAGAACTTCACCTTGGACCGAATGCGATCGGCAACTTGGTTGTCCAGGGTTGCAAAAACCGCATTCGCCATCGTTGGGTTGGTGAAACCAAGTCCCTTGATTTCACCACTTGCAAGCTTGGCCTCAAGTCCTGTTCGCAAGCGCTGAGCCATCTGGTTTGCGTGCTGTGCCGACTTGATTCCCAAATCGTTTTCGAACAACGTGATCAGCTGGGCAGAGATGAAACGCATCTTTGATGCCAGCTGCATTGAAAGCTTGCGAAGGTATTTCAAGCCCTCGCTTGCCTTTGGGTTTAGAACAACAATCGCCTCCGCGCCCAGCAATCCATTCTTGGTGCCGCCAAGGCTCAATAGGTCTACACCGGCATCTGTTGTGAAAGCGCGGAACGGCAGGTTCAGTGCTGCCGCTGCATTCCAGAGCCTCGCACCATCCATGTGAAGAAGCAGGCCCTGAGAGTGAACATAGTCGGCGATTGCCTTTACCTCTTGAGGTGAGTAAACCGTTCCCACCTCGGTGGTTTGGGTGATTGAAACCACCATCGGCTGAGCCCTGTGCTCGTCACCAATTCCAAAGACCTCGGTGGCAATTGACTCTTTAGTTAGCTTGCCGTTGTGGTGGGTGACGGTGAAAAGCTTTAGGCCGCTTACTCGCTCTGGAGCGCCACCTTCGTCAGTGTGAATGTGGGCAAGGTTTGAACATATGACTGCTCCCCAGCGCGGCATCATCGAAGTGAGTGCAACTACGTTTGCGCCGGTGCCGTTGAACACCGGGAAGGCTTCTGCCTGCTCGCCGAAGTGCTGCTTGATTACCTGCTGCAGCTTTGCTGTGTAAACGTCATCACCATAGGCACTCTGGTGACCATGGTTGGCCTCTGCGATGGCTGCCAACACCTCAGGATGCACCCCTGAGTAGTTGTCGCTTGCAAACCCGCGCCAGTTTTCGTCATGCAGTTTCAACTGCAACCTTCTTCCGTTTACTTCTAGCTAGTTGTGACCAGTGATTCCAACCGTAGCCTGAATCACCGCGGTCATCTTTTTACTCAAGGCCTCATAGAACATTGAGAGCGGGAACTCGTCCTCCAAAATCTGGTCGGTCATCTCTCCTGGGGTTCCGGCAAGTGGGATGTTTCCCTTGGCCCAGTTTGATGCCGGGTGAGGAGCAAGCCAGCCGGTAACCAACTCGTATGCGGCTAGCCAGTGCACTGTCTTTGGCCTGTCGATGGAGTGGAAGTAGAGCTCGTTGATCGCATCGGATAGACCGACTACGACATCAGGTAACTCGTTCCAATCGATTGCCAGCTGAGTGTCGGTCCAGTGCAGAACTTGGGACTTGTGCAGGTAGGCGAACAAAAGTTGTCCGGCCATGGAGTCGTAATTGCGCTTTCTGGTTCCGGTTAGAGGGAAACGGAAGATGCGGTCAAACAAAACCGCGTATTGGACCAACGATGCATACTTCCGAGTTTCGGCATCAACCGACTTGTCCCGAGACAGCTTTACGCACTCTCTGAAGGCTGTGAGGTCACAGCGCAACTCCTCAAGGCCATATAGGAAGAACGGCATTCGCTGCTTGATCATGAATGGGTCAAACGGTAGGTCTCCGCGCATGTGGGTGCGATCGTGAATCAAGTCCCACATCACAAATGTATGTTCAGCCAACTTCTGGTTCTGAAGTAGCTCCTGCGCATCTGCAGGCAGCTCGAGGCGAGTTACCTCGCTTGCTACAGCCACTACTTTGCGGAAGCGTGCGGCTTCGCGGTCGGCAAAAATGCCACCCCAGCTAAAGACTGGGAGGGCGGCAGGGGTTCCTGGCTCAGCTCCTTCGGGAACCCTTGGCGTAACTGCTACAGACTCCGGAAAAATCACCGCTGAATTGGTGAGGTATCCGGGGGTGAAGTCAATGAATCGAACCGGCACAAACGCTGGGTTTGAGTAGTCCTTTTCGAGTTCTGAAATGAACTCTGGCCAAATAATCTCAAGGACAACGGCCTCAACGAAGCGGTCGTTTGACCCGTTCTGGGTATACATCGGGAAGACCACTAGGTGGGCAGTTCCATCGACTCGGTTCTGCTCAGGGTGAAAGGCACTCAGCGAGTCATAGAAGTCGGGAACGGTAAAGCCGGCGTCAGACCAACGCTCAAAATCGGTTGCACAACTTAGAAGGTATTCACGATCGTGCTCAATCGAGTCTGCGATCTCCCTCAGCGCACCAGCGATTCCTGCAACTGCGATGGCACAGATTTTGTGAACAGACTTTTCTGGAATGCTGCCATCTTGAACCTGGTGTCCACGCAGCGTTAGTGCAGCTGACTTAATGGTTTCCCAGGCGGTAGTTTTGGCAATTTCCGCAGCGCTAAGCTGCGTGCGCAAACCTGTCATGCGATCCTCCTTGAACGCAAAAGCTCTAATCGAGCAACTGCTTCCAGCCTATGCCAGCCCAAGCAAAAAACTGCATTCGCTCAGCTGGTTCGGAGACAAAGCTTTGTCGGGCAAGTAAGGATTTGGGCTTGGCTCGGTACCGACAGCAACTAGCCTTGTGGCATGAGTATTTCAAAGGCGAAGAACTGGGACATTGGCACTGGCGTAGCGGGGTTTTTGTGGGATGCCGAAAACCCTCGAGGCAACATCCTGCTTCAGCATGGATTGGGTGAATACGCCGAGCGCTATGTCTGGCAATACAACCAGCTGATTCCAAAGCTCGTTGCCAAAGGGTTCAATGTTTACGCCATTGACCTACCAGGACATGGCGACTCTGAAGGTTTGCGCGGTCAGGTTGATCTCAATGAAGCACTTATGCACCACTTGGCTGCTCGCACTGCCATCGACTCAACCCTGCCTTTAATTCTTTTTGGGCATTCGCTTGGTGGTCTAGTAACCGCAGCGAGCGTGATGGCCAACCAGGGTGGAATCAAGGCAGTTGTTCTTTCCTCTAGTGCGATGCAATCCCCATCCAAGGGCTGGGAGCGAGCGCTATCAAAGCTTGCAACCGCACTCAACCCAGCCGGAGAAATGCCGCTACCAAGGCCAGGCGAAGAGGCATTGACCAGAGACCTAGAGCTGCTGAAACTAGTCGCCGCCGACGAGCGGATGTTCCATGGAAAAGCAAGAAACCTGGTGGCAAAGACTGTGCTGGAACTGAGTGACTTTGTTTGGTCAAAGGTGTCTAGCTGGCAGGTGCCGACCCTTTTGATTCACGGCGACCAAGACCTCTCAACTGATCACAAGCAAAGCATTGCCTTGGCAGCTGCGATTCCAGCCAAGGACAAAACCCTGCGGATTTACGAGGGTGGTTATCACGAGCTTCTCAATGACCTAGAGAAAGACAAGGTCGAGCAAGAGTTGTTTGATTGGATTTTGGCTAAGGCTTAGCGACGGCTAAGTAGGTTCAGTACAAAGTCACGCGGGTGAAGAATCAATCGCCCGCGCCATGGGTTTAGGGCCAGAAAATCTCTATCCAGCGTCACAATGACGGTGCTTCCGGTTCCAAGGGCTAGGTCAAGAATCAGATTGTCTTCAAAATCTGGCGAATCTAGCGACTGCCTCTCTGGTTCGAAAACTGACCCGCCCGAGAAGTGTGTGATGTCGGTCATCATCTTGAGAAAGTCACCAACCGTATGGGTGCTTAGACCCTCCCCGCTCAGCACACGAGCAACGTGATTAATGATGTGGGGCGATGTGAATACCTTAAACATTTCGCCATCCAGTGCCAGCGAAACTGCATCCGCTGAGGCATTGCTAGTTTGTGGAGGAACCTTAGATAGGTATGGATATTCTGAATCTGGGCCTAGTACAGCAGCGAGCCAGACGTTGACATCAAAAACGACCCCCAGGTTGTGGGTCAATTCGCACCCTTCGCGCTTTTGCGCACCAGCTCAGCCACTTCTTGTTCGGAGTAAACCTTGCCGCCGAGTTCAGCCCTGACCGATGACTGGAGTGTTACTAGGCGTTCCGCCAACATCTCATGTTCGAGACGTTTCATCGCAACGCGGAGAAACTCGGAGCGATTTCCTTGGCCGTAATGTTCGACCAGAATTTCGAGCCGAGACCGATCGGAATCGGCAATTGCAAAACCCACGGTTTTTGCTCTCATGTTGTCTCTCCAAATCGTATGCAACGCGTATGCAAGATTCTACTTGTCTGAATCAGTTTCAAGAATATTTCTCTCAGCCGGGACTCAACTTGGCAACAGAAACTGTTACAAGTTAGGTGGCCATCGCCACCTCCTTTCTGAAAGCACAGGATTTACCTTTGGCAAGACTGCTCTACAAACTCGGACTCTTTTCTGCGAAGCGTGCTTGGTTGGTCATCCTTTCCTGGGTGATCATCCTTGGAACCGCGGTCTCACTGATGGTGGGTTTCTCCGGCAAGCTCTCCTCTTCGATGTCCATCGATGGCATCCCTGCTCAAGAGGTAATTGACCGCCTTCAAGAGTCTTTCCCTGAGGCGGCTAGAGGTCAGGGTCAGGCCGTCTTCCACAAGGACGATGCCCCGTTTACCGAAGCTGAGAAGAAGCTCATTTCCGATGCTCTAGAAGAGACCCGCTCGGTTTTTGGAGTTGCCACCGTCATTGACCCATTCGCTACAGCCAAAGACATCGCCGATCAGCGCCAGGAGCTGGCCGATGGTGAGGTAAAGCTGGCTGAGGCTGAAGCAAAGATTGCCGATGGCAAGGCTGAGATTGAATCGGGCCGCGCAGAGCTAGAAAAGGGCCAGGCTGAGCTCAACACCAAGAAGGCAGAGCTAGCCACAACCAAGTCAGAACTTCAAGCCAATCTCGCTCAAATCGAGGCTGGCATCGCACAAATGCAGGCCTCCGGAGCACCGGCCAGCATGCTGCAACCGCTGTTGCAGAATCAGGCCGGCGTAAACATTGGTCTGCAGCAGATCGCTGCCGGCGAGG
>JACCDU010517272.1_pt1 | contig 12641 bp, 20 predicted proteins | sample 7446081 | NCBI WGS metagenome assembly JACCDU01 (sample SAMN15323447, study PRJNA562643) | freshwater metagenome | isolation source: river surface water | place: USA:Blue River Watershed | collected 2017-08-17 | reverse complement strand
CAAGTTTTGGGGAGTTGAGTTTTCTTAAAGACATGAATAGTAATTTAAAAAATTTTATCATCTTTATAGTATATCATTTTCTTTGTTTTAATGGTGTGTAACCAAATACTAACTGATAACTTAACCAACCAAATATTAATTCATAATCACCGTTTAACCAAGAATTGTATGTTATCTTCATGTATGGTAAAATATACATTTGATAAACAACTTTATCAATACTAATTTTCATAATAAACGTTTTTAATTTGAGAGTGGTGCTTTAATTGGTGGGTGTGATTTATAGTTTTCAACCATAAAATCGATAGGGTCTAAATGACCAAATAAACTAACATCAAACCCATCCCAAAATGCGTTTGTTTTTGGTAACTTTAATATTGGTAATTCAAAAGGTTCTCTCGAGTGGTGTGGTATTTTATGTGCTTCATAGTACTCACTTAATCCCCCACCAAAAGGAACTTGTTCGTCGACTGCCGTTTGATAGAAATCACCCATGGCAGTTTTTAATAATTCATGTCTTTCTTCTGGTGTATATTTTCTACCAATCTGTTCCTTGGCTTGTTCAATATGGTTTGAATACAAATGTACATCACCTAAATTACCAATCAATTCGTCAGGAACCATATTAACTATTTTAGCAATGATTTCAAGTAATAAACCATAACTTGCAATGTTGAATGGTAAACCTAAGAATGTATCTACTGAACGTTGATTCCACATTAAAGAGATTGCTCTGGTTGGTAAATTATTTTCTTTCCATAACCTATCTCTACCTTCTTTTGTTAAAGGGTCCAATCCGTAAGGTTGTAACAATAGTCCTCTCTCACCTTCACTCAACTCTCTTGTATAAACTTGAAATCCATAATGACAAGGTGGAAGAACCATTTGGTCTAATTCAGCTACATTCCAAGCATTAACCATCAATCGTCTTGAGTCAGGATTTGTTTTAAGGTCGTTGATTAGGTTTGTGATTTGGTCCACTTCAGAATGTCTAAAACCATCACCATCAGGGTCTGGACAATCATAGAAGAAATTTTCCCAACTTCTCCATTGCTTACCATACACGGGACCTAATTCACCCCACTTCTTAGCAAACTCATCATCTGTTTTGATTTTGTTGATGAACTCTTCTTGTGTAAAAAACTTATAAGTACCCCTTTCAGTTTTTAACATTTCATCATTAGCCAAAATATCTGGGTTTGATGATTTATAATTCTTATAAGCGTCACCATCCCAAATATGACAACCATTATCAACCAAATACTTGATGTTGGTATCTCCTCTTAGAAACCATATCAACTCGGTTACCATAGTTTTCCAAGCCATCTTCTTAGTAGTTAGAAGAGGAAACCCTTCACTCATCTTATGACGGATTTGTCTACCGAATACTGAAATAGTGCCGGTACCTGTTCTGTCTTTCTTCTCCACACCATTATCTATGATGTCCTGAAGAAGTTTCTGATATTGTTTATCAATATTATTCATCATTCAAATGTTTGAATTTTAGCGTCGACCTCTTTTAATTCTGACCATGTTCCAAGATATGTGATTGCTCTAACCTTTCGGTTATCAATCCACACATACTCTTGTCCGTCTTTAATTCTTGGTTTATCCATGACCAATCCGTGGTACTTAAATCCTTTTTCTTTTAACCACGTTTCGGTTACTTCTCTGTCTTTACTCTCACGTGCGGTAAAGAATGTAATCACATTACCTTCATTGTACCACTTGTTGATAATTTCTAATGCGTTTGGGAAATGATTCGCCGTTGGATAGAGATGACTCTCTTCATTTTTAATATCATCACAAATCGTCCCATCAATGTCAATTAAAAATACTTTATTCATTTTCTTTTAAAATCTCATAACTTTTTTGGAATTGAACTCCAATCATAATGGTTAACCACCTAAAAGTAAATCCCCAAGCAGGTGTGTAGACACCGGTTTCGAGAAATACTTCTTTACTGTAAAAAAATACGAAAGTTGGGATAATAAACCAATGGTATCTTTTGTTGTAGATAAAAAAATCTTTATCCCAAACTATCTTCGTTTTGTTCTCGTTTTTCATCTTTTAGTTTTGAAATACATTTGAAGATACAGTACGATTCATCGATATCAAATGCACCTTGTTTTGCTGCATGACTAATTGCCAAATCAATAAGCGTAAGTGCATTTTTGGTATCAATCTCTTCTAAGAATTGAACCAAATCTTCTTTATTATCGTACTCGAATCCTCCACCAAATAGTGATGACATATGTTTAAGTTTTAATCGTCGTAATCACCGGTTGTTCTTCTTAGAAGTTTATCAACCTCGTCTTCCTTTTCTTTTAATTCGATAATTCTTATGTAGTAAGCATTTTCATCAGATTCAGGAGCATCCGCTTTAATGTTTTTATCAAACCACTTCGCAAACCATTTCCCCTTGTACATTAAAACTTGACATCTTTCACCGAATTCATCGGCATCTACTTTGTCTAGTAAACCTTCATCAACAAGTTTACTTAATACGATTTCTTTAACCTTGTTAAAGTTTGACATTTCTGAAGTTAAGTCCATATCTATCGTCTTTTTTAAAATATAATACAAATATACGAGAAATCCAAATAATTATAGAAATATGTTAGCAATAATAAACGGAAAACAATTCCAAGGAGAATACCTAACCCAACCCCATGAGATTCAAAAGGGAATGATGGGTAGAGATTCTCTTGATGGTTGTATGGTTTTTAAAATGGGAATGGGACACCACACGTTTTGGATGAAAAACTGTGTTATCCCATTAGATATTGTTTTTGTAAACAAGAATAGAATTTCCCATATACATCAGAATTGTCCTCCGGCAGATTCACACGATATGAATCCACCGAGGTATACTGGTATTGGTGACCACGTAATTGAATTCCCTGCCGGTACCTGTCAAGGTTGGAAGGTTGGGGATAAGGTTAACCTCTATCTTGGTACTCCACAGAACCCTGTGGGATAAAATCATAGGTAACCTTCGGTTTCACTTTCTCAAACACCCAAAAGTAACTGTGGTATTTTCTTGCGTGATGTTGTTTGGACCACTTGGTTCCGTTGAACGCATTTACTCTAATGTTAGATGTTAAAACAAACATGTCTCTCGGATAGAATCCAAGTGAATATGCCATGTTCATAACCATAACGTGACTGAAGTATTGTTTACCACCTGACACAGTGTCCTGACATTTCATAACCACAAATCCACCGTCTTCGCACAATCTGTAAAGTTCTTTGAGTGTGTTGTAGTAATTTGATTTTAAATCATCGTAGGTTCCATAACCTTCAAATCTTTTAGCAATGATGGAACTTCCTTCTCTATTGTTTCTGTAACGAGCCCCACTACCAACAATAACGAATGGTGGGTCGTACATAATATTTTTCATTGAGCCAGATTCAAATGGTAAGTCCTCTGAGTTTGCTTCAATGACATGGTCGTAATGAGGATAAAGGTCGGTCTTATGTACCGGGTCAGGTAATCCCTTCCAAAAATTTCCTTTTGAATAGGTGCAATCCAAATCGAATCGCTCAATACCATACAAATGCATAATATTAGTAATTGCTTCATGGTTAGAGGTATACACACTCTTTACCATCTTAAAATCTTTATCCATAGTTGTCATATCATTGAATTTATAAAAATATAAATAAAAATTTTCAAATAACCAAACAACGCTACACATTATCCAAAAAACCTCGTATTCTTAGATAGAAACTTTTAAGAAGTAATATAATTATAAGAAAAAAGAATCAATTATGGGATGTGGATGTAAAAAAAGAAATCAAACCCCTGTTCAACCATCGAACACTGTGGTAATGACTGAAGGTCAATCGACTACTACTCAACAAATCAATCTTGTTGACCAGCAACAAGTGGAGTTATTAGTAAGGAAGATTGAGGAAATCAACGACACTTTAGAGGAAACTGAGGAATAATCACTACATAAATCGCGACATCATGTCGTGATTTTTTTATCTAAACCATATATATTTATTATATACAGATATAATTTTTATATAAAATTTTAAACAATGAGTAAAGAATCTAACACTAAGCTAACTAGCGTAAAAATCATCGACAAGAACTACTACGAATTCAAAAGAGTTACCCTCGGTTCTGATTTGACGTTACAAAAATTCGTTAACAGAGCTATCGATTTATATCTGAGAGAAAACGAGTTTAAAAATAAAATTGACATTCACGAAACCGGTGGAGTTAAAAACTCAAAGTACTAATTCATGAAGAAAAAGATTTTATTATTATCCGATGATTTGAGAACAACATCGGGAGTCGGCACTATGTCCAAGGAAATTGTTCTCGGTACAATACACAAATACGATTGGGTTCAATTGGGTGGTGCAATTAATCATCCTGAAGCTGGTAAAATTGTTGACATCAACGAAGATGTGAGAGAAAGAACAGGAGTAAAAGATGCAAATCTAAAAGTTATTCCTAACAATGGTTATGGTAACATATTCACTTTGAGAATGTTATTGGAGGTTGAGAAACCTGATGCCATTATACACTTCACTGACCCACATTACTGGCAATGGTTATATGAAGCGGAACATGAGATAAGACAACAGATTCCAATCTTGTACTATCATGTTTGGGATAACCTACCTGACCCTCTATTCAATAGGGATATCTATGAGAGTTGTGATTGGATTGGATGTATTTCCAAACAAACATACGGTCTTGTTAAAAGAGTTGGTTCAATTGACACAGAAGAATCGTACCAACCATTAAAGGATTGGCAAGTAAGTTATGTACCTCACGGTATCAACCCTGAAGTATTTAAACCGGTGGATACATTATCCGAAGAGTTAGGTAAACACATCTACAACAATAAAGAATATGATTTCATTTTATTCTTTAACAACAGAAACATCAAGAGGAAACAACCAGGTGATGTTATCCTATCCTACAAATTATTCTGTGATTCACTTTCAAAAGAAGAAGCTGAAAGATGTTTACTCTTAATGCACACAACACCAATTGATGAGAATGGTACAGACCTAACCGCAGTTGCTAAAAGTGTTTGTCCCGATTATGATGTTAAATTTATTAATATAAAATTGGAACAGGAGAAGTTAAATGAGTTATACAATACAGTTGATTGTACAATTAACATTTCCAACAATGAAGGTTTTGGTTTAGGTACCGCAGAAAGTATCATGGCCGGTACTCCGATTATTGTAAATGTTACAGGTGGTTTACAAGACCAATGTGGTTTCAATTACACGGCAGAGGATTATGTTACATTCGGTTCATTACATGATAAGAAAACACACGGTTCAACTAAACACGGTGAATGGGTTGTACCAGTGTGGTCTGATGTAAATAATTTAAATGGTTCTGTACCAACACCATATATCTACGAAGATAGAGTTAACAACTATATGGTTGCCGACGCGATTGGTCAAGTTTATAGTTGGGGAAGAGAAGAAAGAAAACGTAGAGGTTTGATTGGTAGAGAATGGGCAATGAAGAACCTATCAAATAAAGTTATGTGTGATGGTATTATCGATGGAATCGAAACCACATTCAAAAACTATAAACCAAGAAAGAGATTTGATTTATATAAAATAGTATGATGAAACCATTTTTATTATTTAGAGGACCTGTTGAAACCATTAGCGGTTACGGTGCACACTCAAGAGATTTATTAAAAGCACTCCGTGATATGGACTTATTTGATATTAGAGTTGATTCATGTAATTGGGGTAACAATCCAAGAACCGCATTAAAGGACAAGAATGAATTTCATGATTGGATTAAAGTAAATAAAATCCATTCAATAAGTTCTACTCCTGATGTGTATGTTCAAGTTACAGTACCAAGTGAGTTTCAAAGAATTGGTAAATTCAATATCGGAATTACTGCCGGGATTGAAACCACTCAAGCACCAAAGGATTGGGTAGATGGTTGTAACAGAATGGATTTGATTATTACCACTTCAAATTTCAGTAAGGAGGTTTTACTTCAAACAGTTTACAATGAAATGGATAAGATGACGGGTAAACTGATTAAACAATATAGAATTGAAAAACCTGTTGAGGTATTGTTTGAAGGTGTTGACACATCAATCTATAACAATAAATTTAATAGTTTGAATATTGGAATTAAGGAAGATTTTTGTTATCTTTTTGTTGGTCACTGGTTGAAAGGTGATGTAGGTCAAGATAGAAAGGATGTTGGTATGTTGATAAAGTGTTTTGTTGAATCATTTAAAGACAAGGAAGACCAACCGGCTTTGATTTTGAAAACATCCGGAGCTAGTTTCTCAGTTAAAGAAAGAGAATCGTTCAAAAAGAAAATAAAAGATTTGGTAAAGGGTGTTGATAATCCTCCTCCAATCTATTTGTTGTTCGGACAACTAACCGATGAAGAAATGAATGAGTTATATAACCACCCAAGAATTAAATCCATGGTAACCTTAACAAAGGGTGAGGGATTTGGTAGACCTTTATTGGAGTTTTCAATGACGGGTAAACCAATCATTGCATCAAATTGGTCAGGTCACAGGGATTTCTTACCAATGGACAAGGCAATTATGATAGGCGGTTCATTGACGGAAGTTCATTCTAGTGTCGTTGATAATTTCATCATCAAAGATTCAAAATGGTTTACCGCAAATTACGGTGAGTGTGTTGAAGTATTAAAAGTGGTGAAAGAAGATTATGATAAATTCTATGAGAACTCACAGGTTTTAATGGAAGAGAACAGAGAGAAGTTCTCAATGGAGAAGATGAAAGAAAAGTTCGAATCAATCATTACACCATTTACAATAAGACCAAAAGAAGTTAAAATAAACATACCCCAATTAACTAAACTATAATGGATTTTAAATTCGGTAGAGATAATAATGATTTTTCTTTAAAGATTAGAAGAACTAGAAGATTAAGAGCAGGGTGGACACCTGAGCTTGCACAAGACATTCAAGCTTTTCATAATATTGATGCCGAATCAGAACTAGTTAGATTATTAACCGAAGAAATCACGAGACAGGTTGACAGGGAGATTATAAATGAACTTATGAATAAAGATAAATTTGAATTTAAATTCGGAAGATAATGGGATTGAAGAATTTTAAATTTGGTAGAGATAACTATACAAATGATTTTACACTAACCGATTTTAATCTACCCTTGTTAAGGATTGCACCCGCAGTTGTGTTTCAACAAACAGAATGGGTGTTTCAATTTGATGAGGGGGAGCCTGTGGTATTTGCTTCACAACAAGAAGAACCCAATCTAACAATCACATTAAACAATACAAACCACGCATCAATAGAATTCACAGACAATAACAGAAAATTTAAAATATTCGCAAGGGAGAGACAACAATGAAAATCAGCTATGGAATCACGGTATGTAATGAATTAAAGGAAATTAAAACCTTATTACCATTATTAATTGAACACAAAAGAGTTGAGGATGAAATCATAGTCCTGTATGATGAGAAAAATGGTAAACAAGAAGTCCTTGATTATCTTTTACCATTTAACAAACTACCCAATGTTCAAACATGGAGAGGAATGGTGTTTGTTAATGACTTTGCTATTTGGAAAAATAAATTAAATGGATATTGTTCAGGAGATTATATTTTCCAACTCGATGCAGATGAATTGATTACAAAAGAATTGATACAGGATTTACCATCTGTAATCGAATCTAATCTTGAGGTTGATTTATTTGTGTTCCCAAGAATCAATACCGTGAAAGGAATTACTGATGACCACATTAAGAGATGGGGATGGAAAATGGATGAGAAGGGTAGAATCAACTTCCCTGATTGGCAGGGAAGATTATACAAGAAGGGTTTAAACTGGCACGGAAAGGTTCATGAGAAAATCATCGGAGCCAAAACATATTCCCTAATGCCCGAGGATGATGGTTATTGTATCATTCACGAAAAGACAATTGAAAGACAAGAAAGACAAAATAATTTATATTCTAAAATCACTAAGTAATGAAATTAATACTCGCAACAGGTTCTGATTTAAACTACCTAAGTAAGATGAGACCTTACTTAAAATCTATAGAATCAAATTCAAACTTTGATAAAAACATTTTGGTGTTTGTTGGTGAAGATGAGATACAACTTCCCTTTAAAAATATTGACATAGTTAACTTACCTGTGGGTAGAATCCAATCGTTGAATAGTAATAAGTGTGTTCAACATGGTGACTTCTTAAATTCACCGGCGTTTGATTCTATGACTGAAGATGATGATGTTATCATCTATACTGATGGTGATATAATCATACAAAGAAACTTGTCTGAAGATGAAATTAAATTCTATAATTCATTCAAAGATGGGGACGTGTATGTTGGATACAACGCATCACCAACAGATACATTGGCAGATGAAGCAACAAGATTAGGAAAGACGGGTGCTGTTTCACCATACGTGAATATTGGTGTTTGGGGAACAACAAAGGTTTATAACACCGGTGTTCTTGCCATGAATAAAAAAACATGGGTGAAATTATTAGAGAGATACAACACATTATATCCTCATGTAGAACCTATGTTCTATCATTATGCAAAACAACAATGGTTGATTTCATATATCATTGGTACCGACAAAGAGTTTAATGTAATCGAAATGGGTTATGATGTTCATAACCATAAACATTACCCAAGTCCTGTTGGAACTTCTCAGGACGAAAATGGAGACGTTTACTTTAATAATAAAAAAGTTCTATTCAAACATAAGTGGTAATGAAATTAATCATTTTTGTCTTTGCTGGTCGAGAATATTGTATGAATTTACAATTACCATACATTATCAAAATCTTAAATGAGTATCCCGATTCGGAATACCACGTATGGAATTTTGCCAGAAATGAAAATGACAACCAATATCTGAACACATTACCAAGTAAACACGATAGGATAAAAATCTTCAATGATTATTATGAAGGACCGAATCCCATAAAAGAATGTACTAAGAAACCAAACCACATTTGTTATTGTGAAAAATGTAGAACAGGTAAATGGTCTGAACCTTATAAATTCTATTCAAGTGATGAATATTCTGATTGTTTGTTTTTGAAATTGGATGATGATATTGTTTATATGGATTTAGATGGATTTGGTTCCTACCTAAAAACGATTAAAGACAATCCCGAATGTGTCATTAGTGCCAATGTCATAAACAACGGAGTATGTGCATACTTTGACCCAATTATTAAAGAAAAAGTTATATCTAATAGATTAATTTTAAAAGAGGATAAATTTAATAAATGGTTTATACTTTGTGTTGATTATAATTTTTTAAACCTATGTCATGATATGTTTTTATCTAATGAGTATACCAAAGTGGAGAATATAATTGCATTTACTGATAGTAAAATCAGCATCAACACCATTGGGTTCAACCATAACATAATGTGTGAAGTTGGTGGAATACTTTCAAAATTGGCCGATAAGATACATGATGAGATGGTTTTCAGTCATCACACAACAGTTTTAATTTATCAAAATTTTATAACATCTCATTTACATTTTAGTGACCAAAATGCTAAGATGTCTGAAGATGTAAAAAAAACATATATTCAAAAGTATAAAGAATTATGCAGTACGATTATCTAATAGTAGGGACCGGATTCTTCGGTTCCATTTGTGCACATGAATTAACTAAATCAGGTAAGAAGGTCTTAGTTATTGATTCTCGTAATCACATTGGTGGGAACTGTTATACCGAGAATAAAGATGGTATCAATATTCAAGTATATGGTGCACATATTTTTCATACATCAAATAAAGAAGTATGGGATTGGATTAATCAATTTGCCGAGTTCAATACCTATCGTCATCATGTACTGGCAACATATGATAATGAGATTTACTCATTACCATTTAGTATGTTTACATTCAATAAATTGTGGGGTGTTAATTATCCACACGAAGCCCAAGAGAGGATTAAATCACAATCTATCAGTATTGATGAACCAACTAACTTAGAGGAGCAAGCAATCAAACTTGTGGGTAAAGATGTTTACGAGAAACTAATCAAAGGTTACACTCATAAACAGTGGATGAAGGACCCAAAGGAATTACCAAAAGAAATCATTAAACGTTTACCTGTTCGATTCACATGGGACAACAATTATTTCTTTGACAAGTATCAAGGAATCCCAATCGGTGGATACACTCAGATATTTGAAAAGTTATTAGAAGGTATCGATGTTCAATTGAACACTAACTACTTTGATGGTAACTTACCTCCACATAAGAAAGTAATTTTCACAGGACCAATCGATAAGTTCTTTGGGTACAAGTATGGTAAATTAGAATATAAAACAGTTAGGTTTGAGCACGACCACTTGAATCAAATAAACTATCAGGGAGTACCTGTGATGAACTATACCAACTACGAAGTACCGTACACCAGAATTATTGAACATAAACATTTCGAAGGTGTTGATACTGACTCAACGTGGATTACACGTGAATACCCAACACAATACATTCCTGATGTTACCGACCCTTATTATCCGGTGAATGACAAAGAGAATAATGAAATGTTCTCCAAGTACAAAGAAGAAGCCGAACAGGTAAAAGAATGTGTGTTATTTGGCGGTAGATTGGGTGAGTACAAATACTACGACATGCATCAGGTAATAGAATCGGCACTTAACTTCATTAAAAAAGAAATCAATGGACATTAGTTTAGTACTCGCAGTATTCAATAAATTAGATTTAACTAAGGATTGTTATAAAAGAATCCGTGAGATATATCCCGATGCACCTTTTGTTATCAGTAGCGGTGGTTCAACAGATGGAACCAAAGAATGGTTAGAATCTTTAGAGGACGATAATCTTTCCTATATCCACGATGACGATAAATTAGTTTTCTCTGAGAACTACAATGCCGCAATTAAGTTGGTGGACACAGAGAAACTAGTTCTTATTCACAACGATATGGTCATTGGGAGACACTTTCTTGAGAATTTGGATAGATTACTCACACCAGATACTTTGCTCTCTTATACGACGTTAGAACCACCAATTTTCAAAGGTCATAACAGACCGGGTAAGTTGATAGTGGACATGGGTTACGGATTCCATGATTTCAAATGGGAAGAGTTCGATGAGTTTGTGGAGGAGAATAAATCCGATTGTAAAATATATGACGGAGCAGTATTCTTTATGAGCGGATATAAGAAGATGTTTGAGGATGTTGGGTTCTTTGATGGGTTTAGTTTTGTTCCTGCATTTGCTGAGGATGATGACTTCTTAATCAGAGCCAAACTCAAAGGTTATAAACTCAAAACAACTACTTGTGCTATCACATATCACTTTGTTTCTCAAACATCAAGATTCAGTGAAGAATTCAAGAAGGACAGAATGAAGTATGAGATTAACTCAAATAGAAACTTTGTCCGTAAATGGGGTATCCCAATCCCCGCATTTAACGAGTTACGTTATTGGGAGGATGATGGATTCAGATATAAAACATTTACCATGGGTTTAACCACCCGAAGTAGAGCGAGATTGTTTGAGGTGGAACCATTCTTCGATAAGATTGATTTAGGGATGATTCCTGAGGATTATTTGGAGAATGAACAGAAGAACACCCGATATGATTTAAGGTCAAAATTCGTCCTTACAGACCTTGTGGATGTGATGGTATATGAAATGAGTCCGATGACTGATGAGGATATCTATGTCCTTCAAAAATTACGTCTTTCGATACCTTACTATGAACCGGGTGAATACAAAGTTGGTTCATTAAAAATAGAAATAAAAAAGGGGGTATAAAACCCCCTTTAACCACTCTAACTACTCGAACTTATTCAGTTGGTTTTTGTACCAACATGAACAATAAGTTATAATCGTCTGTCGTTTCTCCTACCTTATCTAAATCCTCCATTGTTAGTGGAGTATATTCAATTTCTTTTTCTTCACTCAATAATGCATTGAATTCGTTTTGGAATTCTACGTATTGTGGATTGAGTTCTCTTGAAATGACTTTATCATTTTCATCTTTTTGTTCGATGAATACTCCGATTTGAATCCCACCTTTACCATCGTCTTCACCATGTTTTTGGATAATTTCATCACGAAGGGTTTCAATTGATTTGCGTTCTGCTGCCAATCTATCACCCAATTCACTCAACCAATACTTGGTCTTCAACGGTAATTTATGTTTTCTAAATCCGACGAAAACTTCTTTTCCGTTTTGTGGATTCACAAAACCATTAATCTCACTTTCTAATTGTAGAACTTGTCCTAATTTTAATGTTAGTTTTGCCATCTTATCTATTTTATTTTTTCTTTATTATACGAATTATTTTTCAGTTTGTCAAGTCAATACCACCAACCTTTACCACTAAATTCCGCAAAATCAAATAATAAATTGATTCTGTCTGTGGTTCCGTAATTATTTACTTCGTGCTGACGCATATTATTCAATTCAAACATTTGTCCAATCTCAAAGAATCTACGTTCATCCTCGACAATGTATTCTACTTTATCCCACTCACAAAATAATGGAACGTGAATACGATGTGATAGATTATATGAACCTCCGACATCTTTGTGTGATTTAATTGATGAACCTGCCGGTAATCGAACCAAAACCGCTCGAACAACATAACCCCAATTAT
>JACCDU010651536.1_pt1 | contig 12648 bp, 25 predicted proteins | sample 7446081 | NCBI WGS metagenome assembly JACCDU01 (sample SAMN15323447, study PRJNA562643) | freshwater metagenome | isolation source: river surface water | place: USA:Blue River Watershed | collected 2017-08-17 | reverse complement strand
CTCCAACTCCGCTGTGACCCAGGAACACAATTCGAACACAGACAAATTGCCGAATGGATCAAGCAAATCTTCTGTAAGCAATTCCCTGTTATCGGGGAAGCTGTCTTCCAAGAAGAAACCCCCGGTTGATCCAGGGGTTGATGAGTGGCGCTCAGAAGGTCACGGTCGGTTGTTTTTTTAATTCCTTGATGGCATGCTTGGACTCTGTGTCCTTGCGTGCCGTCTTTTTCTTTTGGGCGGTTAAGTAAACAATCAGTGCTTTGTTCATTTGACTTGGCCTCCAATCAGGTAAGGGAGGTATCCAATGTTACGGTATGTCAGGCGCAGCCAGGGGCGGTGGGCCAGATTCCACCAGTCCCGATCCTTCTTGGCTTGCTGTTCCTTGTTGTACTTGCAACCCCTATACGTTAATTCCATGGAAATCTGTATCTATTGATACGGAAAGTATATGACGATTGACGTATTTAATGTCGTTCACCTTGTAACACAACTCCAACAATGGCAAAATTTGAACCCATCATTCTGCATTACCTTTCATCAGAAAAACTTTATTCTGTTAAGAACGGTTCTTATGAACACTTAAGGTGCTTACTTAGTAATTACAAACCTGTGACAATAACCGAATGCAAAATTGTTTTTGAAGACAAAAAGGATTCGTGAAGGTTTAACTTAAACTGTTTACGTCCTAAGCAAGACGTTAAACTGCTTGCATTCCATTTCATTTCACACCATGCAACTCCTCAAGTTTTCTACCGGTAACGGTAAGCTCAAGAATCGTTTGATCTTTTCACTGCCTTCTGGTTACTCTTGCCCGCATGCTGGCGTTTGCAAGACATTTGCTGATCGAACCACAGGGCTAATCACTGATCTCCCGCAGACAACGGGCACAACTGCTGATGAGTTCCGTTGCTTCTCGGCCATGGCAGAGGTGCGGCCTAACGTGCGTGAAGCTCGTTGGCACAACTGGGATCTCCTGCGTGAAACCATGTACTCCAATGGGAACCAGGTAACTTTGATGCGCGATCTCATCGATCTTTCATTGTTGATGTGTCCGCCCAAAGATCTGGTTCGTGTCCATGAGGCGGGTGATTTCTGGGCTGAGAACTACATGCGTGCTTGGCTGATGGTTGCACAAAGCCGTCCAAAGCAAAAGTTCTATGCATACACCAAGTCCCTGGGTATGTGGCTGGCATTGAAGGACATCATTCCACCCAACTTTTATTTGACTGCATCCTATGGTGGCACATTAGATTATCTTATCGATAAGCATAAGGATGTGTTCCAGCGCATTGCTTACGTTGTCTACACGGAAGAAGAGGCTGCAGCTCGTGGTCTTGAAATTGATCACGACGACAGTCACTGCCTAGGCTCCAAGCCTTTTGCTTTACTTGTTCATGGCAGTCAACGTGCTGGCAGTGAAGCAAGCAAGGCATTGTCTCAGCGCAAGAAGGATGGAGGATTTGTTGGATACGGCAAAACGAATCAGAAATAATTCCGTATACACTTGCGGGTCATTTGGAATTGGATATCATTTGTCCGTCTTTCAAATGACCCATGAGTTACGTCATTGCCTGTTGGCAGAACGGCACACCTTATGCCTTGACTGCTAACGCAAAAACCAACCTGTTTGAATTGATTCCTTTAAATTCAGACGTAGCATTAAATAGAATATTTTCCCATCCTTATCGGGCTGGTGCTCAGCAAATCTTGACTTGGATTAATGACAACGACAAAGGACTCGCCCGTAAAGAACTCTCGATTCAAGATGAAGCCCGATTCCGCAAATGAATCTTGGTTGATCTTTGACATTGAGACTGATGGTCTTTATGACCAGGTGACGGAAGTCTTTTGCATTGTTATCTATGACATCAACAAGCAACAAACTTTTAGTTATGGGCCTGATCGTATTGCTGACGCTCTTGCTCATCTGGCAACCGCTGATGTTCTCATTGGCCACAACGTAATTTTTTATGACCTTCCGGTCCTACAAAAACTACACTCATTCGAAACCAAATCCTGCATCATTGACACCCTCGTATGCACACGATTGATCTGGCCCAAGGAGGTTCTCTATGACCTTGACACAGAACAATATCCGCAGGTTCCACCGAAGGACCGAGGTGCCGCATCACTTAAGGCCTGGGGATGGCGCTTGGCCGATCATAAGATCGTCTTCAAGGACTTTTCCCAGTATTCCGAAGAGATGCTTAAGTATTGCATCCAGGATGTCAACGTTACCTACAAACTTTTTCAGTTCATTCAAAAGGAGAAGTATCCGCAATCAGCTCTTAAGTTGGAGCACGACTTTGCACTGGCAATTAACAAACAAATTAGAGCAGGCGTTCCTTTTGATGTGGATGCAGCTCTTGATTTGGTGGATGATCTCCGAGCAAAGGAGAAGCAACTTGAAGATCACTTAAAAGAAATCTTTCCGCCAATCAAACACAGTGAATGGTTCACACCCAAAGTCAACAATGCCAAGCGCGGCTATGTCAAAGGCGTACCGTATGAAAAGATTAGATCAGAGGAATTCAATCCTGGATCTCGTCAGCAAATTGTTGATCGACTTAAGTCGAAGTACGGATGGGAACCAGAGAAAAGAACTGAGAAAGGAAATCCAATCCTTGATGATGAAGTCTTAGAGAAGCTTCCATTCCCTGAAGCCAAACCATTGGCTGAATACATGTTGATCAAGAAACGTCTGGGGCAAATCGCTGATGGCAACAATGCTTGGCTCAAGTTGGTTAATAACTCTGATGGTCGCATTCACGGTGATGTTGTTACTAATGGTTGCATTACCGGTCGCTGCGCTCATCGCAACCCAAACACCGGGCAAGTTCCAGCTGGCTACAGCCCTTACGGTCATGAGTGCCGCAGTTTGTTTGGTTCTCCTGGTGGTTGGGACCTTATCGGTATTGATGCTAAAGCTTTGGAACTCCGCTGTCTGGCAGGTTATCTAGCCATCTGGGATAAAGGTGAATACGCAGATCTGGTTGTTGATCCAAGCGTTGACATTCACGTTTACAACCAAGAGAAATTTGGTGTGGCTACCAGGGATATCAGCAAGCGTTTGCTTTACGGAATTCTGTATGGATGTGGTGCAGTCAAGGCTGGCACCATTATCAACCCGAATGAAAAAGATGAACTTGCTCTGCGTGAACTAGGAGGTAATGCAATTAATTCATTTATGCGTGGATTACCAGCATTGAAAAAACTAAAGGATGAAATTAATACCACCATCAATACACGCCATTATCTGATTGGTTTGGATAGGAGAATTCTTTATTGTCGGTCTGCGTTTAAAGGTTTGAATGTACTGCTGCAATCTGCTGGTGCAATCTTAATGAAACAAGTTGTTATTTTTATCCAGCAAAACATTGAGCAGAACTTGGGTTTGATCCATGGCCAAGACTGGGAGCAACTGTTGATGGTCCATGATGAAGTTCAATTAACATGTAAACCTCAATACACAGAACAGATCAGAGAGCAGGCTATGCTTGCCTTCCCTCAAGCTCAGGAATTCTTTGGATTCCGTTGCTTGATCGAGGGGGATTCTCGGGTAGGATCCACATGGGCTGAGACCCACTAATCAAATGTCCCAGGTATGACATTAAACTGCCTTACCACCACACGTTTAATCATGAACCAATCCTTTGTTTGTGCACAACTTTCCGAAACGCCTCGGGAAGTTTTCATCAGTGCAACATCAACAGCAATCCGTTGTGTTGTGACGTTGCCTCCTGTTGGTAACAAAGCACCAACCGTTTTGGAATACAACTCCTATGGGAAAGCTGCTGATCGATTCCGCAACTTCACTCAAGGCTCCCTTGTATACATTCACGGCGCCAAGTTACGTTTCGATCTCGATTCAAAAACGCATTCTCTCCATGGAGGAATTGTTACTCAAGTTACGGAATCATTCCCGATCTTGAATACAATCATCCTCAGCGGTCGTTGCGTCAAGGACATTGGTCGTGACGATGAGCGTGCATTCAAGACAACCGCAGATGGTTTGATGATTTGCAATCAAACCTTATCTGTTAACACTGGTCGTAATCAAGCTGATCTCTTTAACTTCTACGCCATCAATACCAACAAAGATGCGTTGAATAATGCAGAGCTGCTTGTTAACTTCACCAAGAAGGGTGTTGGGCTTACGATCCAAGGTCGTCTTGTGACTGATGCCTGGAAGGACAAGGAATCTAATGAGCGCAAGACGCTGACCAAGATTCAGTTGGTATCCATGACCTTGTCGCCCAAGGGCACAGGCGCTACAACGCAACAAGTAACACCATCCACAACGGTTGCCTCGGATAAAGTGGCTTCTCTTTGGGGCGGACGCACTGCAGAGGAAACAGATCCCTGGTCTGTAACCACAGGACTGCCTGATCTTCCTGGTCAGTATGGTGCAGCACCTGAGTTAGAAGAAGCTCCGTTCTGATTTTTCGTCCTGGGATGACGTTAAAAGCATCCGGTTCCAACTACGAACAAACCATGACCACAACTCCGGTTGACATGATGAGTGAAGAATGGATGGATGACATCCAGGCTTCTACTGATTCCGCTACTTCTCTGAAATCCTCTAACAAAATGACTGTGAAGAAAACCTCGGCCCTGGCTACCCGTGGCCTGGATTCGTTCAAGCTGTTCCAAGACAAGAAGTTTGTCTCTGGTTACCAGAACCTGGTGACCATTCAACCGCTGAACAAATCTAAAACCCGTGGCTGGTTCATCCGTAAGTCCGATCTTGACACCTGTGGTTGGACTGCTACTGAAGACCAGTTCGTCAAGGGTTCCGTGATCTGGAACTACAAGCAAACCTTTGGCATGGCGCCAAACACTTCGGTGGAAGAAGGTTTGAACTTCGTTGAGCCTCGCCTCCAAGTTCTGCTGCGTTCTCCACTAATGGTGGAAGAAACTTCTGGGATGCGCCAGACGATTGGCACCTTTGATGATCCCGATGTCAAAGAACTGTTTGAAGCCGACAAGATCGCATCGGATCTGGCAAACAGCAAAGGTGAAATGTACAAGCGTAAGTACAGCGTGCGTACCAAGTACCTTGTGTACATCCTGACCCAGGACAACAAGCGTGCCCACAAGATCCCCATGGTCCTGACCCTGAAGGGACTGAATGGTACCGATGCTTCTGAGAAGATCAGGCTGTATGAAAAGGAAATGTCCAAGTGTCTGAGCAAAGCACTGGACTCTGAAGTGCCTCTTGCATTCAACGAAAAGTTCTATGCAACGACGGTCTTTGCTCCGGTGCTTGCCAACGAAATGCGTGGCGCCAACAACGTTGAGATCTGCGCCATTGAATCGTTTGACATCCCTGCTTACAGCAATCAGGAAGAAGCAATCGAATCGTTGAGCCGTCTGTCGATTCCTGATGAAGATCGTGAGTCAACCTGGAAGTTCCAGGAACTGTTCAACGACTACATCAACCAGCATGCAAAGCAAGATGCTGAAAAGCTGGGTGGTGCCTATGGCATCAAGGCGGGTGTTGAGATTCTTCCTGTGTCTCGCACCAGCGATGTAGAAGTTAAGGCTCTGCCTGCTCGTAATGAAATGACTGGGGAGGACGAATCACTCCTGTGATTTAACCTGGGGGTTGGCCAGGTCGTCTTGATCAACGGCAACGTTGTTAAAGATGAACATATCCTGCACCAATCCCCTAATTACTCCTTGTCTTTGGGTGGCGATCTGCGCAAGCAAGGTCGCCATTTCTTTTAATGTACTTACCGAGTTACATTCTTCTATTGATCTTTTAATCTTTTCAAGCCAAAACTTATCATCAAGCGTTGGTTCTATTTGAAAAGTAGCTAATGGCACGTATTTAATTTCGTCCATTTTGTATTTAATTGTTACAAACTATTTTACTTCTACAGTTAAAACCAAAAACAAAATTCCAAATGTATTAAGAAACACCAATGAAACCAGAAGAATCTGCGGCTCTCAAAACCGGTGGTGCTACTGCAGCCGTTGCCGGTGCCATTGCTTTTTGTATCGGGAATCCGGTATGCTGGGCTGCGGTAGCGTATGGCGCTTACCGTATGGGCAAGCTTGCTTATCAGCATGCCAAGTCCGAACAAAAGGGTGATGGCTCCCCAGGAGATCATGACCTTTTCATCTAACTCCATTCCATTTCGACCATGCAAAACCAAACGCAGACGCAACTCAACGTTGCACAAAGTCTTATTTATTCTCGGTCTAACATCCGCCGCGCCTTCCCGGACTTTGATGACACTCAAGTCTCCGGTATTTATTTGCGAGATGCTGATTGCATCGTGGTGCGTGCTGATGGTAGTGAGCAGACTTACCCACGGGAATTAATTAAGTCTGCATTCCAGAAGTACACTCATCGTTTAAAGGATTTCTTTTCTTACCTTGGTCCCAATTATCGTGGCCCTAGTGTATGGCACAACAATGCTTACATTATTTTTAAGGGCTGGAACTACACCCACTCGCTTGGACACCTGACCTCCAATGCAAAACTCCAGTATCACTGGGCCGATAAATTTATCCACTTATCTGACCCAGAAAAACTCAAAGCCTTACTGCAATCTGACCAGACCGATCTGGGACATCTGGTGGCACCGGATGGGATTCGGAATCCGTCTGGGGCAGTTGACCTGGAGTCTGACCTTGAGGAGAACACCTCAAGCGTTCAAGCCGTCAATGCTGAACCTTACTGCTCATGTGGGTCCTTTCAGCGTCAGCTTCTTAATGTTTCGTTATTCCAGGAAGAGATCCAAGGCTTTAAGCCCTGGTGCATCCACCTAACCTGGTTCAACAAGTACAGGGAATTGCTGTGCCGCCGCACGGAAGTACGGAACGCCAGCCCCAGCGGTACACCGGATAAGTGTGTTGCCTGGTGGTATGCGCCTCCCAGTGATGGTGTCAGTGATGGGCGCTTTGTGCTTCTGCATACCAAGTCTGGGGCACAAGCTCCCTTGACCCATTGGCGTACCTACAAGCCACGGGAAGTCTTTACACAAAAAGATGCCTGGGATTTATTTTTCAATATGATGGACGCTGACTACGTTCCATTCCCTGGCGTATCTTTACCTCAACTCAAATCTGCAATTAAAAAATGATTACTCAAATCAATGGTGACAAGTTGTTTGTCATTGATCCTCACCCTGTTATTCCACCTTCTGATCAACTAAAGAAGTGGGAAGACAAATGGTTTAATGAGGAAGAACATCCAGATGTTTTATTGATCCAGGCATTTCAAGCAGGTGCGGACCAGGAGCTGGAGGCGTGTGTCGACTGGCTGGCTAACGCTCGCAACCACACTCTTAGCTGGAATGAAGCCACTAACTATTCGGCTAACCTCCGCGCCGCCCGCCGCCCCAAGCCGCCGAGCTTGAAGGAACAGGCGCTGGCTGAGCTAGCTGAATGGGAGAACGTTATGGACATTGCACCCGATAGTCCCATCCGCCGCGCACTGGAGCAGATTGATGACTGACGACATCCTTGAATACGCACGTCAACTTGCAATGAACACCATCAACCTCAATCCCATGGCAAACTACCAACGTTACGATCTTGAATTACCAGAGGACACCCACTGGGAACTTGTAAAGCTGGCTGCAGATCTTAAGATGCATCATGAAGATTATGCGCAAAACATTCTGATTGCTCATGTCGAAAACGAATTGGATCGAAAAGCTACAGATTGAATGCATTGAAGAAGAGGATGGTTGCCTGACCATCCAAATTGATTGGGATGATACAGATCCCGATCTGGCTGAGTGGACCAGCTGGGGAGAAGACGAGCAAAAACAATTCATCATTGATTCTCTTTACAATGTCCTTGAGTGCTTTATTGAACATGACGATTGACACCTACGGTCTTTCCTTTGAAAAGTACAAAGAACTTTTCTACGAAGAAGCCACGCGTACTTTTAATTTGTACGCTGAGTTCAGCACCGCTTGCGACAAAACAGACATAAAGCTTTCTGAAAAAACAAAATATGATTTGTTTTCAGAAACTGTTTATGCTGCAAACGATGACGCTCGCAAGCTTCAGCGTAAAGAAAATCCAGATACATTCAAAGAGGAAACACTGGATTTTATTTCACCAAGTCGGGAGGAATTGTTAGAAGAAATGAAATCTTTGCATGCAAAAGTTGAAGCTCTTACCGATTACCTAGCTGATCTCGTTCTTGCATTTAAAGAAGGGGTAACGGAAATCCTAGACACAACTGAAGGAAAGGCTTGACAGACTTGGTAGACTAACGGCCTACCGTCCTGGTCATGACGTTAAACTGACCGCAACTCACTTCCATTCCAATCATGTTTGAAGCCATTCTTTCGGCTGTACTTCCCCTTGTTAAGGACATTCTTTGGACAGCAGCCGCAGCGCTGCTGGCCTATGCACTCAACAAACTTCAATTCCAATTCCAAAACAATTGAACCATGGCACAAGTCACACAAACTAAACTTCAAGAACTATCTGTTCTGAAGTTGTACGAGCACTATGGTGCCCTGGAACGCTCTCTTCCTCTCCTCACTCCTGAGTCCCAAGAACTGGCTAAGGCTGAGCTGGAAGCCTGCGCCAACCTCAGATCCGAGAAGGTCGACCGTATCTATTACGCCATGGCAGCCCATGAGGATGCCTTGGAGCGCATTAAAAAAGAGTCGGATCTTGTTCAGAAGGCAAAGCAGCACCATCAGTCCCAGCTCAACCAGCTCAAGGGCCTGATCAACTGGCTGCGTCGGTCTGCTCCGTTAACGGATAACAGGATTACCGGTCGCAACTACCAGTTCGTGCTGGTTAAGAAAAAGGATTTAACTGTTGAAATTTCAGTTGATCCCCAGCACTGGCATGCAGATGACCGTAAGAAATTCTGTATTTACCAGGAAATCACCACAACCAAAAGAATTGTGGTACGTTCTATGGACGGGGAAGTTCTTGAAGAAAGAATTGAACCCAAACAAACTACTGAACTCCTCCCTAACCTAGATGCCATCCGCACAGCTCACCAAGTCGGCCAACAAATCCCAGAAGGTGTCAAGGTCTTCCAAGAATATTCCGTCAGAAGCAAACGAATCTTCTCAAGCCAAACCAAGCCAGACCTTGAACTTGAGCTGGAAATGGATGCATCCGAACATTGCGGAGTACTTCTATCAGAAGCTGGAAGTCCCGACTGATATCGAGGATGCCCACGTCCGCATGAGTTGTCACCGTCATGCAGCAGAGGATTGTTCTCTCCAAATCGAAATGAATTTGGTTGAGCGCACTCTTCTTCTTGATGGCGGTGAAGTCCTGCCTTATCACCAGGAAGAAGCAGAGGAGTTGGATCAACGGCGTCTGCGGTTGCTCACTGCAAAACGCTTCCATCAAAATGCTTCTCATGCGTATTGGTACTACATGATTAAAGAGGATGCTTGAAGTAACATGAAATAACAATCAACGTGGTGTGCCATGGCAGATGATCAAAACCTTGTGAATCTTCTCACCAGATTTACTCTGGATGGCACACCTTTAACTGCCATGGTTGGCAGCAAGTTGGAATGGTCGGTTACCATTTTGACGGCAGCAATGCTGGCTAATGAAAACTTGGCGTCTAGCATGGAAGCAGAAGAAATGGTAGACGCTGCAATCAATTACGCAAATCTTATTCAAGAACGTTTGGGCTATTACCAACAAACCAAAGTCCATTCACTGGAAAAACTACTGTAAAGTAAGAAGGTTCTTTTGTTGGTTCAATGGAAGCCATCAGCGTTCCAAAGCTCACTGTATCTTTTGCGGTTGATCTTGAAGTTGATTACGACCCCTTTGGTGGTAAGACTCCTCAACAAATAGCAGAGTCCCTGCAGGACGAAATGGACGATTTGCTATTTGAAGCAAGCCCTGCTGTTCACGGCGTTTTTACTACCATTACCGCAACTCAGCTCGATGACTGAAGACCTCGCAAAGAAACTAAATACAGCTGGAGCATTTGATACGCCCTGGCTCAAGGAACAACTCCGTAATTGGAACGCACAAGAAGAAAAGAAGAAAGCTGATTTTATGGAGCACATGTATCAGTGTTCCGGTCGGCAAGATCCAAGTCATCCCATGCATGGTTTGTATACGGGTCTTTGGATTAACTTCTGTTTAGCGGAGGCTGGTGCCTTTGCACGCAATGAATACTTTGCCCGCCTCAAAGCGGTAGAAGAATTCAAAAAACAGATGGAAAAAGAATCAGAAGAAACAACATTCATCTCTTAAACCCATTTAGATTAGGGCGTCCTGCATAGGGCGCCTTTTATTTCGAACTATGGAACACCCACACGAACCCGTTGAAACCATCAAGGAATGGCAACGTTGGTACAAAGAGCACCAGGTTGTTGGTCTGGTTGATAACCCACAAGAAGCCAAAGGGTCCCGTGAGAATCTGCATGAGACCAGTAATGCAGTGAGCACCATGCCTGATTGGCGGGAGTTCTTTAAAGAAGTTGCCGGTGAGCAAAAGGTTTTTTCTGGCTTTAAGCAAAAAGCTATTGATGGTTTTGCTGACACCATTGCCGAGTTCTCGGGCGAAATGACAGGCAATGAACTGTTCGAGTGTTTCTTAATTGCAGCAACAGATCACCTGCGGGCAGCTGAAAAGGAATACAAGAACGCTAAGCAGATGGTCAATCTTGTGCTCTGTAAAAATGCCGAGGCGTAAGACTCCGGACGATTATCCGGAATGGATCTGCCACGACTGTGGTGTGAAATACGGTTACTGGTACAAGAACAGTCGGTATCGCGGGCCTAAATACTGGTCCGCCACATACCACCTCGGTACCTGTGATATGTGCAAGTCAGAGGAAGTATCTGTTACAGAACCAAGGGACTACGGCCATCTGAACTTAGACCGTCGCTGAAACCCCAAACGTCACAACAGCAGCTGTACCGCCGCTTTCAGAAACAAACACCGGCTGGATATATTTCACAGGCATGTTAGTCACCGTATAAAAACTCGTGCCGTTGGCTGTGATTGTCTGGCCGCTAATGATTGGCGAATAGTTGGTACCGTCCAGGGAACCATCCAAACGCACCACCACATTGGTGTTAATGCTGGCAACAGTTGCTGCAAATAAAAAAGTCTTGGGCGCCGAACGGTTTGGCAAGTCAATCCGTTGTGCATCTCCGCTGCCGGGTGCAGTTAAACCCGAGGTAAAGATGTACAGATTCTCCTGCTCGTGTCGGTAGGCCACAAGATCCCTTTTTGTTATTTGTTTATTTTAACAGGAGTAAAATAAGATATACAACGATAAAAGACAATGCCTCTTTATAGAGATCCAGAGGATACTCAACTGTATGAAGTTGTTAAGGTTCAGACGTGCAGCGGACGCCCTCTTGAAGTAACAACTGCAAGCGGTCAATATACATACATTCAACCCGCAACAACTGCTGGTGATGCATTCGGCAGGTTGCGTACTTCTTCTCCTTTAACTTTATTTGATTCCAGCCATCGTTATCACGACAATGGTCTTTGGGCTACTGCTACCGGAACAGGTGGCACCTATGCATTTAGCAGTGGTGAAGGCCTTGTAAACCTCAACGTAACAACAGCTTCTGGCGCAAAAGTTTTACGAGAAACAAAAAAGGTTTGTTCATATCAACCAGGTAAATCCCTGCAAGTCATGAACACTTTTGTCATGGCTTCTGGTCAAACTAACTTACGGCAACGTGTTGGTTACTTTGGTACGGCAAATGGTCTTTACTTGGAGCTCAGCGGTACTAGTGCTCCGTCTTTTGTTGAACGTAATTCAGTTTCTGGGTCGGTAGCGGAAACCCGTGTCTCCCAGGCAGATTGGAATATTGATCCTCTGGATGGCAGCGGTCCTTCTGGTTTTACTTTGGATATCACCAAGGCACAGATCCATTGGATTGATATTGAATGGCTTGGTCTTGGCACCGTAAGGACCGGCTTTGTTATTAATGGTCAACTGGTTCACTGCCATTCTTTCCATCACGCCAACCTCATTACATCTACTTACATGACCACGGCGTCGCTGCCGGTGCGTTATGAAATTGAAAACTTAAATACAACTTCTGGTGCCAGTACCTTAAAACAAGTTTGCTCTACTGTTTTATCGGAAGGTGGCTACGAACTGCGTGGTGCGCAATCAACAGTCACCATCCCAGTTGCTTCTCCATACGATTTAACAAACGCTTCTACTTATTACCCCATTATTTCTCTTCGTTTGAATTCAAATTATCTTGATGCCATTGTCATCTTGACTGCTATTTCAATCATGGGCATTACCAACAATGCTTCTTACAGCTGGAAAGTAGTAGCAGGTGGTACAACATCAGGTGGTACTTGGGCTTCTGGTGGTGTTAACTCAGCTGTTGAGTACAACATTAGCGGCACTAGCTTCTCTGAAACCAATGCAAGATCATTGGCTGCTGGTTTTACCAACGGTTCTAACCAGGGCGCAGCTGTTATTGATATCCTGAAAGAAGCCCTGTTTAAATTCCAGCTGGAACGGGATAGTTTTACAAGTACTCCTTATGAACTACCCCTTGTTATGGCAAGTGAAGACAATGGTGCTGACGTGCTTGCAACAATGGACTGGGAAGAAATTAGTCGCTGGTAGACTGTAACTACTGATAAAACGCCATGTATGCTCCCGGTCCCCAGATGCCCCAGCCTCCTGTTGTTG
>JACCDU010014435.1_pt1 | contig 12649 bp, 15 predicted proteins | sample 7446081 | NCBI WGS metagenome assembly JACCDU01 (sample SAMN15323447, study PRJNA562643) | freshwater metagenome | isolation source: river surface water | place: USA:Blue River Watershed | collected 2017-08-17 | reverse complement strand
TCACGTTCGCCACCCCTGGCCTGTTGACCGCATCAGCCGAGCGCTTCGGGAGCTGGCTCAGGATCAGCGCCACCGTGACGCCAGAGGGAACTGCCGGGGCTACCACGCGCGTATGCCTGACCAGATCGCCAACCAACGCGGTGGCGGGCCACGCTGGCGACGGCGTGAGCGGCTTCGACCTGACAGCCCTGCAGGCAGAGCCGACCGTCGCGGCCACCGAGTACCAGCCGGTGCCGGGCGCGACGTGGAGCGCCAACCCCACGGCCGACCCCAACGAGTACCTGCCGGACGACGTGTACTTCATCGACCGCAAGGCGGCCGAGACGAAGGTCTACATCGAGTTCGAGCTGGCCGCGGCCTTCGACGTGTCCGGCGTCAAGCTGCCGCGCCGGATCATCGCGCAGAACGTGTGCCCCTGGCGCTACCGCGTCAACGACGAGTCCAGCGCCTGCAGTTGGACCGGCACCACCTACTACGACGCCAACGACCAGTTGGTGCTGACCGCTGGCGAGGACGTGTGCGGCAAGCGCCTGAGCAGCTGCCAGGCCCGGTTTGGCACCGCATCGCTTCCGTTCGGCGGCTTCCCTGGCGCGGGGCTCACGCGATGAGCCAGTGGCTTGCCGAGGCCATCGCCCACGCCGCACGCGAGTACCCGCGCGAGTCCTGCGGCCTGGTGGTGCACCAGCACGGGCGGGACACCTACTGGCCCTGCCGCACCATCCCCGGCGGGCCTGGCGACGAGTTCCAGGCCGCCCCGGGCGACCTTGCCGCGGCCGAGGATGCCGGGCAGGTGCTGGCCGCCGTGCACAGCCACCCGGACCAGACCGTGCCGCGCCCGAGCCCTGCCGACGTGGAGCACTGCGACCACAGCGGCATCCCCTGGCACGTCATCGGCTGCCCGTCCGGCCGCCTGGTGACCATCCAGCCGGCGCGCGACGTGCCCCCGCTGGAGGGCCGCCAGTTCGTCCACGGCACCACCGACTGCTACGGCCTGTGCCGCGACTACTACCGCCTGCAGCACGGCATCGTGCTGCCAGACTACCCGCGCGAGGACGGCTGGTGGGATCGCGGCATGAGCCTGTACCTGGACTGGTTCGCTGACGCCGGGTTTGTCGAGGTCAGCGGCCCGCCTGAGCCCGGCGATGCGCTGCTGATGCAGGTGGCCGCCCGGGTGCCGAACCACGCCGCCGTGTACCTGGGCAACGATAGAATCCTGCACCACCTGCACGGCCGGCTTTCGCGCGTGGAACCGTGGGGCGGTGACTGGCGAAAACGAACCATCAAGGTGCTGCGATATGCCCATGCGTGAGGTGAAGCTCTACGGCGAGCTGGGACGGCGATTCGGGCGGCTGCACCGCTTCGATGTGGCCACCCCCGCCGAGGCGATCCGCGCCCTGTGCGCCAACTTCAAGGGCTTCGAGCAGGCGCTGGACGCCTACCGGCCTGGCTTCCACGTGCTGGTGGGCCAGCGTGACGCCGCGGCCAGCGACGACGCCCTGCAAGACCCGTTCGACCGCACCGCGCCCATCAAGATCATCCCCGCCTTCGCCGGTGCCAAGTCCGGCTGGATGTCCATCATCCTGGGCGCAGCGCTCATCGCGGCGGCCTTCTTCATGCCCGCGGCCATCGGCGGCCTGTCGCTGTTCGGCACCACCACGGTGGCGAGCCTGGCCGGCACCATCGGCTTCGGCCTGGCCCTGGGCGGGGTGGCTCAACTGCTGAGCCCCACGCCGTCGTCGCCCACGAATGCCGAGAACGGCGAGAGCCGCAACAGCTACGTCTTCAACGGCGCGGTCAACGTCACCACCCAGGGCGGCCCGGTGCCGGTGGGCTACGGCCGCATGATCGTCGGCTCCGTGGTGGCATCCATGGGCATCACCGTGCGGGAGCTGCCGACGTGAGCGACACCCTGGCAAGCAAGGCCTACGCGCGGGTCCTGGACATCATCAGCGAGGGCCCCATCGTGGGCCTGGTGGATGGCGCGCGCAGCATCTACCTGGACGGCACCGCGGTGCAGAACGCGGACGGCACGGCCAACTTCACCGGCCTGAACTTCACGCAGCGCACCGGCACCAGCGGGCAGGACTACATCCCCGGGTTCGAGGGCACCGAGGTGACCACCGGCGTGGGCGTGCAGATCGTGGAGGCCACGCCGGTCACGCGCACCATCAGCGATGCCGACGTGGACGCGGTCACCGTGGTGATCGGCGTGCCCATCCTGCAGCGCACCGACCGCGACGACGGCGAGGTGGTGGCCACCGACGTGCGCATGCAGATCGACGTGCAGTCGAGCGGCGGGAGCTGGCAGCCGGCGCTGGTGGCGTCCGACTCCATCGCCCTGGCTGGCAGCGGCCTGAACCTGAGCACCGGCGGTGCCACGGGCGCGACCGTGGCCGAGCTGAGCGTGGCCTACGTCGTCACGCAGGACACGCCGCCGTCCGGCACGCACTGGGTCGAGTACAAGCTGGAGTACCGCATTGCCGGCGGCAGCTGGACCACGCACACGCAGGAGAAGATCCCCGCGCCGCAGACCAGCGTGACCAAGATCGACACCGTCACCAAGCGCTACGTCTACGAGGCCCGCAAGACGGTCGGCATCACCATCGCGTCCAGCAACGCCTACGAGTTCCGCCTGAGCGCCGTGTCGGCCAGCATCGCGCCCAGCTTCTACACCCTGGGCATGACCGGCATCCGCAAGGTGCCGAGCAACCGGTTCACGATCAACGGCATCAGCAGCAGCCGCTACCAGCGCCAGGTGACCGTGCGCCTGCCGCCCGGTGGTGCGCCGTGGAACCTGCGCGTCACCCGCCTGACCGACGACAGCAGCGACAGCTACACCCAGGACGCCACCTGGTGGGACAGCTACACCACGATCAAGGAAACCAAGCTGCGCATGCCGTTCAGCGCCGGCATCGGCCTGACGCTGGACAGCGAGCAGCACAGCAACATCCCGGCGCGCGGCTACGACTGCCGCCTGCGCATCATCAAGGTGCCGACCAACTATGACCCCATCACGCGGGTCTACAGCGGGTCCTGGGACGGCACGTTCAAGGACGCCTGGAGCGACAACCCGGCATGGGTGTTCTATGACCTGGTGACCCATCCGCGCTATGGCCTGGGTCAGTTCGTGCCCGCGGCCGCCGTGGACAAGTGGGGCCTCTACACCATCGCCCAATACTGCGACGAGCTGGTGCCGGACGGGTTCGGCGGCCAGGAACCGCGGTTCACCTGCAACCTCTACCTGACCGTCCGCGAGGAAGCGTTCAAGGTCCTGCAGGACCTGGTGTCGATCTTCCGCGGCATGCTGTTCTGGAGCAGCGGGTCCATCTACGTCAGCCACGACGCGCCCGCTTCGGCGGACATGATCTACTCGCCGGCCAACGTGGTGGACGGCCTGTTCACCTACGCCGGCACCAGCCTCAAGACCCGCCACACCGTCGCCCTGGTGACCTGGAACGACCCGGCCGACCTCTACAAGCAGAAGGTGGAGTACGTCGAGGACCGCGACGGCATCGCGCAGCTCGGGATCGTCCAGACCGAGATGACCGCCGTGGGCTGCGCTTCGCGCGGACAGGCTCACCGGGCGGGCCTGTGGCTGCTGTACAGCGAGCGCATGCAGGGCGAGACGGTGTCGTTCGTCACCGGCCTGGACACCGCGCCACGCCGCCCCGGCGACATCATCAAGCTGGCCGACCCTGGCCGCGCCGGCGTGCGCTACGGCGGCCGCCTGCTGGCCGCCACGACCACCAGCGTCACCATCGACGCGCCGGTGGAGCTCATCGCGGGCCAGACCTACACCCTGTCGTGCCTCAAGGCGGACGGCACCGTGCAGGAAACCGCCGTCACCACCGGGGCCGGCACCGGCGTCAGCGTGCTGGCCCTGTCGCCCGCGCTGGCCGAGGCCCCCGCCGCCGGCACCATGTGGGTCATGTCCTGCGATCAGGTCGAGCTGCAGCAGTTCCGCGTGCTGACCCTGGGCGAGACGGAGCGGCACCAGATCGCCGTCACGGCCGTGGCCCATGAGCCCAGCAAGTACGACGCCATCGAGGAAGGCCTGGCGCTGGAGACCCGCAGCTACAGCGTGCTGAGCACGGTGCCGGGCACGCCCGCCAACCTGGCCGTGACCGAGTCGCTCTACGCCCGCGGCCAGCAGCTGGTCACGCGCCTGCTGTTGTCGTGGTCCCCGGTGCAGACGGCCAACCGCTACGTGATCCGCTGGCGGCGCAACGGCGGGCAGGTGCAGGAGCAGACCGTCACCGAGTGCGGCACCGAGCTGGACGCCGTGGTGGAGGGCCAGGCCTACGAGATCACCGTGTTCGCCCAGAACCCCCTTGGCCTGCTGAGCAAGGAAGGCGCGAGCCTGACCCACACCGTCGTGGGCAAGATGGCACCGCCGGCCGACGTGCAGGGCTTCGTGGTGGCGCGCTCGGGCGAGACGCTCAACTTCACCTGGACCCCGGTGGCCGACGTGGACGCCGTGCGCTACGACCTGCGCCGCGGCGCATCCTGGGAGACGGGCACCGCCGTGGCATCGGTGGCCCACCCGGGCAACACCGTGAGCGTGCAGGCCCCGCGCGGCGGCAGCTACATGATCAAGGCCGTGGACAGCTCGGGCAACTACAGCGCGGGCGCGCCCATGATCGTGGCCGCCGACCTGAGCGGCATCAACGTCGTCCTGTCCTACGCCGAATCGTCCAACGACTGGACCGGCACGTGCTCGGGCACGCGCGTGGTCACCGTGGACAGCGGCACCTGGGCAGCGCTCACCACCTGGTCGGCCATGTCGTCGTGGTCAGCAACCGCCGACCCCGTGGGCATCGAGCTGGCCCCGGGCATGTCCGAGGGCACCTACACCACCGTGCCCATCGACATCGGCTATGTGGCCACCGCCCTGGTGACGCTGGACCCCGCCGTCCTGGTGCTGGGCTCCCTGTCTGACCCGTGGGCGTCCTACACGTCGCCCTGGGCCAGCTACACCGACACCTGGCAGCCGGCCAACAGCGACGCCGTGGGCGCGCGGTTCGAGGTCAGCACCAGCCTGGACGGCACCACCTGGACGAGCTGGTCCCCGTTCAGCCCCGGCGCGTACCGGTTCCGGCACATCCGCTGGCGCGTGACGATCTACACCACCGACCCCGCGCTCGAGTTCCGGCCGTTCCTCAACGAGCTGCTGGCCTACATCGACGTGCCCGACCGCGTGCTGCACTTCGCGGATCAGGCGGTGCCGTCCACGGGCCTGACGCTGGCGTTCAGCCCGCCGTTCGTGGGCCTGGACACCGTGCAGGTGACGCTGCAGGGCGCGACGGTGGGCGACACCTACACCGTGACCGGCAAGACCGTGTCCGGTGTGACAATCCGGGTCTACAGCTCCGCGGGCGTGGCGAAGGCCGGCAACGTGGACGTGGACGTGTTCGGCTATGGCGAGCGCTGACGCTCAATTTGGAGACGTATGACTTGGCCCACTTCGGCGATCAGCACCGCGAACCTGGACAGCGGCACCGACAGCCCGGCGGCGGCGCGCGCCGACCTGCTGGCCGCGGTGCAGGCGCTGAACTCCATCATCAACGAGGCCCTGGCCCCAGGCCTCATGCTGCCGTTTGCGGGCGCAACTGCACCGGGCGGCTGGCTGCTGTGCGACGGCAGCGCGGTCAGCCGCACGACCTACGCGGCCCTGTTCACGGCCGTGGGCACGACCTACGGCGTGGGCGACGGCAGCACCACGTTCAACCTGCCCGACCTGCGCGGGCGCGTGGTGGCCGGCAAGGACAACATGGGCGGCACCACGGCTGGCCGCCTGACCAGCGGCGGCAGCGGCATCACCGGCACCACGCTGGGTGCGGCCGGCGGCGCTGAGACCCACACGCTGACCACCGCGCAGATCCCGGCGCACACGCACGGCCTGTCGCAGGCGATGCCGGCCATCACCAACCCGGCCGGCTCCATCAACCGGGCGGCCAGCAACAACCCGGTGCAGGCGTCCGGCACCTCCGATTCCACCGGTGGCGGCGGCGCGCACAACAACACGCAGCCCACCCTGGTGGCCAACTACGTGATCAAGACCTGACGAGGACACCCCATGGCCTGGCAGAGCAGCAGCATCAGCCCCACCAGCACGTCGCCCGCGACGGACATCAGCAAGATCAAGAACGACCTGCAGCAGCTGAAGTCTGTGCTGGGCGGCGGTGCAGATATCGACATCCCGGCATTTCAGTACGAGACATGGACGCCGGTGGTCAGCGGCGGCACCAGCGCCGGGACCGGTGCCTACACCAGCCAGTTCGGCACCTACACGCGCATCGGCAAGCTGGTGATCTTCAGCGCACAGGTGGGCTATGGCGCGCACACCGGGACCGGTCAGATTCAGGTGTCGCTGCCGGCCATCTCCGGGTCAGGCCCGCGCCATGTGCTGGCCACCCAGTACACCGGCACGGGCGTGGTCTACAGCGGCCAGCCGTTGGCCACCATTGATCCTGGTGCCATGGAGGCCAAGCTCTGGCTGCAGAGCGGTGGCGGCCTGGCGGCGGCCAACATCGCGTCACCCGGCTACATCGCCATCTCCGGCCACTACTACATGGTCTGAGCCATAATCCCGCTATGACCGTGACCGAATTCCTCATCTTGGTGGCCGCCGGCTTGGCCGGTGTGCTGTTCGCCATCCGCTACCACAATCGCAAGGTGGCCCAGGCCGTGGAGAAGGCGCAGGCGCAGGCGGCCAGCTCCGGGCGCGTGACGGCCCAGGGCCTGGGCGGGACCGGGCCGTGGAAACCCAACTGAACGCCGGCGCGGGCCGCTGGCTGCTAGTGGCCACGCTGGTGGTCTACCTGCTGCCCGGCCTGTTCCCGGACCCGTCATGGGCTCAGTACGTGATGCGCGGCATCCTGGGCGTCACCTTCGCCTGGGCCTTGTGGCGCGGCGTGCGCATCCCCGCCGCCATCGCGGCCGTGATCGCCGTGTTCGAGGGTGCAACGACCGTGTGCGGCAGCCTGTACCCGGTCAGCCTGTCCGCCTTCGAGGCCCTGTGCGACAAAGGCACGGGCCTGCCCCTGACCCTGCCAGCTCTGACAGGTGCGCTGGTGGCGGCCGTCGTTACAATCCGGCCATCTAACCGGGCAAAACAGGGGCAATGATGGCTGAACCGACCAGCACCACCACGGGCGTGGCATGGGCACTCGCAGCGGGCACGCTGGGGGCATTCTTCGCTGGCATCGGCGTGTCGGCCGAAACGGTCTTCTGGGGCCTGTGCGGCGGCCTGTTCGGCATGAGCTTCGCGCCGCCCGCCGGCCGGGTGCGCAGCATCCTCATGTTCCCCGGCGCAGCGCTGGCCGCGGCCAAGATCGGCGTGCTCGCGTCCGTGTTCTGGTTCGACGGCAAGCCCGGCATGGCCGGCGGCCTGGCCCTGCTGTGTGGCATCATCCTGCATCCCGCGATCACGGCAATCGTCCAGGCGCTGCCGTCGATCATCAGCGCGCGCCTGGGTGGCTCCCAGCAGACCGGAAACCAGCAATGAACCTCATCGTCCTGACCGCCGCCGTGCTGGCGCTTGGTGCCTACGTCTGCCGCATGGACTCGCTGAGCTGGCGGCACCATCGGCCCGTGGTCATCGTGGTGCACCTGGCCGGGGCCATTGCCGCACTGGTGGCCGGCGACCACGCCGTGAGCGGCACCGCCGGCTGGCTGGACGTGATGCTGCTGGCCCTGTCCGGCGGCTGGCTGTGGATCAGCTTCCACACCTGGCGCGCGGGCCCGCCGCTGTGGGCCCACAAGGTCACCGAGCGGTTGCAACCGCATAGTCCAGGGCGGCCCGCAGGTTCCGCGCAAACCGCGCCCGGGCGATCCGCTGGCCGTCCTTGTTGAGCCCCAGCCGTTCCTCAATCTGCGAGCGCGGCACCAGCAGGTAGAGCAGCCGCAGGCCGTTCCCTGACGCGCCCCGCCTGGCCTTCTTCAGCGCCAGGTACTTGTTCCCTTCGTACTCCACCACTTCCACCTTGTCGCCCAGGGCGGCGGGCCGGTCGGACTTGCGGATCATGTCCGTCTTGGTGCGGCGCACCGCCCGGGTCGGGATGGCCAGGTAGCGGCGCAGGGGGCTCTTGGGCCCGCCGAATTCCTGCAGCCCCATGAACTTGTCCCGGCTGTAGACCGTGGCGACCAGCTCCGCCTTGGTGGCCTTCTGCGCCCGGATGCCCTGCACGATCCACTGGCGGCGCAGCGTGAACCGGCCGGGCATGGCGCGCTTCACGTCGGCCTGCACCTCATAGGCCGTCTGGGTGAGGGCCTTGGCCACGGCAAACTGCAGCTGGCCGGCTTCGGTCAGCGTGCGCAGCTTGGCAATGGCGGCGGCAATGTCCGAGGTGACATCGAGCATGGGCAATCCTTTCCGTCTGCCGGCGCAGGCGGCGCGGGCATAGAATCATGGCATGAAACCGTCTGAGAACTGCCTGAAGATCATCCGCGACTCCGAGGGCTTCCGCGCCCGCCCGTACCTGTGCCCGGCCGGCGTGCCGACCATCGGCTACGGCAGCACGCGCTACGAGGATGGCACGCCGGTGAAGCTGACGGACCCGCCCATCAGCGAGGCGCGCGCCCAGCAGATCATGCTTGCCACGCTGGCCGCCGAGTACGCGCCGGCCGTCCTGCGCTACGTCCAGCAGCCGCTGACGCAAGGCCAGTTCGATGCCCTGGTGGACTTCGCGTACAACTGCGGCGTGCAGAACCTGCGCACCAGCACGCTGCTGAAGAAGATCAACGCCGGGGACATGTCAGGCGCGGCTGCCGAGTTCCCCAAGTGGAACAAGGGCGGCGGGAAGGTCCTGCCCGGCCTGGTGAAGCGCCGCGAGGCCGAGCGCCGGCTGTTCGTGGGCGAGGACCTGGTTTGATCATCACCCACGTCTGGGCGGCCATTCTGGGCGCAGCGCTGGCCGCCTGGGGCACCTGGCAGGTGCAGGACTGGCGGCACACCGCGGCCGAGTCCAGGCGCATCGAGGCCGAGCAGGAAACCGCCCGGCTGCGGGCGAGGGCGGCCAGCCAGGCGAGCGCCGCGCATGAGCAGACCCGCGCCCAGGTGGCGGCGGAAATCCGAACCGTGACCGTCGAGGTGGACCGTGTGGTGGAGAGGCCTGTGTACCGTGACCGCTGCATTGATGATGACGGCCTGCAGCTCATTGCCCGCGCCATCGGCCAGCGTGCCGCCGATCCCGGCGAACCTGGCCCAGCCGTGCCAGCAGCTGGCCGCCCCGACTGACGGCACCGGGGTTGTGCTGCTGCGCTGGATTGTGGCTACAATCGAGGCATACCGGGAGTGCAGCGACCGACACCGCAAGGTGGTCGAGGCATGGCCGGTGGTGGTGGATTGATGTTGCCGTGGACCTCCCTGGCTTGTTGCAGAGCCTTCAACCCGCTTCGGCGGGTTTTTTCTTTGCTGTGCTTGCAGTGCTTGGGGTGTGTGCTGGTATACTGCGTGCGTTGCATCTTCAGATCAGCGGCAGCATCGCAAGGATGGCGGCGGCGGGGAAACGGGCAAGCACAAAGTCCAGGCCACCCATACAGCCAGAAGCCTGTGCGTGCGGTGGCATGGATTGCAGACGGCTGCCAGCCGAAAGGCGGGGCCGATTGATGGGTTCGAGTCCCATGTCTGCCGCTGATCTGATGGTGAAGGCGAAAGCCTGACGGAGTTCCAGCCTGCGCGTTTACGCGGGACCGAAGCGGCGAAAGCCTAGCTGAGCGGCTGGCACCATCAACAGATCAACCGAGGCGAGATTGAACGGCTGCGCAATCCTCGGTCACGCGCAGTGGCACGGCCCATGGGCTCGGTGCCAAGGCTGGGGCATCCCGGCTGGTGCTGGTGCAAGCCCAGACAACCGCCCGGGTGAGAGGCCCGGGGCCAATTACGGCCCCCACACTGCCCGGCAGGGATCAACAGGCGTGGGGGTCATTTCTCAACCGGCCGCACCGATTGGGCGGACGCTGGAACCCGTCACCAGCTGCGAGAGACACAACCCGGCCGCGTGCCGGGTTTTTCGTTTCAGAGTTGCGCGATCCACTCGCCTGGCTGGGTGAGTTGCATGCGGTTGTGCTTGCGGCGGTTCATGGTGGACGGAATCACCTGGATGTTGGCCGCACAGTGGAGCCCGGTGGCCCGGCGTGCCTGCAGCGGAATCATGTGGTCCACATCCCAAGCGATGCCCGTCTGCTCCCACCGCAAGAACGTCAAGTCCGCGGCCTCTTCCATGACCAGCTCACCCAGTTCACCGTACCAAGGCGGGATGGCGTTCAGCTTGCGGGCCCGGCGCTTGTTCTCGGTGGCTGTCCGCAGCGCGCGCTGTTCGAGGTTGTAGCGAACCTTCCTGGCCAGCTCGGCGGCTCGGTGCTGCTGGTAGTAGGCCGCCCGGTTAGCATTCTCTTCGGAGCCGCGCTCTGCCGTGTAGGCGGCCCGCCTGATCCGTTTGCACTCAGTGCAGAACCCGTCCCGGGTGAGCCGTTCTGCAATGTGCCCGTGTTTGCACGGCTCGCCGGTGAAGTACCGGACCAGGCGGGCCTTCCGAGCCTCATCGCGCGTTACCACGACGAGACTGGCACCGAAACTGGCACTAAGTGGGCTGGATTGGTTTTCCATTCACCAGATTATACAGTCACTTAGTTTGAACTTGACGGGCTCCCCGAGCAGGAGTATCTAAGGCAAACAGTTTGGCAATTCCGCCAAACCATTTCCTTAGTCTTTCCAGCCATTTACGCGCGAGTTCGGCCCTGATACCCAAAGGCACCGGCAAGCCTTTGAAGCGCCAAGCAAACGCGAAACTGGCACCGGAAATGGCACCTGAAGGGGGAACCAATGATCACCGACGCCGCCATCCGCAAGGCCCTCCGCGACGGCCGTTTTCAGCGCCTGGCTGATCCCGCACCGCGTGGCGCTGGCCGCCTCCTGGCCGTGGTGAAGCCGCCACTGGTGGAGTGGTACGCGCAGCGCATCGTCGGCGGCCAGCGCAGGCTGACCAAGCTGGGCACCTGGCCAGCGATGACAATCGCCCAGGCGCGCGAGGCCTTCGCCGGCCACAAGGCCAAGCCCGAGGCCGTCAAGGAGGCCACCCTTGGCGCGATGCTGGACGGCTACGTGGCGAGCCTGCGAGCCTCCGGCAAGCCCAGCACCGCGCAGGTGGAGCGCATCCTGGAGCTGGCCGGCAACACCATCGGCCGCAACCGCCTGGCGCGCGACGTGACGCCGGCCGACATCGTGGCGGCCATCAAGCCGATCTTCGACAGGGGCGCGCGGGTGCAGGCGGACAAGCACCGCATGTACCTGGGCGCGGCCTTCCGCTGGGCGATGAAGCGCACCCACGACTACACCCAGGATGCGTCCATGGACTGGGGGCTGGCGGCCAGCCCGGTGGACGCCGTGGCGCGCGACAACGACGCCGAGGGCGTGGGCGAGCGCTACCTGAGCATGCCCGAGCTGGTGCAGCTGCTGACGTGGGCCAGGCTGGGCCGTGGGGCCGCGCAGAAGGCCATCCAGCTGCTGATTCTGACCGGGCAAAGGGTGCGGGAGGTCACAGAGCTGCGGGCCAGCCAGTGGAACAGCCGCGAGCGCACGCTGCACTGGCGGACCACCAAGACGGGCGTGCCGCACTGCATCCCGGTGTGTCGCGAGGCGGCCGATCTGCTGGACCTGCTGGCGGGCAGGGCTGGCCGCGACGGCTACCTGTTCCCGGCAGTGTCCAAGAGGCTGGCGGGCCAGCCGATCACGGACGCCGCCGTGCTGCGGAACTGCCAGCGGTTCGCCAAGCTGGTGGGGTGCGAGCGCTTCACGGGGCGCGACCTGCGCAGGACCTGGAAGACGCAGGCCGGGGCTGCAGGGCTGACAAAGCAGGAGCGCGACTGGCTCCAGAACCACGGCGGCGGGGATGTCTCATCGCGGCACTATGACCGCTGGGAGTACATGCCCGAGAAGCGGGCCGCCGTGGCTCGCTGGGAGGGATGGCTACAGGAACAGGTGCGCGAGCATCGCGCCAAGAAGCGTGCACAGCAGGTTGTTCAGCCCCAGCAGCACGCCCGTGGCCAGGAGGTCCGTGGGATCGCGGCCTGACTCGCTCATGCGGCCAGCTCCAGCAGGCTGGCCGCAGTCATCACGCGGATCACAGCAACGCCGGCCAGGGCACCAAAGAACCGCATGCGCTCCGGGATGTTGTCGTTCGCCGGGGCGAGTCGCCGCAACTCCATGAGCCAGCGCAGGGCGTTCTGCGCCAGTTCAGGCATAGCTTTTCCGCTGCGCCAGTTTCGCCAGGTCTGGCGCGTGATTCCAAGCGCCTTAGCCATTTTCCCATCGGACAAACCGAGTTTCTTCTGAATCTCGATCAAGTCAGCCGGCAACATTATTGCAATTCCCTTTTCTCACACTGGACCGGGGGATTGGCACGGTTTGGCATATTCGGGCAAAAAGTTTCAACCCCGGAAATAATTTCTGTGTACCCTGTGCCAGAAAAGTGAAAGCCCGCACGGGGCGGGCTGTTGAACGGTTCAACGGGTGGTCAGTCGGGCCAGCGGTCCCAGCGGTGGATGAAGTCCATCAGCGGCGCGAGGTCGCCCCACTTGTGAACGCCACCCCACCAGGAGAACCCCAGGAAACGCCGGCGGCGGTGCAGCGTGAACCATGGCTCATACC
>JACCDU011310885.1_pt1 | contig 12656 bp, 15 predicted proteins | sample 7446081 | NCBI WGS metagenome assembly JACCDU01 (sample SAMN15323447, study PRJNA562643) | freshwater metagenome | isolation source: river surface water | place: USA:Blue River Watershed | collected 2017-08-17 | reverse complement strand
GAAAGGTGGTCTCCCTAACAAAACTCTTAACATCGCTCTTGCTGGTACGGGTGTCGGGAAATCTCTATTCATGTGCCATGTGGCTAGCTCCGTCTTGCTCCAAGGACGGAACGTTTTGTACATTACGTTGGAAATGGCAGAAGAACGCATTGCTGAAAGAATTGATGCAAACTTATTGAATGTTCCTATTCAACAATTGGTGGAACTTCCTCGCCAAATGTTTGAAAATAAAATTACCGGACTAACAAAAAAAACTCAAGGAACTCTTATAATCAAGGAGTATCCTACTGCATCTGCCCATGCTAATCATTTTAAAGCACTTTTAAATGAATTGTCCCTAAAAAAATCATTTAAACCTGATATTATTTTCATTGATTATCTCAATATTTGTGCTTCTAGTAGGCATAAGGCAAACAGTTCTATCAATTCTTATTCGTATATTAAGGCAATTGCTGAAGAACTTCGTGGTCTTGCAGTTGAATTTAATGTTCCAATTGTAAGTGCAACACAGACTACTCGTAGTGGTTTTGGATCTTCTGATGTTGAATTGACAGATACTTCGGAATCATTCGGTCTTCCTGCTACTGCGGACTTGATGTTTGCTCTTATTTCAACAGAAGAACTTGAACAATTGGGGCAAATTATGGTAAAACAACTTAAAAATCGTTATAATGATCCTACGATTTATAAACGTTTTGTTCTTGGTATAGATCGTGCAAAAATGCGGTTATATGATTGTGAACAAAATGCTCAAAAAGATATACTTGACTCTGGAAATGAAGAGGAGTATAATGACTATGTGGACAAAAAACCTAAAAAATCGTTTGATGGATTTAAGTTTTAATGTCTATTTCCGTTAATAAAAAAACATTAGAAAACGAGTACACTGAATACACTATGACTGAAAATATCAAACATGTTGATTTTAATCGATATGCTGAATTTGTAGATGCTGTAACTTCTGATGCATCTAAAGACTTTCTTGCTCTTTCTGACCGCCTAGTTGCTCTTGATGAAAAGGGTGCAAATATTGAGCGTCTTTTGACTGCTTCAGTTGGCATTAATGCTGAGGGTGGTGAATTTATGGAAATTGTTAAGAAAATGATCTTCCAGGGTAAACCTTATAATGAAGACAATCGAGAGCACTTGATTATTGAACTTGGTGATATTATGTGGTATGTTGCTCAAGCATGTATGGCACTTGACGTAACTATTGATGATGTAGTTGCACGTAATGTTCAAAAACTTCTGAAGCGTTATCCTGAAGGTGCTTTTGATGTTTATTTCTCCGAAAACCGTGCTGCTGATGATCGATGACTAAAGAAAAGCAAGTAACAATCACAATGGATATTATTTCTGCTGCTGCAGTTCGACAAGTTCTTTTTGAGTCTCAAAAAGGTTATACATATAATCGAACAAGTATCCCTCCCAGAATTAATGATATTCGTGAAGTAATTTACGATCTTGATGATAAAATTGCCTGCGCTATTGATCCAGAATAAATATTTAAAAAATATGTCTATTCTTGGTAAAAGAAAAGGAAGACCTACTACCAAAATACAGTTTGACGCAATTCTCAAAAGATTTGTACTCTTTCTTAAAAGAGAATTGCGACTAACTTATGATATTCCAATTGTTTTAGTAGATGATGCTGACTTTGCGAAAAAAATTGCAGCATTTGGTGAGTTCTCAAAAGATAATACAATCCATCTGAGTGTTATTAATCGCCATCCTATGGATATTTTGAGAACTCTTGCTCACGAGTATATTCATTATAAGCAACGCATAGAAAATAGACTACACAGAAGTGGTCCAGGAAGTGCATCAGAAAATCAAGCAAATGCTAAAGCTGGTGAGATTATAAGAAAATATGGTCAACTTCATCCAGAACTATTTGACTTGATGCCCATCAAGTAATATAATTCTTTTATTGGGGAATTAGTTTAGTGGTAAAACGGGTGCTTTGCAAGCATCAGTCACCAGTTCGACTCTGGTATTCTCCATTTTGCCCGTGTACTCCAACGGTAGAGAGGGTGGACTTAGAATCCATACAGTGGAAGTTCGAATCTTCTCACGGGCACTAAATATTTCAAAAATGGCAAGGACAACTGGTAAATCTACCTGGGAAAAATATTATAAAAATAAAGATGGACTTCGAGTGGAAGTTAAAAAAACATCTCCATATTATTCCGATGAAATCACTACAAAAATTGAAGGTAATCTTCCATATGATGGTAGTGTCATTTATAGAGATTTATTTTCTCAGCATATTTCTAAAGGTGGAAATACAAAAATAGCATTTCAATTTGATCCCAGTGGACCAATTTATTATTCTCCGATTGATAATTTTTATAAACCAGGAAATCCTTCAGGAATAGATTTAAGTCCTGGAGGATTTGGTCTTGCCAATCAAACTTTTACAAATTCCACAGTTTATTATCAAAAAGTCATAAATTCAATTGCAGATCGTTGGGCAGTTAGTGATTATAGTGGAGAATTATATGATTATCTTATGGAATTGGTTAGTTATTCTAATGGTGGATTTGGAAGTTTTTCTGGAATAAAAACTAGTAATTTCGATTGGGGTGCAATTACAAGTTATTTTGCCGAAGTTATTGGACCATTAGTTTGCATTAAAAAAGGTGTACTATCTGATTTAAAAATATCAAATATTTCTACTGCAAAAATTTTTATTCCTCCATCAGGAACATCTTTATATGATTATAAACTTATAGTTGGAGATCGAGAATATTTAATATCGGCAAAAAGTTCTAAGGGGGTTGCTAATCAAGTTAAACCTCAGTTTATACTTCCGTATGTTGATAGTACATTACCATACGCAATTAAATCCAGAAAAGCATATAAGTTGTTGCAAATATTAGCAAATTATTCTACTAAACAAGGTCCCTTTGTTGGATGGCAACTCTTACAGAATACATCAGAATTAACTGCTGCTGCGATTTCTGATGTTGAAAAAAATTACGAACCTAAAAATAAAAAATCCTCTGATAAAATTGTTAATCTTCAACCTTGGAAACCATTTTTAAATAAATATTTTCCAAATTCAAAAGATGTTACTTATGGGCAAGTCAGATATAAATGTGAAACTTTAATTTCGACACAATCTAAAAGTGGAATAATTAATAATGATCTTAAAAAAATATTTGAAACTTATTTAAATAATTCAAGAATCATTTATGTAAAAATGAAAGTTTCTATGCCAAATGGTATTCCATCATTTTCAAAAATAAGTGATACTGGAGTTAAATCTGTAAATCATGTTGAACTAAGATCTTCAAATGATAGTCAAATGAGAACATCTGATAGAATGGGTTATGATAGAGTTAGATAATTTAAAAGGGATAAATATTTAATAATTAAAATTAACATGTTTCCGATTGATTAGAATATGGAAACTATTATTACAATAGAAAAAGAATAAAATAAGTAATGAAAAGTTTTTTTCAATTTGTACAAAATCTTTACGAAACAACTGCATCTCAACAAGCCGTAAGACTTGGATTGCAGGGAGATGGGCATGGTGGGTGGTATAAAGATGGCGAATTTGTAGCAAAAACGTCACAAGGAAAACTTAAGTTTTACAATAAAAGACAGGCACTTGGAAAAGATCCTAGTCAAACTGAACTTGAAAAGAATATTTCTAATCCTAATTTTCAAGATCCTTCTATTGCAAATCAATCGATGGGTCAGCAAGGAAATGTGCAACAAGAACCAGCACCTTCTCAAGAAACATCTTTAGAAACTCCAGTAAATTATCTTCCTGTAGAAAAAACTAAAGGTACTTTAACTGTTGCTTTTGGACGTTTTAATCCCCCTCATCTGGGGCATTTGCAATTAATGGATGTTGCTGCTGGGTCATCTCAACAAGATGGTGGAGATTATGTTATTATTCCTTCTCGTATCCAAGACAAGAAAAAAAATCCTTTAGATACTGATACTAAAATTTCTATTATGAGGCAGATGTTTCCTCAGCATAGTGAAAGAATTGTGAATGATTCGAATACTAAAACTATTTTTGATGTTCTTAAAAAGGCACATAATGATGGGTATACAAATGTAAGAATTGTTGGTGGGGCAGATAAGGTTAAAGAATTTGATAAATTATCGAGTAATTATAATGGAAATCTTTATCAATTTGATAATATTGAAGTTCTATCTTCTGGAGATATAGATCCTGATTCTGATGGTCTTGAAGGTCTTTCTGCTTCACGGATGAGACTTGCTGCCGCTGAAAATGATTTTAAAACTTTTAAATCTGGTATGCCTGCAGATATGCGCCCAAGGGATGTAAGAGCAATATTTGATACTGTTAGATCATCCATGGGAATAAGTGAAAATCAAACTGAAGAATATAATATTTGGGAAATTGCTCCAAAATATGATACTCTTTCTCTTCGTGAAAATTATGTTACTGAAAAAATATACCAAATAGGTCAATTGGTTGAAAATTTAAATACTGGTCTAACTGGAAGGATTATTCGAAGAGGAACAAATTATCTTATTTGTGTAACCGAAGATCATATTATGTTTAAATCCTGGATAAAGGATGTAACAGAAACTAAAAAATATACTGAAAAGAAAATGGACGATATTTATAGGGAGCCTGGAAAGCCAAATACTTTAGTTGGCACTTTAGGTTATTTTAAATATGCTTCGCAACAAACTCCTGGTGCAATAGGAACAAATAATCAATATCTACAATCTGGCGCCAAACCTTACGGTATAAGTTTCATAAATAAGTATAGAAAAAAATAAGCATTATAAAAACTTCAAATGACTACTACTATTTTTGAAGAAAATCCAAAAGATACTAATAGATCTGAGGGACCTATTGGTGATGCAAAAAGAGTTATTGAAAAGCAAGCACGACAACTTGCTTATGATATTAGATATCAAATTAAAAAAGAAATGGGAGATAAAAGATTAGATCCTGCAACTCTTAAAAGAGAATATATTAAGGGAATTCAAAAATCTTCCCAACCACCCGCAATCAAATTAAGAGCAAGGCAAATGTTATTAGGAGAAGATTATATTTCCAATATTGAAACTATTGCTTCAGAAAGTCTAGCAAATGCTATGTATAAAGTATTTGTTGAGGGAAATGACGCTAGTAATTTTGAATTAGAGTTGGATTATCTTAAAGAACTTGCTGATGTAAAAGATGCGAAATATAAAATAAGAGTTACTGACAAAAAAACTGGTAATTCTTATGTAAGATATGCAACTCGTGAAAAGATTTCAGAACTTCGTTCCAATCCAAATATTTCTTCTGTTGAAATGACAGAACATGGTGAACCCAGAGAGGGTGAAAGAACAAGAGGTGAAAATACTGCGAGAGTAAAGGGAGGAAAGAAAGACTATGATGGAGATGGTAAAAAAGAAAGTGGCGCAAAAGAATATCGTGGAGTTGTTCATAATGCAATTCAACGCAGAAAAGGTGGAATCCCAGATGGAAAGGACACTTCTAGTGTTAGGGAAGAATTTTTAGGTGAAATTAGAAAAGAAGAAAAAAAAGAAAAAAAGAATGGAAAAATTACAGGTGAAGGTGTAGATAATTCAAGCATTATTAAAGTATTTCCTGACGATCAAACTGCACCATCTCGCCACGGAATGGTTGTTGCAAATAGTTATCAAGTTGATGGACCTATTCTTTCTGAAAAATCTATTAGTAGATCTCAACAAAAATTTATGGGAATGGTTCTAGCAACTAAAAGAGGTAAAAAAGCACCTTCACCAGAAGTAGCAAAAGCTGCTTCTGAAATGAGTGAAAAAGAAGCAAAGAAGTTTGCTAAGACAAAGCACAAAGGTCTTCCTGGGCATGTAAAAGAAGCATCGGAATGTGAAAGTGATGAAAAAGATACTAGAGGAGACTACGCAAGAAAAGAAGTAATTAAAAATAGAATTAGAGCAGCAGTAGGAGTTAAAAATCCTATCATCATGACTGATGGTTATGATAGTAAATATGGTAGAGGTGAAATGGGAGAGCCAAGGGGTACACAACGTATGAAAGTTGATCCAGAAGCTTGGGAAAAAAGTAGAAAGGAATGGGAAAAAATACATCCAGATATTTACAAACCCAAAACACCACAGGCAAAAACAAAAACAAAAACAAAATCTAAACCTGCTTGATTCCTAAATAATCCAGGATAATCTTCACACGGAGAGCATTATGGACTTAATTGTAACTCTTGTAAAACCACTTTTAATTAAAATTGCAACTCATCCATCAGTTAAAAATCTAGTGGTTGAACTTCTTGAAAAATATGTCAGCACTACAGATAATAGTATTGATAATATGATTCTTGCTACTGTTAAAGAACTTCTCTTTAAACCACAGGTGTAATTAATATCTGAATAACTAAGTAAGGAGACAAAAAATAAAAGTCTCCTTTTTTTATAAATATCAGTATACAGAAATTATAGGTAAGAAAACATGTCTCTTTGGGGCAATAAAGATTTAGTTGGAAAAGCTGGTTCTATAACCATTAATCTTTCCACAAAAGCTATAACAGGAACTGGCACTACATTTTCTACCACTGGATTCGAAGTGAGAGTTGGTGATGTAATTGTTGTTGGTGCTGGAGCAACTTATGGCCACGCAGTAATTGCTTCGGTAACTAGCAATACTTTAGCATCTGTTGCAACTACACAATATTTAATTCCTCACCCAGTAACTGGTTTAATTCCTGCTGGAACTTCATATTTCATTACAGAAAGACCTATTTCATCGCTTGAAGATTCAGTTTATCAGGCTCCAGATGTTAAATCGAATAGATATTCTTCCGTATTTGGTGTAGATGTAACTGAGCAACAAGTTGCTGTTGCTTCGGGTTCCAAGTACAAACCTGCTCACGCTGGTTGGGTTGGTGTAACAACTTATGTTGATACACATGGAAATTTGAGAGTTAAAACAGAAACTTTAGTTGCAGGAAGCTTTATTAGTGGTGATGCTGATGATAACAGTAGATATCCAAATTCTTGATAATATATGAGATTTAATGAATTGAATGAAAGCAATTATATGCTTTTTGCTATAAAATTCTACGATAATCCTCAATCTGTTACGAGAGAAGATTTTGATAATGATTTGAAAAGGATACGATATGTTAAACGTTTGCTTAAAAAATATAAAGAAACTGGAGAACTTAAAGTTCATCTTATATTAAATCATTTGATTGTTCTCTTTAATGTATTTAATGATGCGGCAGTTCCTCTTTTATTTTATAGCTTAGATGAAGATCTTTGGCCAGCAATAAAAAGTTTTTTAATTTTTTTGAATAGAATTCCTGAGTTTCCAAAGACTCAAATAGATAAAATATCTGAAGATAAAAATTGCCTTTCTCAACTTTATTTACTCTAATGTATAAAATAGATAAATTAATACAAACTATTAGATTTTTTAAAGAAGAGGGGATGACATCTGGTGCAATTTCTTCTACTCCAACTAATTCAACTAATAAATCTGGACAAATAAATATTGCAGGATTACCTCCAGATAATCCTCCAGTTTATAAAACTTATGCTAAAGGTGGTAAAGGATCACGTAAGTGGTGGTTACAATACTTAAGGAATAAATAAAATGTTTTCACAAGAATCTAAAATAGCGGTTCTTGAATCTAAGCTCAATATTTATGAAGACTTATCCCGCGAAATGCTTTCTAAACTGGAAGCAGCAGTAGACAAAATTTCAGAGGGTAATTCTAGGATAGCTACAATTCTTGCAAAACACGATGAAAGAATTGAGCAAAATATTAAGACAGATGATTTAATCATCAAAATGATTGAAGATGTGAAGGAAGAAAATAAAATAGATCATAAGAATGTTATAAAAAGATTAGAAAGTTTAGAAACAAAAGTAGAAGAATCAGTAAGATTTCGTTGGGTATTAGTTGGAATGTTTGCTGTTATATCGTTTTCATTTTCTCAGTCCCATGTTGTGGTGGACATGTTGACACCAGATGTGGAACCTGCTAAGATGGAGAGCACGAAATAACCCCACTTTATAATGGATTTTATTGATTCCAAGTATATTGGATTAGTTTCTTCACGACTGCAAAAATTTAAAAAAGTCAAAGCAGATCTTTATAATTTCCGTTGCCCTATTTGTGGAGATTCGCAGCGTAATAAAAGTAAGGCAAGAGGATATTTGTATCCCGTAAAGAATAATACTAACTTCAAATGTCATAATTGTAGTGCTAGTCTTTCTTTTAATAATTTTCTTAAAGAATTAGATCCAATTCTACATAAGCAATACACTCTAGAGAAATTTAAGGAAGGGCATACTGGTAAAAACTTTGTAGTAGAAGCACCGAAGTTTGAGTTTACTAAACCAACTTTTAAAAAGAAGTTGGATTTGCCAAAGGCATCTGAGAATCCTGCTGCCAGAGAATATCTAGAAAAACGGAAACTGAATCCAGAAAAGTTTTATTTTGCTGAAAAATTTAAAGAGTGGACTAATTCTCAAAAACATACTTTTGATACTATTGGCAAGGATGAAAGACGCATTATTATACCAATGTATAATACTGATAGTAGTCTGATTGGATTTCAAGGAAGATCACTAGATTCAAACTCTGTTAAATATATTACTGTGATGCTTTCCAATGACGCACCGAAAATTTATGGACTCGACCAAATCAATACTTCGAAATCCATTTACATCGTTGAAGGACCCTTCGACTCCACGTTTATACAAAATGCTGTTGCTATGTGTGGGTCCGATGTTGATATTAGGACGTTTAATTGGAGCGATTATATTTACGTTTTTGATAACGAACCTCGCAATAGAGAAATCGTCAACAGAATATCAAAAACCATCGATAGAGGAGACAAAGTAATCATTTGGCCAACAAATATCCAGCATAAAGATATTAATGATATGGTTTTGTCTGGACTTAACGTTATGGATGTGTTAAAATCAAATACATACACAGGATTAGAAGCAAAAATTAAGTTTAACAACTGGAAGAAAATATGAGCAACGGAACAAAAGTTATTAAAAGAAATGGTAAAACTGAATCGCTTGATCTTAACAAACTTCATGTTATGGTTGAGGAAGCATGTAAAGATCTAGCAGGAGTATCAGCATCTCAAGTAGAGATGAAGTCTGGAATTCAATTTTATGATGGTATTACAACCGCAGAAATTCAGGAAATTTTAATTCGATCTGCATCTGATCTGATTGACTTAGATCATCCAAATTATCAGTTTGTTGCTGCTCGTCTTCTTCTGTTTTCCTTACGTAAGCAGTTATTTGGGCGTATGCATCAGTGCCCAACAATTAAAGAGCATGTTCTACGTGCCGTTAATAAAGGTGTTTATGATGCAGAAATTCTTGATCTTTACAGCGATGAAGATTTTGATAAACTTGAAACATTTATTGATCATGATCGTGACTATCTCTTCACTTATGCGGGTTTACGTCAAGTTGTTGATAAATATCTCGTGCAAGATAGAAGCACGGGCGAACTTTATGAAACGCCCCAGTTAATGTACATCTTGATTGCAGCAACTATTTTTTCCAAGTATCCAAAAGAGACACGTTTAGATTACGTGAGGAAATACTATGACGCAATCAGCAAACACAGAATCAACATCCCCACGCCAATTATGGCAGGGGTCAGAACACCACTTCGTCAATATGCATCTTGTGTTCTCATTGATGTTGATGACACCCTCGATAGTATCTTTAGCAGCGATATGGCTATTGGCAAATATGTTGCACAAAGGGCTGGCATCGGTATCAACGCTGGTAGAATCCGTGGTATCAATAGCAAAATCAGAGACGGAGAGGTACAGCACACAGGCGTTGTCCCCTTCCTTAAGAAGTTTGAGTCAACTGTCAGATGCTGCACTCAGAACGGCATCAGAGGTGGTTCTGCTACAGTTCACTTTCCTATCTGGCACCAAGAGATAGAAGACATTCTGGTATTAAAGAATAATAAAGGAACCGAAGATAATCGTGTTCGTAAGTTAGACTATTCTATTCAGATTTCTAAACTTTTTTATGAGAGATTTATCCGAAATGAAGAGATCTCTCTCTTCTCTCCACACAACGTTCCTGATTTGTATGATGCTTTTGGTACTGATAGATTTGACGATCTATATGTACGTTATGAACGAGATGAGTCTATTCCAAGAAAAACTATCGGGGCTCAAGAACTCTTTTTGGACCTTTTAAAGGAACGTGCTGAAACTGGTCGTGTTTATATCATGAACATTGATCATTGCAATTCTCATTCTTCTTTTATTGATAAAGTAGAAATGAGTAATTTGTGCCAGGAAATTACTCTTCCCACAAAACCAATTCAACATATTGATGATCCAAATGGTGAAATCGCTTTATGCATCCTTAGTGCAATTAATGTTGGAAAACTCAGAGACCTTGAAGATCTTGAAGTTCTCTGCGATCTTTCTGTTCGCTCTCTTGATGAACTTATTGATTTTCAGGGATACCCAGTTAAAGCAGCAGAAATTGCCACCAGAGCACGTCGTTCACTTGGTATAGGTTATATTGGTCTTGCACACTACCTTGCTAAGCACGGTGAAAATTATAATGACCCTGGTTCATGGAAACTAGTACATGATCTTACAGAAGCATTCCAGTATTATTTGATTCGAGCAACAGTAAATCTTGCAAAAGAAAAAGGTGCTTGCGAATATTCTCATCGAACTAAGTATGGTCAGGGCATTCTTCCTATTGATACGTACAAAAAGGATGTTGATGAAATTGTCCCTAATGAATTAAAGTATGATTGGGAAGATCTTAGAGTACAGGTTAAGCAATATGGCGTCAGGAACAGCACGTTGTCCGCACAGATGCCATCGGAGAGCAGTTCCGTTGTGTCAAATGCCACAAACGGAATTGAACCTCCTAGAGGATACCTGTCCATTAAGAAATCGAAGAAAGGACCACTTAAGCAAATTGTTCCCCAGTATCAATCTCTTAAGAATAACTATACACTTCTTTGGGATATGCCTAGCAATCGTGGTTATATTCATATTGTTGCAGTTATGCAAAAGTTCTTTGATCAAGCGATTTCTGGAAACTGGTCATATAATCCAGAAAATTATCCAGATAATGAAGTTCCTACTTCGATAATGGCACAAGATCTATTGACTACATATAAGTACGGCTGGAAAACCAGCTACTATCAAAATACACACGATATGAAGAATGATGAGGTTGAAGAAACCCGTCAATCTCTTGAAGATTTAATTTCTCAACTAGAAACTGCAGAGGAGGAAGATTGTGAGTCTTGTAAGATTTAAAACAGGTTTAGAGGATAAAAAAATGGTTGAGTCCATGACCGTTTTTAATTCCCAGGAAGTAGACACCAAAAAACAACCAATGTTTTTTGGTGCTCCACTAGGAATTCAAAGATATGATTCTTACAAGTATCCAATTTTTGACAAACTAACAACACAGCAACTAGGTTATTTCTGGAGACCCGAGGAGGTCTCTCTCCAAAAAGATCGTGGAGATTACCAATCTCTTCGTCAAGAACAAAAGCATATCTTCACCAGCAACCTGAAGTATCAGGTAATGTTGGATTCTGTTCAGGGTCGTGGACCTGGTATGGCATTTGCTCCATACTGCTCACTTCCTGAATTAGAAGCATGTATGAAGGTTTGGGAGTTCATGGAGATGATCCACTCCCGTTCATACACTTATATCATCAAAAACGTTTATTCAGATCCATCTGTAGTTTTTGATACGATTCTTAAAGAAGATCGTATTATGGAACGTGCTGTGAGTGTAACTCAGGCATATAATGACTTCATTAATAGTGCTCATCGTTATGACAATTCAAGTGAATGGATTCATGCGTTAGAACAAGTCCCATACGCACAAGAGGCAAGATATGAACTCAAACGCAAACTCTTCCGAGCAGTTGCAAATGTTAATATTCTTGAAGGTATTCGCTTTTACGTCAGTTTTGCTTGCAGTTTTGCATTTGGCGAACTCAAGCTTATGGAAGGAAGTGCAAAAATCATCTCACTAATTGCTAGGGATGAAAATCAACACCTTGTCATCACTCAAAACATTCTGAACAAATGGAAAGAGGGTGATGATCCTGAGATGGCAAAGATTGCCAAAGAAGAAGAACAGTGGGTCTACAAGACCTTTGAGAACGCAGTCAATCAAGAAAAACTTTGGGCAGAGTATCTGTTTAAGGATGGATCTATGATTGGTCTTAATGATAAACTTCTTCAGCAATATGTTGAATGGATTGCAAATCGTAGAATGAAGGCAATTGGTCTTCGCCCACTTTATGACATTCCAGCAAAGAACAATCCACTTCCTTGGACTGAACATTGGATTTCCTCTAAAGGACTTCAAGTTGCTCCACAAGAAACGGAAGTCGAGTCCTACATAGTAGGTGGGATTAAGCAAGATGTTACCAAAGATACTTTCTCAGGATTCCAATTATGATGAATGGTGTGAACAGGAAATCCTGAACGCATATAAAGAAGCTGCAGAAAGTGATGAATTTTTGTTCGGTGATTATGATTATGAAAAAGAGTGGTTAGGCAAAAAGAATGATGATGTAAGTTGAGGAGGGTCTTCGGATCCTCCTTTTTTTATAAATATCTAAAAAAGTAAAAGATAAATGAAGACTTTTAGAGAGTTT
>JACCDU010534302.1_pt1 | contig 12656 bp, 16 predicted proteins | sample 7446081 | NCBI WGS metagenome assembly JACCDU01 (sample SAMN15323447, study PRJNA562643) | freshwater metagenome | isolation source: river surface water | place: USA:Blue River Watershed | collected 2017-08-17 | reverse complement strand
TGGTTGTGCGTAAGATAAAAGGTTTTCCATCCTTGATGTTTCCGTCTATGTTATAAAATGCCCGATTCTCGGCGTATTGCTCTAAGGTATATTCATATAATTCTTTCATTCGCTCCGCAGATACGATCTCATAGTCGCAATCCATGACTACCTCATCGATATGATTCACACGGGTATTTTTGGTCCGCAGTGCTCCCACGCGTCCGTCCTTGTTATAAACGACCGTTGCATTGTCCATCACATCGTAACGTGTCATCTTAAGACCTGCCACCTTGCAGATTTCATCCATCTTATCTTCTGGGACACCGCGTTCATAATCCATTTCGTATTTCTGGATCGCCTTGATACGCTGACCGAGACGTTTCTTTCGCGACTCCGCATCACATGCATCATACATCGCGTTTAACTTTTTCAGAATTTTAGAAAACACGCAATGTTCCACGCCATCTCGGAACTGTTGAACAAGTGCCTTTTTTGTGATCTTAGACGGAGCAAGAGCGATCCAGCGACCCGAAAGGTCGGATAGATCTACATCCGATCCAGTTAGTCCTGATATCTGTAGAATAAAGGGGCGAAACTGATTTTTATAGGATGTAAACGTTTCATTAACATCGTGGATCACCTTACCATCCAAAATGTTCACAAGACGGATAGGAATGCCCACGATCTTCTTAAAAAACGCATATAATTCTACATCATTGCTCATCCCCGTTCGATCCGTATCAGCGATGACCTCCCCACGTTGTTTAGCCTGTGCTCGTTCCGCCCTTCGTTTCTCATTGTAAGCCTTACGCTTTGCCTCACGGCGTGCATCGGCTTCTGCTGTGCGAATAGCCAACAATCGCAATCGCTCCGCAAGATCACGGGCATCCTGTTCATCATTCAGTGCTCGGATCGTGCGATTGTGCTGAGCACGTGTGATTAGTCGTCGTTTAAGCATATATTTAGAGGCATCGTATTGGAATGTAAGGTCATCGAAGGTGTAGGGCAATGGGCGGGACATCGTTCTACTCTACTCTAGAATATAATTCAGTCTTTTAAGCCCCGTTCAGACCCGGGGGGGGGGGTCTAGCCCGATTCTGAGATCTTGCCGGAAGATGCCCCAATTTTCAGAGAGTCCAAAACCAGGGAATGATATTGTTCTTTCAGGCTGTGCAGGTTCTCGTGGATCATATCGGGTGAGATATTGCCTAATGAGATGATATAGGCGATTGCCTCCTTGTAATTCGTCTTGTATTTCTCTTTGGTGCTGTCTTTGGTCTTTTGGTAATACTGTCGATTACGCTCAGCCTTGCGTGCTTTGTATTCTTCTTCTGTTAATTTGGGGCGTGGCATGACTCTACTTCTACTTAGAAAAGGAGTCAGTCTTTTAAGTCGCCGGAGGGAGAGGTGGAAAATAACTATCGATCAGTTGGTAGGCTCCAAGGTGTTCTAGAATGCTTTTCGCTGGCTTTTCTCGTATGATATAAGGAGATTCAGCAAGAAAAACCAAAGGTTTAAGTGGTTTACCCATATAGAGATAGTCACTTGCTCTCTTTCCTGTGTTCACTGGGAGATTCGCTGGCATCTGGGACATTGGGGAAGTTCTCTTCTTTATGTTCTTCACAAAATTCTTTTACGCGTTTCATAAATGCACGGTCCGCCTTACACATCATCTCTAGATTTTTTAGATGCTCTTCATATGTGATTTCCTTACAATAGGTCCCATTTAGTCCCGTCGGATAATCAACAATATTAATTTTTTCAGGGATAGTAGGTATCACAATTTCATTTGTAGCCGGAATTGTATTAAAGACTGGTTTTTTATATAGATAAGACATTCTACAGTATGTCTATATAAAAAGAAAGGAAGTCCTACACTGGTAGAAAATCTTCGATTTTCTTTCACGCTTTAGCGGATGAGATTGCACGTGCCGTTTGCATCGATGGTCAGCACCTGCTGAAGAGCCACGAACACATAGAAATCTCCCGTAGAAGCCGAGCCAGTCCAGGAAAGGACCGCCTGGTTGACTGGGGTGCCGACGAAGCCAAAGCCAGCCTCCGATGAACGCTGGCACGACAGACCGCCAAGGTAAGCACCGGAGGCGTATGTGCCACGACCAAGTGGGGCAAGAGTGAGATCACCCGCATCAGCGTCCGTATTCGCAATGACATCAGCGGGACCCACTGAAGTGCGGGTGATATCGAAGATGTTTCCGAGTGCTCGGTTCATCTCCAAATACTGCTCAGTAATGTCGGCGAGTTGCGAATTGCTAACCAGGGCTCCATCGAGAGTCAGGTAGCACTGAGTCTGACCACCCGAAGTCGGGGCGTGGACACGCTGAGCACCAATGAATGGGACAGACTGCCACATCACAGCCCGAACAGACGATGAATTAAGACCTAGCGGGACCGTGATCGACGCTTGCTGTGCATACTTGTTGTTGTAGAAGGTATCGAACGACATCTGATACACGCGAGAAGCCAACATCTGCTTCATGCCCATCTCATAGGCGGAATCAGGAACGATTTGTTCGGCAATAAAAGTAGCGTTGCTCACAGTATACTCAGAGATCGCGTTTGCTGTGCCAGCAACGAGAGCCTCGAGAACGGGGGCAAGGGTGATCTGAAGTTGTGCCGATGACAGGAGAAACAGGGGGAGGTGCTGTTTCGCGTTCAGAAGACCAAGTCCGACGGGGATGCACACGGTATACGATGCCGACCCAAGAAAGCCACCCGGATAGGTGTTCTCCGCAAGACGCGAGTCGTTTGCACAATAATTACCATTTGTTGCGTGCTGTATCAGAGCGTTATACATCTTGTTGTATTGCTGGATCGTTTCGGACTGAGCACCAGACAATAGCAGACTCATCTGCTGAACAACGGATGACGCACAGCCGGTCTGTTTAAACGACCAAGAAGGAGCGACCGCCTGCGTGACGTTTACCGTCATACGGATATAAGCCGAACCACTCACAAGAAAACCGGAACCCCCCATATTCGCTGGCAACTGGAACTGGATCTGCTGACCTGATGCGACCGTGCCATTTTGGGTAGCAATGGAGAGGATGCGATGAGCACCGCCGGAAGCCACACGAGGACGCGAATCGGGGAGCCATGCATTCGGGATATCCGAAGAGGCGACGGCGACATTGTAGGAAGCAGGGGCACCGTAAGTTGACATCTTTTTCTTTCTACCATATCATACTAAAAAAAACGGTAGAGATAAAGTATCCCGATGTTTTTTTATTCACGAACGGGAGCCTGATAGTATTTCTGATCCTTCTTTACCATACCGCCATCGCGTAGACCTACTGCTTTCACAACGTCACCTACCGTTTTTCCCTGATCCAATACACTTTTCGCCGTATCGACTACTCCCTTGACCGGAGCCAGTAGGGATCCGATGCCAGGAATCTTACTAGCATATTCTAGACCTTTCGATGCCCAGTCGACGGGCTTTCGCAAGACATCATAAACTGCTCCCGCACCTTGCTTAATGCCGGACCATACGTTAGAGGCTGTGCTCTTAATATTTTCCCACAAATCTCCGAACCATCCCATTTTGTTTCTACTATATATATTACTAAAAAAATCATTCTACTCTCTCGGAATTGCTTTTACTTCCAATGTGAGGATGCAGAAATCGAAAGCATTATTGGCACTATTGCTATAGGCAGTCGATGCCTGTAACGTAAGATCGATGTTTCCGCCGAGAACATCCATCTGAAAGGGAAATGAACCCTGAGGATTGCCTAGATTGTGTTCGTGTCGATTGCAGAAGGCGATCGATTGGGGCAAATTACCACTGATCATACGGAAGGAGTCGGAAGTGATGCGGATGAGACGATTGTCTTTTGCTTGGGTCTGATCTGCCCAGGTAATACCAACCACTCGGGCTTTATATTTTCCATTTAGACCAACAGAATAGTAGGCACGAGCGGGTAACACACCAGAAACACCAGGGACATAGACTTGGACAAGTGTGTAGTCTTCCATATTATCTACAGGGGGACAAGAAAATGTTCCATTTTCTCCTCTCTAAAGAGTCCGGCTCCGTTGGAGTCTTTACCCCCTTGCCCCCTGTTTAAATGTATCGGGAGAGGGGTGTGGGGACACTTGTGTCTCCACTTTACTTTCTTTTTGCTTCAGAAATATTTACGGCGATCTTTTGCTTCTCTGCTTGCTTCACCGTAAGCCATTTTTTACTGAGTGGTGTGCCATCTTGTGCATACACTTTAGCCTGTGTTGGATGATTGGGACGGTGACGAATACGATAGGGCATTCTATAACAAAATCCGATTATATTTCCTGAAAAAAATAGGTCGCCCTTCGCCCAATTTGACGTGGAGAAACGGATGATCATCTCCCGTAGAGCAGAAGTCCATAATCTTTTTAAAGAGATCCTCGTCTACGTTGATTTCATTATAAAAGGTCTGTTCCTCTCGTCGGTTAATAGTGGGAAAGAACGTGATACACCGAGCCTGTGCTCGAATCAGCGTGGGAATGCTATTTAGTTTCTGACTCATCAGAAAGACCGTTGTTTTCAGATGGCGTAGGGTAAGAATCAGTTTGTCCAATTTACTTTTTTTGCGGTTCGTAAAGGAGTCTACGCAATCGTCGATAATAACAAGAGATGATACTCCTTTGTTCTTCTCATTAGAAGCCTCGATCTTATCGATGATCTCACCGATGGTGTCATCGTTACACTCTGTGTAATAGTTGCCGTCTTCATCTACTTCTTTGATCAGTCGGTCCCATTTGTCATCGTATTTGGCGGTAGGAGAAACCACGTAGATGGTGTTGTATGCCTTCCGGAACCCCCCGTCTTCCTTAGGGATCTTTAGGAGTCGTAGGGCTGTCGTTGTCTTCCCTGATCCTATGCCACCTACTATGATATACAGGAAATGGCTTTTTGGAAAAGGAGCATTTTTACCACTATCTACCTGGTGATCGAGGGCGGTCATCTTAGAAGTCAGTGGATTCGCTTCTACACGGAATGTTTCGCTTGCCATTCTTTTCTAGTCTATTAATAATAAGAGAAAATGTCTCTATCTGGAACAACAAACACCTATCTTCCTCCCACGCTAGACGGTCTTAACATTATAGAAGCAGATGCGATCTACATTAACGGAATCCCTATCGATACCGAGAACCTAGTCCCTTATACCAACGCTACTAAAAATGTAAACCTTGGGACATTTAATTTCCAGACGCTCGGCTCGATCACCGCGAAACAGCATGTGTTTCCTTCCTTTCCTTCCACGATGATGACAAGCCCCACGACCTCATCGATCTTCTATGCGGATGCATGGGAGTTCAACAACACAATCCAAATATCGTCTCTTGGTGCTGGGTTCGTATCTACATCCTATCTGCGTCTTGCTGATGTGTCGAACAATTCGACACTGCTTACCCTACAGAGTGACGGCATCGCTGATTTTGCCGATACGAAGGTGCGAGTATCTACCATGGCTAGCAATGCGTATGATGTCGTGAATTTGTCAACGCTCACGAATGCAGTCGCTTTTATTCAGAATGTGAACGCACTGAATTATGTTCCTTATACTGGTGCAACGAATGATCTGAACATGGGAGCATCTACTATTACAACATCGGGTCTTGTTAATGCAGGAGCACTTCGCATTACATCAAGTATTTCAAATGCAGATTATAGCCTATCAGTGAATCAATACGACCAGTTGGAATTCACGAATCTTAGCAATGGGTCTATCTTCAAGACGAATGGCTCTGATCTGTTTGTGACAGGTAATGTGAATTGTGCGACACTTGGTGCTACTAATGTGGAGGCGAGCGGAAGTTTGTATCTCGCTAAGGGGACGACCGCAGAATGGAGACAAACGCTTGGACCATCAGATGAGTATGAGATTTTGGACAATGCTGGAACGATGCGTATGCGACTCAGTAAGACATCAGGTCTTACCGTGTCTACAATGAATATTACACAGGTCCCATCTGCGACCCCTACGTATGCATTGGGCGTGAATGGAAGCGGTGGAGTTGTCAGTTTCGCGGTTCCCACGGCAACGAACATTTTACCACTGGCGAACACGTGGACCAACACGAACGAATTTTTATCTACTTTTACTACTGGTGTAGGATATACGACTTCTATTAATGGGGCGTTGTCTACCAGTTTAACAAGCCTCGGCTTCACTTCCGCATCATTCACCACTGCGGGGATTACTGGAGCATATACCCCTCCCCTGGGGACCATCACGAATCCGAGCGGTTCTACGTATCAGATCGCACAAACTGCATCAGGTCGCTCGATCATGGCAATTAGCGGATTTACGCCAGCGGTTGGCATTACATATGTGTTTTCCTTTAACATCAAATGCACGGTAGGGACGGCGACGATCAGCGTAGAGCAAGACAACATTTTGGTTTCTCCTGCTCTCTATCAATTATCCACTGGATTCAATCGTGTCGTCGGGTCATTCACTTATAATGGAACACCTAACACTGTTGTTTTTAAAATCTATTCAGGGGTATCAACGTGGGATGCCCAATGGGACTCTTTCACGCTTAGCACCTACAGTGTTGGACTCAATGCAAATATGAATTGTCTGACTGTCAATAATCGTATCACACAGCGATATAATGCGTTAGCGTCTGATGTGTCTACGCTTGTCAATCGTGCGACGATGGATAGTGCGATTTCTTCATCTGCGACACCTAATCTGTTACCACTCAATAATATCTGGACAGGGACCAACACTTATAATAATGGCGTTCAGATCGCATCGGGAAGTCTTGGGGTTGCGACTGGTAATATTGTCAAGCAGTCCGCGACTGCCACGAGTTTTATACAAATCACGGGCGGTTCTGCAACAAACAGTCCCTTTATGGAGTTCTACTTTGGTGGAAATAGGCGGGCGTTCATTGGAAACGCAAATGCTACTGACATGTTTATTACTGCGGAAAATGGGGCACAACTGAGTTTTGATGTTGCGGGTTCAAGGGCTTTATCTATCGATACAAGCCGAAATCTTATCATGAATATTCAAAAAGCATTCTATATGTATTATATCAGCGGAACAAATCACGCAGGACTCATTACAAATGCAAGTGGTGATGTATCCATTTTTACAGGAACAAGTGGTGTTGCGAATCGTTTCACAGTCAAAGCAGATGGAACAACCACACATACATCATCCGATAATTCCTATATGCGATATGGTCCTAATGGGACGTGGGGTGCATACCTTACAGTGGGAGCAACTCCTGATAGGTCAGGAGCATCCAACGCACAAGTCATCGCAACCAACGGCAATCTTCATTTAGATGCGGGTAATAGTCTGGATATATATTATGGCTACTATCCATACTCAAGAGGAACACCTAACGTTCATCGGTGGTATGGGACAACCTATGTTATGGAGACGATACCACAAAATACGTCGCAGTTTTCTCACGTAATGTGTTTAGATGGTAATACTCTCAGACGGTCGCAATGTGTAATGAGGCAATACTTTAAAAATGAGATCATCGCCTGGACGGGAGGGGTTAACTATGTCAATGCCTTCTACAAGTATAACACAACGTGTCCCGTTCGTATCTCGGGTAGATATTCCTACTATACAACCAGTGCAGGAAGCACTTATGTGGGACTGCGGATTTATGCAAGAACGACTGGAGTCTATTATTATTACAATTTCCATCACTACCAAAACTTCACATACGGACACACAACCTATCCCCTGGATATGGTGTTTTATGGATCAGATTTCCCTACAACCGGTTGGTTCGATACCTATATCTATAACGCAGGAGGACCAATGGTAAGCGATGGGAACGACCAACTCCAACTAAACTGTATGGTGTTACCTGTGGATGCTTTCTAAAAACAAAAATCTAACGAGTAAGCAGATGACATTTGTCGGTTCGTTCCAGATCGACCCCAAGGATTACCCCTTCAACAAATTTATCGAAGAGCAGAAACATCTCGACACCGATGAACTCCGACACACGATGAAGCCAATCGTCCATATCATCGATAAAGATTTTAAGGGACAAGAACATCTATTCTGCGATAAAAATCAGCGATGCCCGCTGGGTAAATTCAGACGACCAAAGAAAATAATAGAAGCAGAACAGCGAGGATTTGCTTCTGTGATGGAGATGATGGAAGCGGATAAGAAAGTAGAAGAGGGTGCGAAGAACATAGCAGGGCAAGCCTTAGGGAAAGAAACTGAGGACCTCAAAGCGTATAAAACACTGTCAGAAGAGCGATTCGAAAAGATGGGACGACTGATCGCCGACCAAAACAAGATGTTAGAGTTTCTGATGGCAAAACTAAAATAGTCCGACAGTAGGAATCGTAAGAATAGGGATGAGTTTCATGAGAAGTGCAGATTTTAGATACGACATGATATTGTCATAGATATAATCCCCTATCGTGCGAAGCACCCCATGAAAAACCGAAAAACCGACTTTGCAAGGCTCGGAGCGGATAGTTTCTGATTCAGCAACTGATGGCGGAAGTCCTTGCCATTAATAGCATGTTGGGGGATAGATGAAATGTCTACCGTATCGATTTCCGACAGAAAGTCGTCCACTCCCTTCTGGATTGCATACACATACGCGACCTTGTGATACTGGGACAGATCCTGACGACCGAGGGTCAAGCGTGCCTCCTTGCTTCTCACATCGATAAACAAGAAATCAAAATCCAGTTGCTCGAATGGGAGATTTAGGAAGGACTCCTTTTTCCAGCGGAGAGTCTTTCCATGTTGTTTAAAAATCGCTTCATCTTCGGCGGAGAGATCACGCGAGCATACGATGACGAACCGTTTACCATCAGCAACGGCTTCTTTTGCTACTGGTTCTCTAAGGGGCAGAGCATCGATCACATCCACACCCGAACTGTTAGAAATAACAGGGGGTAGTTTCGGGAACATTGCCATTTTTCTATACTCTACAGTAGAAATAAAATGTGCCCCCCTCTCTACGGCAATGTTCCCCCGACTCGTCACATTAGCCTCATGGGGTCTCCGTATTCCTTCGCTCGTGGTGGCGTTGTCTCTCCTGCACAAGCCACTATCCCTAAAGAAATGTTGCCTCATGGTGATGTGGATACAGTCCCCGCACGCCTACAACCTGGCGAATTGGTCATACCTCGTAAGCATGTGGATTTGGTGAAATCGTATCTGATTTCTAAGAAAATTTATCTTCCTAATATGTAAGATAATGGGTTGGCTCTCTGATATTTGGTCTTCTGTAAAGAATAAGGCAACAAACATCTATGATACGGTGAAAGAAACAGCGACAAACTGGCTATCTGGGAAGTATTTGGCACCTGGAGGATATCGATATTGTGGTCCTGGAAACGATCTAGAAGCGGGTGATCCCATTAATGCGTCGGATTCGCTATGTCGTCAGCACGATATCGACTATAGCAATTTCGCGAAACAAAGAGATAAACTCACAAAAGAGGAATTAAAAAACCTTGTTCGTGAATCAGATGATAGGTTGGTGTCTGGTCTACAGTCACTAAAAGATAGAGATCTTGGATCTCGTTTGGCAGAATATGGCATTCGGGCAAAGAAAGCATTGGAAGATTGGGGGGTCATTTCGCCTGATCGGTTCGTCGTTCCCTAAAGGGAACGCCTAAGGCTGAGGCTTTGCCTCAGACGTTCGTCGTGGAATAGGGATATTTGGATTCTCTCGTAGCCGTGGAACAGTAGCACGAACCACCGCCTCCTCTAACGAATCCGCTAGAGATGGTTTATTCCAGAGCACCCACCAGGACCAATAGCCAGGACTATAGGGGTCGCTGAGATTATCATTTTTATGTCGGAGACGATAAAGTCGTTTCCTCTCTGGATCCTTGTGCATCGTGTAGTTTTCATGTTGGGATGAACCAAAATCTACTTTTACTACTTTATCTCCCCTTGGGACATAAATGGTATAACGTTTTGTTTTGATATTGGAGGGATAGAGTCGATAAGGGCGGTGATCCATCTATTTCTTCCTATTCTGTAGAATATAATCCACGACAGCACTTTTACCACCCGCTAACACATTTCGTGGAAGAGGAAGACGAAGATAAGAGGCGAGTTCTGTTAACACAATCGTATTCGGCGATGTGTTTTGTTTACGCTTTAGTGGCATTTTATCTAGCGTATCTCGTCGAATGGGGATATCGTCCATGATCGATCTTACCCCTGCTTGTGCTGGGATAAATTCTTCTTCTTCTGATTCAGAGACAGTGTCTTCCGTGCGTTTTGGTTCTTGTGCCTCGCCTTTACCATAAACCAGTGCGGGGTCTACTTGGTTTAGTGGGACATCCTCGTGTGGATCATCCATTCTCATAGGACCTGCCAGAACAAGCGGAGCATTTGGACGAACAAGTGGCTCATCGGGAAGATCTGCGACATGCTGTCTATTGTGATCTCTATGTGCTTCCATATTGGGGAAAGGTTGGATATTAATGTCGGGGAATCGCTGATTGATGGAGACATTGGGCGGGGCGACAAAAATATCTGGCTGTCGAATATTAATCGGTGGGGCAGTGATGCTAACCGCTTGTCTTGCTATCGCATCGAGTCTCGCATTGATAGGATCGAGCAGTCGTTGTAGCATTTGGGCAGGGGGGACGATCGGTTCTACTGGGCGCGGTGGTTGGAACGATCTAGCGAATTCTAGAGCAGTCTGCAAAGGGGTAGGTCTTGGTGGTCCTGAAGGTGCTGTAGTTTTACTAGCCCGCCCTCCTCGTCCTCCCACATTCACTATTACCTTCTGGATGACATTTTTAGGCTTCGCTCTTGCTCGCTTTATCTTTGCGTCTTTCTTTGGCATCTCTAGTAGATAGTTTCTCTTTTAATTGGGACAGATTGTTTACCACCTGCTCACGCTGAGTCATCAGATCCTGAACATAGGGATCCACACCTCGGGACATATTCACGGCAATATCTTCATCCAATGCCTTATCCGTATGTTCTTCGAACGTTAGACGGATTGCCCAATCTAGATTTCCTAGATCCAATGTATAGGAGGTAGACGATCCGAGATATAAATTGATCTCATCGATGATTTTGTTACTAATTTCTAATTTTAGATCGGTTGGATTAATCCACTGAATCATGGTCTGTGGTAAAACATTCACTTGAATCTTTGCGAGAATGTCAGACATTTCACTTTGAGTGCCAATGAGTGCTTCTACATTTTGCGTTTGGACCAGTGATTCCGATCTCACATAGATCGCTGGATTCTGGAAGACATTTACATTCTGCACCGATTCCGCATCTGTTCGCACCGTAGGAGTCGCATAGGAAAATGTGAAATTGTTAATCATGCCGATACATTTCATGAACACTGGGGAATTGTTTATGATCATGATGCTTGTAGGGGTGCTATCCGTCCCTACGATCGAGAACGTCGCATGCCCCGATGTTCGATCATAGGTAAACTCGAGCGGAGCGGTATAGGATGCAATCGTTTGGATTTTTGCGATGAGTTGTGTTTTAAATTCATCGAGAAGTTGGAGGATGTTATAATTGCCTGGTGTGAGTGTGACGGTGCTTGCTATTGGTGGTCCACGCACAAATGTAAATTGGATGACATTGTTGCTACTATTTAGGAGTTTGTAGACATAAGGGACTTCACATGATCCAACACGGCAGGTGAACCAGTTGTTGGGAGATTTTAATGAGATAGGACGGAATAACTGGATTCGGAAGTTGTCGGATGTGCCACTTGTCCTATTAAGGCTACTGAGGAAGACGTTGTAGGTATTAATGATGGGCATTTCTAATGTCACACATTATTTTCTTTTGTGTTGTTTGATTGCTTCGTGGAGCATCGCTTTTACGGTTTTTTGATGGGCTTCTTTGTCTTCTATCTTTTCTTTCACTTCCTGGCTGTTAAACTGCTTAAGATCCATAAAACACGACTCGGGCATGAGATGTTGGAGATCGGTAGGTGGACGTTTGGTTCGGATCATTTTCTATTATGTCCGGATATTTTATTCTAGGGCTTTATCAGATGCCACAGATTTCCAAATTGAAGAAGGAATATCAGATCGAAGAGGACGGAACGACAGTCGTTCCTAAGGAGATTCTACCACAGATTGCCCCTACGGTGCTAAAGAATACGGTAAAGCGTGAACGGACAGAGGCACAGAAAGCGAATTTTGCAAAGGTAGTTGAGGCAAATAAAGAACGATGGGCGAAACTTCGAGCAGAAAAAGAAGCATTGGCGTTACAGGCAAAGCAGGCGGTGAAAGATGATCATCAGGCTAAAATTGATGCAGGGACTCATGTTCGTGTGGCAGTGAAGGAGAAGAGATCAGCGGATCCAACGGCTCGTAGTCATAAGGCGAAACCACAGGTAGAAAGGGTAGAAGAACCTGAAGAGTCATCCGAAGAAGAGGAGGTGATTGTTGTAAAGAAGCCGAAGGAGAAAGTCGTGAAGGAGAAAGTCGTTGTAAAGCGTCCACAGGATGCGAACCCTTTAGGGAAGCCAGTAAAGAAGCGAATCGTTTATGAAACAGACACTCCCACAGAAACGGAGACCGATGATACCGATATAGAGGAATACAAACAAGGAAAGCGACAGATTCGCCGAGAGGTTAAAAAGAACATTCGGGCGATTGAGAAGATTGATCAGGTCGTGCAACAAACGATTGTTAATCCTTATTCTGCTCTATTAGC
>JACCDU011090720.1_pt1 | contig 12657 bp, 10 predicted proteins | sample 7446081 | NCBI WGS metagenome assembly JACCDU01 (sample SAMN15323447, study PRJNA562643) | freshwater metagenome | isolation source: river surface water | place: USA:Blue River Watershed | collected 2017-08-17 | reverse complement strand
TGGGGGTTTTCACCGGACCGGTGTGGGCTTCGTGTTGATCGTGGCTGTTGTCGCTCATGACATCCTCTTGTTGGGCTGGCCCAGGGGGCCTGATGGATTGACCGGAATCAACCGGGCATTATAGCGGCCCAGCCTTCACAGAGCTTGCAAACCAAAGCGAAAGTGCTGGCCGTGAGATAATCCGAACTACCAACAGCAATGCGGCTGTAGCTCAGTGGATAGAGTATTGGCCTCCGAAGCCAAGGGTCGTGGGTTCGATCCCCGCCAGCCGCACCAAACTCCAATTTGCCACCTCTTGCGCTGGCGTTTTTTGTAGGTGATGCGGCCAAACGCTCAGCGGTACATCACCAAGGCCAATACAGCCGATAGGGGCTGTACTCTACGAAGGCGTAAGCACCGGCAGCGCCTGCAGCAGCCATCAGCACCAGCGTGATGACCGTAGTCCATGTGGAAGATTTTGTTGGGACCTCAGTCGATTTTGTGGCGTAGATTTCCGAAGTCGGATGGACCAGCAGGGTTTCATGGGCAGGAGTCGCTAAACCGATGGACACAGCTTGCTCTTCATTCGTTGACGGGAATGAATTTTCGACCGATTGCCTGTGAGATGGCGGTGACACAACATTTTTTGGTAAATGCTCTTCGTGCTCGACGGACAACACCGCAGCATGGATTGAAGGTGCTGATGGTCTTTGCAATGGCACCACGCTGGACCTGACGCTGGCGGTCGAGAGCTCTTGCAGTTCCAGAGTGTCCCAATCGGCCCCCAATAACCGGGCAACTCTGCGTCCTGCTTGTCGACGCAAGGAGTCGGAGTAAAACCGGGAATTCTCACCGTTTTCGAGCTCATAAAGCTGTGACAAGGACATGCACGCTTGGGTGGCCAGCTCTGAAGGATCAATGCCTGCTTGAACGCGCAATTGACGCAATACACGGCCTTTGGGGTCAAGCGCCGAAATTTCAGGTTGTCCCAATGTGTCGAGTGCTTCTTTATTGGCACTTTGCAATGTACGCGGCGCTCGACCTGGCAGCGTGTTGTGGCGCGTGAAGGCGAGTTTGATCGATGGACTGCTTTTTAGATTTGGCATGATGCGACGACGCCGGTCAAATAAGCGTGCAACCAGATGCTGGACATGGGCCCGGAAACGACCTGAATCGATGATGAAGCTGGGCTTGAGGTGTTGGGTGAAAGCAAATCTTTTTCTTCTGTGACCAGAACGACAGAAAGAGGAGACCGTCCACGACTGTTGAAGTTCTCAAGGGCTTGCAACGTTTTGACTTGGTGAGATCGTGGCATCGACATTTCCACGACCAACATGTCCGGCCGTCTGCTGGACAGCTCCAAAAGAGCCTCTGTAACAGATTCAAAGAAAGTCACTTCGACAGGGAACTTCCACACTGCACTGTCCGCCATCAATTTCCCCATGATTTGGGGTTTTTCAATGACGACAGTGACGCGCGGCTTGACCATGGATTTGGTGACCGCTCCCATTGCACTGCGCGCAGCGTTTTGATAGTCCTGAATGGAGTCGAGCGAAATTCGTCGATGTCCGCCCCGAGTTTTCCAGCCTTTCAAATCGCCTTGATCGACCAAAGTCTGAACCAGCGTCGTTGACAAGCCCAGCATTCGAGCGGCTTCCGCCGTAAAAAATTGAGCCATGGTGCTCTCGGTGGTGTGTTTGACGGCGATGGGTGAATCCATCATGGCAATCGCAGAACGGTCATCGGTCATGGTCAATTTTTTGGACAGTTGCTGTGGTTTGTTCATCGTTCGCGCAGTGCTTGAGTGACGTTTTGCAAAGGCCGGAAAAGGTATTCAAGAACGGACTTTTGGCCAGTGCGTATTTCGACAGTCGCCGTCATGCCAGGTGTTGGCGTGAGCTTCAGACCATTGCGAACGCTATCGGTTTCCTTGACGCGAACCATGATGCGGTACAAGCCTTCTTCCAGCTCGACCGGATTGCCAGGTTTCTTTTGACGCTCATCGCGCAAGGTATCAGGACTCAAATGCTCCAGCACACCGTCGAGACCGCCGTATTTATTGAAGTCGTATGCGGTCAATTTCACAACGGCTTTTTGGCCAACCTTCAGAAAAGCCACTTCAGAGGGCTTGACATAGGCTTCGACCAACATTTCATCTTCTGTAGGAACGATTTCCAAAATGGCTTGACCTGCTTGAATCACGCCACCTACGGTGGTCACCTGCACGTTTTTGACCACCCCCTTCATTGGAGAACGTATCGTGGTCCGTTTGAACGCATCTTCGCGGGCAGACGCGTTCTCTTTGGTTTGGGACAGTTCCGAAGAAACGCGCACCAACTCGTTGTTGGCATCTGTGAGGTACCTGTTTTGACGTTCGGCGCGTTGCCCCATCAGCTCGGACTGCTGACGTCGTAAGCGAAGCAACTCCACCTCGGACATCACGCCTTGCTTGACCAAAGGTTCAGTCATGGCCAATTCCCGGCTGACGGCTGCCAAAGAAATGTCCAATGAAACCAGAGACTCCTGCAAGGCGCGCTTGCGCGCGTTGTAAGCCTGAGTCTCCTGTTGTACCAGGCTGGGTTCCTTGAGCACATCAGATGGAAATACGAGGCCCGAGCCATAAGCCTCTGCTTTCAAGCGAGCAGCTTGAGCCGAAAGCGCTAGGTATTTTTCTTGTGCTTCGCGGAAAACAGCACCCGAGCGTGAGTCATCAATTTGCAGCAACACCTGGTCTTTTTCGACAGCACTGCCTTCTCGGACAAACAGTTCACTCAATACGCCGGTATCGAGGCTCTGGATGACCTGCTCACGGCTGGTGGGAATCACTTTCCCTTGTCCCTTGGTGATCTCGTCTAGTTGAAAGAATGCCGCCCATGTCAAACCCAGCAGCAGCGTGATGCCGGTGAACCACACCAGGTATTTGCTGGCGCGGCGCTCATCGTCTTCAACGGTGGCAATGCCAAAACCGGAACTGCGGAAACTTTTGCCCTTCATGCTGCAACTCCTTGACTGCGAGGCGCATGCACATCGATCCCGCGTGACAACTTTTCGATCATTTCCTGTTTAGGACCCATGGCCACACACTGGCCGGCATCGATCACGGCGATGTGATCCACCCACTCCAGCAATTGAGGGCGGTGCGTGGACATCAGCAACGTGCGACCTTGCAACCACTGTTTGAGCACGGCGATGACACGTGCCTCGCTGTTTTGGTCCATATTGGCCGTGGGCTCATCCATGAACACCAACTGGGGGTTGCGCAGCATCATGCGCGCAATGGACAGCAATTGACGTTGACCGCCCGACAGGCCACCGCCGGCCTCTGTGATGGGCATGTCCAAGCCCAGAGGATGGTTGGCCACCATGTCGTAGATCCCCAGCGCTTTGAGTGTTTCGGCAATGCGGGTGTCGTTGATCCAGCTGTCCGACAAAATCAGGTTCTCGCGCAAAGTACCCATGAAGAGTTGTGGATCTTGACCCACATAGCCCATGCGGTTGCGCACTTCGGCCGGCTCAATTTGCTGCATGTCGATACCATCCAGACGGATGTTGCCGGCCAAGGGCACATACAGACCGGAGAGCAGACGGAGCAAAGTGCTTTTGCCGCTACCCACTCGGCCCAGCATGGCCACTTTTTGACCTGCAGGGATCGACAGCGACACTTTTTTGATCACAGGAATTTTGTGTTGTCCTGGATAGGCAAACTCCAAGCCCTCTGCGTCCAGTCGGCCTTCAATCGTTTCAGGCACCACATAATTGCGACCATTAATGCGGTCACGCGGACGTTTGATTAACCCATCCAGTGTCTCCAGCGATGTGACCGCTTGTTGGTACCTCGATGCCAATGACATCACGCTGGCCAAAGGCGACAGAGCCCTGCCAGACAAGATCACGGAGGCAATCAAACCACCTAAAGTCAGCTGATTGGCGTGAATCATGTAGACGCCACCAACGACCATGACCACTGTGACCAACTGCTGAATGGCGGTGGTCAGCCCCATGATCCAGTTGGTCAGACTGCGAATTTGTTTGTAAGAGTCTGCGCCGGCCAGGTTCGACATTTCCCATCGCCGTTGCAGATAGCTCTCGGCGTTGTGTGCCTTGAGCAACTCCAGGTTCAGCACCGACTCCACCAAAACGCTTTGCTTGTCGCCGGACTCTTTCATGTTTTCGCGCATGGCTTTCATCAGGGGCTTTTGCGCATAAAGACCGATGGCCAACAAAATCGGCACAACAGCCGCAGGCACCAACGCCAAAGGTCCGGCGACCAAGGCGATCAGAACCAGATACATCAGCACGAAAGGCATGTCAGCCAACAGGACCAGAGAAGACGACGAAAAAAAGTCGCGCAATGATTCGAAGTCGCGCATTGAGCTGGCAAAAATACCCACAGACTGTGGGCGATGCTCGAGCCGGATCGACATGATTTCGCGCAGCAAAGTAGCGTTGATGGCCAAGTCTGCTTTCTTGCCACCCAAATCCACCAGACGTGCTTTGAGCCAACGCATGACAAACTCCATCACGATCGCAATGGAGGTGCCAATGGCCAGGGTCCACAATGAAGAATAAGCCTGCGTGGGTACCACGCGGTCGTAAACGTTCATCGTGAAGAACACCGATGCCAGCGTCAGGATGTTCGCGACCACCGTGGCGACCATGGACTCCACATAGAAATGGCGGAAGCGCCACAAGGTATCCCAAAACCAGCTGAAGGCCTTGTCATGCATGGGGGCCAAAGTCTGGTCATGGCGCTGCGGTGCCAGCTTGACGGCGAGTACTTCCGGTCGTGCCAGTGCCTGCAATTGGACAATGGGGATACGGTGCTCTTCCATGCCTTGATGTGCCCACAAGACAATCGCATCACTGCCGTCAAAGCCTTTCAATATGCAGGCGCGACCATCCAACAAGGGCATCAAGACCGGCAAAACATAGACGGGAATATCGGCAACCTTGATGCGGGACCAAGCCGCCATCAGTCCATGCTTGTGGGCCAGATCGGGGTACGCCGCCAAGGGCACGCGTCCGCGATCATCCAGAGCAAAACCTGCCCTCAGCACTTGCATGTGCACAGGACGGTCCAGCAATTTGGCCGCCATGGCCAAGCACATCAGCAATGGGTCTGCCATGCCATCCTGGCCGGCAGGTGCAGAAGCAGGCGTGTCGGCCTGTGTGCTCGGTAAAGAAGAAATCAAATCGGCCATGTTGATCAGTTGTTTTTGTATTCAGGATGGGCGCTGGAGTCGGTCTGCGAAACACTGCCGGGCTCGGGAGAAAAGCGTCGAGCCAGATCGCCAGTGGCCGCCAACAAGCGCACGCGTGCCAGACGTTCGTCGTGAAATGCTGCTCGGGCAGCGCTGCGGTAATTGAAAGAATCGGCCTGGATGTTCAGCAGATCCAGCAGGGATCGCCTGGCGACCCGAAATTGCTGTCGGTACCCATCGACTACCTTGTCGCCCACATCCGATTGGGCGTTGCCAACGGTTGCGCGCGAACGCGCTGAAGCCCATTCTTGCCAGGCCAATGCCGCTTTTTCGCGGGCAATCAAACGGGCTTCGTCCAGCGAAAACTGCGCCGCTTTCAACTGTCCCTGAGCAGCCTCAATCAAAGCCGATGTTGCCCCACCTGTGTACAGGGGGGCGTTGAGCAAGATTTGTGAAAAAGTTTCAAATCGCAGCGTGTTGGCATTGAACTGCCGTGACACGGCTGCATCCACCGATGGCCAGTACTGACCTTGTGCCACCTTGACGGCGGCTTGTGCCGCCTCGACCTGTGCACGGTATTGGGCGATGCCGGGCAAATCATCGGTGACCCGATCCACGGCGGCCGCCAAGCTCATGGGAATCTTGCCCAGCACACCGTTTTCAGCGACTACAGCGTCCAGACCCACAGGCCGCGCATCCATCTCGCCTGGCCAAAAGCGGCGTAATCGTTGCATCGCCTGCGCCAAATCGGCTTTGCGTTGCTGCAAAGCCAAAGCCGCATTCTCTGTACGAACCAAGGCTTGCTCATAGTCGATGCGACGACCCTTATCGACCTGGGCGATTTTCTGGATGTCGTCCAGCGTTTCGCGGTGCGAATTCAGGTTCCGCACCGCCAGGCTGTACAAGTCGGCCGTTTTGTCCCAGTTCAGATAAGCCTCAGAGGCTTGCTGAGCGACGTCATCCAGCGTCAAATCGCGCTGAAACTCTGCTGCACGGGTCAGCGCTTCTGCGCGTGAGGCTTCCGCTTCGATCCGGCCACCGGACCACAAATTCAGTTTGGCGGTCGGTGAAACGCTGGTGCGCCCGACAGACGAGGGGATAGAGCCCGAAGCGTACTGATTGCCCGCCGCCGTGACCCCGATTTGGGGCTGATGCGCGCTTCTGGCCTTGTCAATGTCAGCGCGAGTGGCTTGTGCTTTGGCATTGGCTGATTGAATCGATGGATAAGCTTGCAAGGCGCGTTCAACGACCTGTGGCAAGGTTTGCGCCCGCAGACCCGTGCTTGCAGCGAACATGGCCAGCGCAAGCGCGGCTATGCGCATGGGCAGGCGATCTGCAGGTTTTAGAAAGAACAAAAACAGACAAATCGGTTTTTGTGAAGCAATTTGATACATCAATAGGTAATTGCCAAGGACATTAAAAGTGAAATTCTCGAACTGAAAAGACTTTTGTAAATCCGCCAATTGGCGTACGCCAATGGCGTGGATTTGGCAAAGTTGTGAAGGAGCTCGGCGCAGACTGAGATATTTTGTATTGTGAAATTCGACAAGATGGGCCTTGTCCCATACTTGACGGCACTGTTTTGAGAACGTACCCCACAATGGCCGGATGCAAAACATCCGATCTCCCCTTCAGGCGCAAGTGGTGCAGTGGCTCGTACAGGCGGGCGATGTGGTGGCCGCGGGCGATGTGTTGGTCATTGTGGAGGCCATGAAGATGGAGCACGAGATCCGTGCGCCGCAGGCGGGCCGGTTGAGTGAGTTGTTTTTTCAGCCGGGTGAGGCGGTCAACGAGGGCGATGCGCTGGGCACTTTCGTGACGGTGTCGGCGCAGGACATTCCTGCTGCGCATGCCCCCACGCCCCTTGCTGCACAGCCCCCCGCAGACCCTGACGCCCCCCGCGCCGACTTGCACAAGCTGAAGACTCGGCTGGCTTTCACGCAAGACGCACAACGCCCCGAGGCCGTGGCCAAGCGGCACGCGCTGGGTCTGCGCACCGCACGCGAGAACATCGCCGATTTGTGCGATGCGGGCAGCTTCATTGAGTACGGCGCACTGGCCGTGGCCGCGCAAAGCCGACGCCGCTCGGCCGACGACCTGATGCGCAACACCCCCGCCGACGGCATGGTCACCGGCATCGGCCAGATCCACGGCCAGCGGGTGGTGGTCATGGCCTACGACGCGACCGTGTTGGCTGGCACCCAAGGCATGCGCAACCACCAAAAGACCGACCGCATGCTGGGCATCGCGTTACAAAACAATTTGCCGGTGGTCTTGTTCGCCGAAGGCGGTGGTGGCCGACCCGGCGATGTGGATGTGGCCATCGTGGCCGGTTTGAATTTGACGACTTTCGCCGCCTTTGCCCGGCTCAATGGCCGCGTGCCGGTGGTGGGCGTGGTGGCGGGGCGCTGCTTTGCAGGCAACGCGGCGTTTTTGGGTTGCTGCGATGTGGTCATCGCCACGCAGGACAGCAACATCGGCATGGGTGGTCCGGCCATGGTCGAAGGCGGTGGCCTGGGCGTGTTCAAGCCCGAACAAATCGGCCCCAGCGCGGTGCAACACGGCAACGGCGTGATCGATGTGCTGGTGGACGACGAGGCGCAGGCCGTGGCGGCGGCTCGGCAGTATGTGGCTTTCTTTCAGGGCACCCGGTCAGACTGGCAAGCCCCACCCGCAGAGGCCTTGCGACAAGTGGTACCCGAGAACCGCTTGCGTGTGTACGACACCCGAGCCGCCATGCAAGGCATCGCCGATGTGGACAGCGTGCTCATGTTGCGCACGGGCTTTGGTGTGGGCATTCACACCGCGCTGTGCCGCATCGAAGGTCGACCTGTGGGTCTGTTGGCCAACAACCCGGCGCACCTGGGCGGCGCGATCGATGCCGACGCGGCCGACAAGGCGGCGCGCTTCATGCAACTGTGCAACGCGCACGGCTTGCCCATTGTGAGTTTGGTGGATACACCCGGCTTCATGGTCGGGCCCGATATGGAAGAAAAGGCGCAGGTGCGGCACGTTTCTCGCATGTTCATTGCTGCGGCGCATTTGCGGGTACCTTATTTGAGCGTGGTCTTGCGCAAAGGTTATGGCCTGGGTGCCATGGCCATGACGGCGGGCGGCTTTCACGAACCGCTGTGCAATGTGGCCTGGCCCACCGGCGAGTTTGGCGCGATGGGCCTCGAGGGTGCGGTGCGCCTGGGTTACCGCAAAGAGCTGGAGGCCGTGCCCGAAGGCCCCGAGCGCGAAGCCCTGTTCGAGCGCTTGCTGGCCCAGCAATACGACAACGGCAGCGCCATCAACATGGCCACCACGCTGGAGATCGATGCGGTCATCGACCCGGCCGAGACCCGCACCTGGCTGGTGGCGGGTTTGCAGTCGGGCCGCATCGCACCCGCTGCAGGGCCCTTGTCGATCGACACCTGGTGAACAAGTGAAGCCCCCGTAGGTCGGTGGCTTTAGCCCCGACATGAACCTTCGCCAGAGCCCATAACGTCGGAGCTGAAGCTCCGACCTACGACAACCGTTTATTGCGCTTGGAAACCGCTGGCCTTGATGATGCGGGTCCAAGTGGCGGTGTAGGCTTTTTCGCGGGCACCCAACTGCTGGGGTGTCATGTGGCCCACGGTGAGGCCCATGGCCGTGAGGTGCGCTTTCACATCGGGTTGTGCCAGCACTTTCGCCACCGCGTCAGAGGTGCGGTCGACCACGGCCTTGGGTGTGCCTGCGGGGGCGAAGATGCCGTAGTAAGGCAGGTCTTCAAAACCGCTCAAGCCCAGCTCTGCGAAGGTGGGCACATCGGGCAACAGGGCCTGACGGTCTTTGCCCAGCAAGGCGACCATGCGCACCTTGCCAGCCTTGTGGTTTTCAATGAAGTCGGGCACCGAGGCCACACCTGCCGAGATCTGGTTGCCCAGCATGTCGGCCATCATGGGTGCGCTGCCACGGTAGGGCGCTGCAGCCAGGTCGAGCTTGTATTTCTCGCCAATCACCTTGACCAAAAATTCAGGCACCGAGGCAGGTGCGGGCACACCCACGGTGTCTTTGCCCTTGGTCTTGACCCAGGCCACGTACTCGTTGAAGGTCTTGGCAGGTGTGCCACCCGACACGGCCAGGCCGTTCACAAAGGTCGCAAAGCCGGCCACGGGTGTGAAGTCTTGCGCGGTGTTGAAGCCGGGGTTCTTGACCACTTGGGGCAGGATCGAGATGGTGTGGTCGTGCGACAAAAACAGCACCGTGCCGTCAGCAGGCGCGGCCTTCAGGGCCTGCGCGGCGATCTGACCACCGGCACCGGCTTTGTTTTCGACGATCACGTTGGCACCCAGAGGCTCTTTGAGTTTGTCGGCCAGCAAGCGGGCGATGGCATCGGTGCCGCCGCCAGGTGGAAAGCCCACCATCAGCTTGATGGTGGTGTCGGCCTGTGCCAAGGCACTGAACATGAGGCTGGAAGCGGTCAGGGCCTGAACCAGGCGACGGCGGGTGGGCGAGAAGAAAGTCATGAAGGGCTCCGTGGGCGAAAAGTATTTACCGAATTTATCACTTGAAGCTGTCTGGGCCGCAGCTCCGACCTACAAATCCAGCAAGGCTGTGGCGATCTGCTCTTGCACCAGCGCAGCATCGCCCAGCGCGTTCGCATTGAGCAAGGCGAGCTTGACCAGAAAGAGTTGCGCTTTGTCTGGGCCGGCCTGGTCGATGGCGGTGGCCAGGGCGTCGTACACGGTTTCGAGGCCGTCTATGTTGAGAGCGGGGGAGGTCATGGGCTGTCCTTATTGCGGCAGGGCGGTGGAGAGCGCGGCTTGCAGGCGCGTGGCGTCGAGCGTCAACCAGCGGGCGCAGATGTGTTGGTCGGGGCGCAGCAAATAAGCCGCGCCATTGGCCGGCACGCCATAGCGCTGGCGCAGGTGGCCATCGGCATCGGGCAAGGTCTTGTCCGCGCCCTGCACCGCTTGCGCAGCGCCCACGGCGATCACTTTGATCGGCATGCCTTTTTGGCGAGCTGCATCGATCACCTGGCGCAGTGCTGCGGGCAAAGCCTGTGCATCGGTGAAGTACAGCAGGTCAAAACTGCCGCCCAGGTGGTCGAGCAGAAAGTCGTTCGCACCCAGACGCACGTTTTGCGGCGGCGCGCCGTGGGCCGGACCGGCCTTGAACAAGGCGTTGTCGTCGCCCGTGCTGTTGAGCACCGAGTGGGTGTACTCGTGCGGACGCGAGGTGCGCCAGTGGTAGAGCGGGCGCACAAAGTCTTGCGTGAGCGAGAGCGACAAGACCGCATCGCGTAGCAGCCGAAAGCCTGCGCTTGGCGGGGCCATGAAGCGGGTGCTTTTTCCGGCTTCTTCGATGATCTCGCGGGCGGCGCCCACGCGCTCGGTGCTGTGGTTGGCCAACAGTGCAGGCCCTGCCAGACCTTTGACCACATAAGCCAGGTGCCAGCCGAGTGACTGCGCGTCTTGAAAGGCGGTGTTGGCCCCACGCACACCAAAGATGGGCAGCAAGTGCGCGGCATCGCCGGTGAAGATCACGCTGCCGTGCACAAAGTCGGGCAGTGTCAGCGTGCGTGCCGAATACACCGATGACCAGTCCATCTCCCAGGGGGTTCCGGCATGACCGATCATGGCCAGTTGCGCGTCGATGCGGGCTTTGAGCGATTCGGGGCGCAAGGCTTCTTCGGGCGTTTCACCGGGCGGCAGTTGGTAGTCCACACGCCAGATGCCGTTGGGCTCGCGGTGCATCAGGATGGTGTTGCCGGGGTTCCACTCCGGGTCAAAGTAGGCGCGGCGCTCGGTCGGGAAGGGCAGGTCGATCTTGATGTCGGCGATCACGAAAAACCCTTCGTACGATGCGCCTTCCATCTGCAAATTCATGGCGCTGCGAATGCCGGAACGCCCCCCGTCAGCGGCGATCAGCCAGTCGGTTTCCAGGGTGTAAGGGCCTTCTGGCGTGTCCACTTCCACTTCGGCGTAGCCGTCTTTTTGTGTCACGGCGTTGACCTTGTTCCCCCAGCGGAAGTCGATCAGCGGGTTGGCTTTGCAAGCGTCGTGCAGGTACTCCTCCATGAACTGCTGCTGCACGTTGATGATCGGAAAAAACCGGTCGTCGGGATCGTGCGGCGCTTCCCTGCGGAACACGCGCTGACCTAGGTAAAACGAATTGCCCAAGCGCCAGGGCAAACCGCCCTCGGTCATGCGGTCGGCCACGCCCACTTGCTGCAGGATCTCCATCGAGCGGCGCGTGAAGCAGATGGCGCGGCTGCCTTGCGAGAACTGCAACTCTGACGTGAGCACCACGCTGGGCACGCCGTGACGTGCGAGCTCCAGCGCGGTGACCATGCCAGCCGGGCCAGATCCGGCGATGGCCACGCGCTGTCGCGGTTGTGGTGGATGTTCTGAAGGCAGCCAGGGCTTGAACACCTCGTAGTGGTAATAAATCGAAGGCCGCGCTTCGGTGCTGGGTTGGTGCATGGGAACTCCGTGGGGTTCAGTCGGCTTGGCCCTGGGGGCGGGCGTGGGCGATCAGTCGGTCAAACAGGGCGCTGAGCGTGGCTTGTTCTTTGGCGTTCAGGCAGCCAAAGATGTCCTCGTTGCGCTGGGCAATCAATTGCATGGTGCGTTTGTAGAGCTTGCGTCCGGCTGGCGTGAGGCTCAGCACCACACCGCGGCCGTCGTCGGGGCGGTCTTCCTTGCGCACGAGGCCTTGCTCCACCAACGCTTGCGCGGCGCGGCTGGCCTGACCTTTGTTCAGGTTGGACTGTGCAGCCAGGTCCTTGACGGACAAAGGCTCAAACTGACCAATGGTGGCCAGGCAACGCCCATCGCTGAGGCTGAGCCCGGTGTGTTCAGGGTAAGCGCCCTGACTGTCGGCATCTGTCAGTTTGTGCAGCAGGTGCAGGCGGTACGTGAGCGTGCGGTCCAGCGCGTCGTTCGCTGGAGCCAAGGGTGTGGATGTTGCGCGTGTGCTCATGGGCCAAAACAGTGTTTGGCCGGATTGTAGGGCCGATTGGTTGCGTGCGCAACTAATTGGGTGGGTTTGTCAGAACCGTTCCAGCTCCGGATGCTTGATCGCTCCCGCCCGCACCAGCATCTTGCCGTATTCGGCGCAGCGGTTCAGCGTCGGGATGACCTTGCCGGGGTTGAGCAGGCCGTTTGGGTCAAAGGCGCGTTTGACGCCGAACATCTGCTCGTTTTCTTCGGCAGAGAATTGCACGCACATGCTGTTGACCTTCTCGATGCCCACGCCGTGTTCTCCCGTGACGGTGCCGCCCATGGCCACGCTGGTTTCGAGGATGTCAGCGCCAAACAACTCGCAGCGGCGCAGCTGGTCGGGGTCGTGGGCATCAAACAGGATCAGCGGGTGCAGGTTGCCGTCGCCTGCGTGAAACACGTTCAGGCAGCGCAGCGCGTACTTTTCTTCCATCTCGCTGATGGCTTGCAGGATGTCGGCCAGGCGCTTGCGCGGGATGGTCGAGTCCATGCACATGTAGTCGGGG
>JACCDU011246901.1_pt1 | contig 12659 bp, 13 predicted proteins | sample 7446081 | NCBI WGS metagenome assembly JACCDU01 (sample SAMN15323447, study PRJNA562643) | freshwater metagenome | isolation source: river surface water | place: USA:Blue River Watershed | collected 2017-08-17 | reverse complement strand
TCAAGTTCTCAGTTGCTGCCAGCGGCTTTACCAGCCTGGTAGCCCTTGTTGTACTGTTGCTGCTTCGATTTTTCATACGAATCGTAGGCATAACCACCGATAGCACCAACCGCAGCACCACCAACGGCACCCCAGATCGGGTTGCCGCCAGCAATCGCGGTAATGCCAGCGCCCGCAGCGGCACCAATGGCGCCGCCCGATAGGGTGCGCTGCTGGGTATCACTCATGCCCGAGCAACCCGTGAGGACGGCGGCAACCACCGGAACAATCATCAAAGTTTTTTTCATGGTGTGTACTCCGTATTCAGATTACTTGCCGGCTTTGCCGCTTGCACAGGGGAAGCGCTCGGTCAGGAAGCGCAGCGCCGATTCGGCAGCTGGCATGTCTTTGATTTCCGGCTTGTTGCCGGCCCAGGTCACATACTCATCCAGCACTTGCTGACGCTGCGGTGCAGGTTGCGACACACAGATCTTGTTCTGGGCAAATTTCGGGTGGCGGGTCACCAGATAAGCGTCATACACGCCCTGACCAAAGCCATTGCAGTAAGCCTGTACCGGTGCGTTAGCTTTGTCTTTGCAAAGGGCGACCATTTCAGCCGTACTGGTGGCGCGATGAGTGGGCTGTTGCGCAGCCGGTGCGGCAGCAAAAGCAGAAGCCGACAGCAGTGCAGTGCTGGCAATCAGAATCGTTTTTTTCACGAACATCTCCTTGGGTTATTCCAATCCCCGCTGCTGGCGGGGTATTAGATGACTCTAGTCTCTTTAATCGTTAACGGCAAGCCGTATTCAGAAAGGTTTCAGGAACGTTTGGCCTGCAGTGCATCCATCACGGCCATGGCGGTCATGTTGACTACGCGGCGCACCGTCGACGATGAGGTCAGGATGTGTACCGGATGCGCTGCGCCCAACAGGATCGGCCCGATGGTCACGCCCGAACCACCGATCATCTTGATCAGGTTGTACGAGATGTTGGCAGCATCCAGATTAGGCATGATGAGCACATTGGCTTCGCCCTTGAGGGCAGAGTCCGGATAAGCGCTCAGGCGGATTTCTTCCGATAGTGCGGAGTCACCGTGCATTTCGCCATCAACATCCATTTCGCCGGACGAGAGCGCCGGTAGCAATGCTGCCGCACGGCTCATTTTGAGGGCCGATTCCGACGACGACGAGCCAAAGTTGGAGTGCGATAGCAGCGCTACCTTTGGATGAACGCCAAAACGCTTCACTTCATCGGCAGCCAGCATGGCAATTTCGGCCACCTGTTCGGCGTTCGGATTTTCGTTCACGTGCGTGTCGGCAATGAACAGCGACCGACCGGGCAGCATCAGATAGTTCATGGCGGCAAAGACGTTGACACCCGAGCGCTTGCCGATAACCTCGTTGACCACCTGCAGGTGGTCACTGTACTGGCCGAGGACGCCACAGATCATGCCGTCGGCAAAACCCAGCTTCATGAGCATGGCACCCATCAGTGTGGTGTCGCGACGCATGGCGGATTTGGCTACCGCCGGAGTCACGCCACGACGGGCCATCAGCTTATGATAGGCCGTCCAGCAGTCGCGGTAGCGGGGATCGTTCTCCGGATTGACCAGCTCGAAATCCACACCCGGCCTGATGCGCAGGCCGGCGCGCTGTAGACGCTTCTCAACAACCGCCGGGCGACCGATCAGTACCGGTGTGGCCAGCTGTTCTTCAAGAATAATCTGTGTGGCACGCAGGACGCGTTCATCTTCGCCTTCGGCGAAGATGATGCGCTGGCGCGCACCTTCCTTGCAGGCGACGAATACGGCGCGCATGCCGATGCCGGTGTGATACACGAACTCTTTCAGGCGTTCGATGTAGGCATCCATGTCGGCGATCGGTCGACGAGCAACGCCCGAACTAACGGCAGCTTTGGCAACGGCCGGCGCAATCCGTGTAATTAGACGCGGATCGAAGGGTTTCGGAATCAGATATTCCGGGCCAAAGCGCAGGTTATGACCAGCGTAAGCCATGGCCACTTCATCGGAGACTTCCACTTCGGCCAGCTCAGCGATGGCGTAGACGCAAGCCAGCTTCATTTCTTCCGTAATCGTGGTCGCGCCAACATCAAGCGCCCCACGGAAAATAAACGGGAAGCAGAGCACGTTATTGACCTGGTTCGGATAATCCGAACGACCGGTAGCGATGATGGCGTCCGGACGCACCTTACGGGCTTCTTCCGGCATGATTTCCGGTGTGGGGTTGGCCAGCGCGAAGATCAACGGGTTTTCATTCATCGGTGGCAGCCACTCGGCTTTCAGTGCACCGGCTGCGGACAGACCGAGAAATACATCAGCGCCGACCAGCGCATCTTTCAGTGTGCGCGCGTCGGTTTGCTGGGCATACTTGGCTTTGGTCGGCTCCATGTTTTCATCACGTCCGACATAGATAACGCCTTTGGAGTCGCAGACGGTAATGTGCTCACGCTTGACACCGATTTCGCACCAAAGATCCAGACAGGCTATGGCGGCAGCACCGGCACCCGACACCACCACGCGGACTTCGGCGATATTCTTCTTGATGACCTTGAGGCCGTTGATCAGTGCCGAAGCGGAAATAATCGCGGTGCCATGCTGATCGTCGTGGAAGACAGGGATCTTCATCCGCTTCTTGAGTTCGCGCTCGATGTAAAAACACTCCGGCGCTTTGATGTCTTCCAGATTGATGCCGCCGAGCGTGGGCTCTAGCGCCGCAATCATCTCGATCAGTTTGTCCGGGTCGTTCTCGGCCAGTTCGATGTCGAAGACATCAATGCCGGCGAATTTCTTGAATAGGCAGCCTTTGCCTTCCATGACGGGCTTTGAGGACAGCGGGCCGATATTGCCCAGGCCGAGTACCGCCGTACCGTTGGTGACCACGCCAACCAGATTGCCGCGCGCGGTCAATGTATCGGCTTCATCGGGATTGCTCTCGATTTCTTCACAGGCGAAGGCAACGCCTGGCGAATAGGCCAGGGCCAGATCGCGCTGGTTGGTTAAACCTTTGGTCGGGGTGACAGAGATTTTTCCGTGGGTCGGAAAACGGTGGTACTCCAGCGCGGCTTCGCGCAGGTCCTTCTGCATGGCAGGCTCCAACTTCACCCGATGGGCTCTCGTCTTTCGGGTGGATTGATCAGACAGCTGCGTTTCGGTCAGAGAAACGCAAACGAAACGATGATTTTCCTCTTTTGCGCCGCGAAAGGCAAAGTGCGGTGCAATAAAAAACGGCCCGCCGAAGCGAGCCGTTTTAGCGTGAAAGGCGCGATTACTTGCGCTTGTTCACGGCATCCTTGAATGCCTTACCAGCCGAGAACTTCACAGTCTTGGCAGCCGGGATCTTGATGGTTTCGCCGGTTTGCGGATTGCGGCCGGTACGGGCAGCGCGCTTGCCGCTCGAGAACGAACCGAAACCAACCAGGCTAACCGAGTCACCCTTCGTCACGGCCTTAACAACGGCAGCAACCGTAGCGTCCAGAGCAGCTTGTGCAGCGGCTTTGCTCAGCTTGGCATCTTTAGCGATAACTTCAATCAGTTCAGCTTTATTCATAAGGGTGTCTCCCAATAGTTTGTACAAAATCTTTAGAACCAGCTACACATGAGCTGATCGCGTGAAACCATTATGCCCTGATTTCTGAAGGTTTTTACAAGTGTTTTCATGAATTTTTTCTGGGTAAGCGCGCTGTAAGCCTTGTCAGGTGGCGCTTTCAGCGGGTCGGTGCGTTGGGCCATGCACCAAAACCGTTTTTGATGATTGTAAGCGTCCCGCAAAAACCCCTGTTTCAACAAGGCATTGGCGAGGTCTCTTCACAAATCGACTGATTGTGTGCGTGCACCATCATGGTCTGTAAAGAAAATGCAACGGACATTTTCACCCGTTGATTTTGCCAACGTACTCAAGGACTCTTCGCGCAGAGAGGCAACCGTTTCGGCCACGCGTCGCAATTGTGACGACTCGTTGCGCTGACCGTGCAGCCAGGCGGGCGCCATATCAGGTGCATCGGTTTCCAGTACAAAAGTCGAGGAGGGCAGTGACTGCAGCAAGGCGCGAATTCGTGTTGAGCCTTCGTAAGTACAACTGCCGCCGAAGCCGAGCAGAAAACCCATGCGCGTCAGTTGATCGGCTTGTTCACGGCTGCCATTAAATGCATGTGCGATCCCGCCGGGAATTTTTTTTGAACGTCCCTGGATACGTTTCAAGGACTGGATCACATCTTCCACGGCATGGCGAACATGCAGGATCACCGGTAACGCATGGGTTGCCGCCAGTGCCAGTTGTGCCTCAAACCAGTATCGTTGTGTTGCAAAATCGGGGGCGCCACGAAAACGGTCGAGTCCGATTTCACCAACGGCAACGGCACGCGTTGTGCGTAGCTGCGTTTCAAGCTGTGCCAGATCTTCAGGCTGGGCTTGCATGACATAGAGTGGATGTATACCGTAGGCCGGGAGAATGCGCGGCCAATCCGGACGCTGTGCTGAGGTCTCGGCTAAGGTCTGGAGTGCCTTAAAGCCGGTGGCTGTGACCGCAGGATTAATGCAATGCGTGATACCGGCGTTGCGCGCCCGAATCAAAGCCGCGTCGCGGTCGGCATCAAACTCCGGCGCGTCCCAGTGAACGTGGGTATCAATCCAGGTCAGGGGTGGTTCTGACATGGGGCATCACGATCAATAGCGATAGAGAAACGGAAAATCCGTTTCCGGACGGACGCCGGAAATCATGTCGGCCAACGCTTTGCCGGAACCGCAGGCCATCGTCCAGCCCAGCGTACCATGCCCCGTATTGAGAAAGAGGTTGCTGGGTTGTGCGCGGCCGATGAGCGGCACGTTGGAGGGCGTTGCCGGCCGCAGGCCGGTCCAGTACTCAGGTTCGCCAATCGTGCGCAGGTGAGGAAATATCTGCTGTGTGCGTTCGGCAATAGCGGCACAGCGCACTGCATTGAGCCCCATGTTGTAGCCGTTCATTTCCGCGGTACCAGCAACACGTAAGCGATTGCCCAGGCGTGAGAACACGATCTTGCGGCCGTCATCGGTCAGGCTCACCGATGGTGCGAAGTTCTCGCCCTCAGCCAGCGTGAACGTGGCTGAATAGCCTTTGGCCGGATAGATCGGTACGGATAAGCCGAGTGGCGCCAACAGCGTGTTGCTGAAGCTGCCACAAGCCACGACATAGGCATCTGCCTGTAGGCGCTCACCGTTATACCGTTCAATACTATCAATGTGCGTCGCGTCACCGCGTAAACGAACGATGGGTGTGCCCATCAGAAACTGGACGCCGCGGGTTTTGGCTAACTCAGCCAAGCGTCGTGTGAACAGATGTGCATCACCTGATTCATCCGACGGGGTGAAGTGTCCACCCACGATGAGGTGACGGGCATCGTCGAGGGCGGGTTCAATTTGCACACAGGTGGCGGCATCCACGGGGCGCCGATCCAATCCGTAATCGCGCATAAGCTCAGCCGCCATGGCGGCGTGATGATATTCGTGCTCGTCGGTGTAAAAATGCAGAATGCCGCGCGTTAGCTGATCATAGTTGATCCCGGTCTGATCACGCAGTTGCTGCAGGCAGGCCCGACTGTAGATCGCCAGATTGACGATGGCCCGGATATTGGCCCGGGTGCGTGGGGCTCGGCACTCCCCGAGAAAGCGAAGGCCCCAGCGAAATAGCTCCGAGTCCAGTCGCCAGCGAAACAGCAGTGGGGCATCTTCCTGGCCCATCCAGCGCAAAATTTTTCTGATGGCGCCGGGGTTGGCCCAAGGCTCGGCGTGCGAGACAGAAATCTGGCCGCCGTTCGCGAAACTAGTTTCCTGACCGGCACCCGGTTGGCGATCAACCACCGTGACTTCGTGCCCGGCCTGCGACAGATACCACGCCGTCGTTGTTCCGACCACGCCGGCACCGATCACGATGATTTTCATGAGGCGCGCTCTTCGCTCTCCCGAATTCGGGCTATGCGTGATACTTCCGGAATGTGGCGGACACCACGCATGACACGGGCCAGGTGCTTACGGTCTCGCACCTGCAGGGTAAAGAACAGGGTGGTGTACATGCCACCGGCGTCATCCATACTGATATGGACGATATTGGAGTCCGTCTCGGCAATGGCGGCCGAAATTTTGGCAAGCACGCCACGCTGATTGCGAATTTCGACACGAATCCGTACATCAAACTGGCTGTTGATTTCTGGCGCCCATTCCACGTCCACCCACTTCTGGGCATCCTGTCCGAGATGCCGGCGAATCTTCAGGCAATCATGCGTATGCACAACCAAGCCGCGGTTCGCATCCAGCGAACCTACAATCGGGTCGCCGGGAATCGGCTGACAACAGGTGGAGAGATGAACGGCAACACCATCCGCGCCGTTGATCATGACGGGTGCGCTGGCTGTAGTAGGCAGAGCCTTGGCCGGATCCAAACCGAGCAGCTCGACCACCACATCGCCGGCCGGGCGTTGCCCCGTACCGATCTGACTCAGAATGTGCCCTTCGGCCTGGGCTCCCGAGCGATCCAGTACCCGGCCCCAGCCGGCAACGGGCACGTCCTGCAAACGCTGACCATACCGGGCCAGTTCGCTCGACAGCATGCGCTTACCCAGCGCGGCAGAGGATTCGTGATGTGCAGAACGTAGGAAGTGGCGGATTTTGCTACGGGTACGACCGGATTTGACGAACTTCAACCAGGCGGGGTTCGGGTTCGGAATCACTGCAGTCACAATTTCAATCTGATCACCGTTCTGCAGCTCGGTGCGCAGGGGTGCAAATTCGCGATTGATTCTGGCTGCCACGCAACGGTTACCGATGTCGGTGTGTACGGCATAGGCAAAGTCCACGGCCGTGGCACCTCGCGGCAGTGTCAGGATCTTGCCATTGGGTGTAAAGACAAAGACCTCATCCGGGAAGAGATCCACCTTGGCATGTTCGTAGAATTCGGAGGAGTCACCGCTCATCGACTGCATCTCGACCAGGGACTCCAGCCACTTCGTCGTTTTGTGATGCAGATCATCCGAGAACTTGCCGGATTCCTTGTACAGCCAGTGTGAGGCGACGCCTTCCTGGGCCAGGCGATGCATGTCCCGCGTGCGGATCTGAATTTCGATGGGTGTGCCGTAGGGGCCGATCAGCGTGGTGTGCAACGACTGATAGCCATTCACTTTGGGAATGGCCAGGTAATCCTTGAACTTGCCCGGCAGCGGTTTGTATAGGGCATGCAGTGCGCCCAGCGCCAGGTAGCAGCTGGCATCGTCATCAACAACGACGCGAAAACCATAAAGATCCAGCACCTGGGAAAACGACAGATGTTTCTCGATCATCTTGCGGTAGATCGAATAGAGGGTTTTCTGTCGACCGAACACTTCGGCCCTGACACCGGCTTGCGCTAATTTATCTGACAGGCTGGTCAGAATCCGCTGCACCATCTCCTTGCGGTTGCCGCGTACGGATTTAACGGCGCGGGCCAGCACGTCGTAACGGTGCGGGTAGATGTTCTGGAAGGCCAGATCCTGTAATTCCCTGAATAGCGTATTCAAGCCCAGGCGGTTGGCAATCGGGGCGTAAATTTCCAAAGTTTCGCGGGCGATGCGCCGGCGCTTGTCCGGGCGCATCGAGCCCAGCGTCTGCATGTTGTGCAGACGATCTGTCAGCTTGATGAGAATGACGCGGATGTCGCGCGCCATGGCCAGCAGCATCTTGCGGAAGTTTTCAGCCTGTGCCTCGTGCTGGCTGGCAAATTCCAGGCGGTCCAGTTTGGAAAGGCCTTCGACGAGATCAGCAACCGGTTTGCCGAATCGTTGCGTCAGCTCTTCCTTGGTGGCACCGGTGTCTTCAATGGTGTCATGGAGCAGCGCCGCCATAATGGCAACGGTATCCATTTTCCATTCGGCGAGCGCACCGGCAACCGCCAGGGGATGCGTGATGTAAGGCTCGCCAGAGGTACGATTCTGCCCCCGATGGCACCTTTCACTAAAGGAAAAGGCATCTTCTACCCGTGCCAGATCGGCAGCGGGGAGGTAATCAAGGCTATCAATAAAAACCCGGTAAGCCGGATCGTCCGGCCCTAGGGCCGGTGGCAAATCAGGCGGAATGTCGGGGTTCACCGGGGCACGTGCTTCCGTGTTCATGATGTGCCCTCAACCTTCCGCCTAAGCCATTAACTCAGGCCTGAGGGCGATTCAGAATCTCGGCACCGACAAAGCCTTCGCCGATTTCGCGCAGCGCGATGACGGTCGGTTTATCCATATCGGCTTCAACGTGCGGTGTAGCACCGTTGGCTAGCTGACGGGCGCGGTAAGTCGCGGCCAGCGTCATTTGGAAGCGGTTGGGGATGCGATTCAGGCAATCTTCGACAGTAATACGTGCCATGGTGTGTTCCGTTCAATTAGCGATGGAGGTAGGAAGCCATCAGGGCTGAATGGCGTTGCGACTGATTGATCAGTCGCGTCCGGGCCGCAGCAAACACGGCCAGCAATTCACCCAGTGCTTCTTCCAGGTTTTCGTTAATTATAACGTAGGGAAACTCGTTGAGATGCGCCAATTCCTCACGGGCATTGGCAACCCGGCGGGCAATGATCTCGGCCGAATCCTGGCCGCGGCCCTGTAATCGGGTTTCCAGCACATCAAATGACGGCGGCACAATAAAGACACCGACCGACGTCGGGTAAACCTTGCGCACCTGTTGAGCACCCTGCCAGTCAATCTCCAAAATCACGTCCCGATCAGCCTGTAACAGGGTCTCAATGCCCTGACGGCTGGTGCCATAAAAGTTACCGTGAACTTCGGCCGATTCCAGAAAATCTCCGGCAGCCTGCATCTGCTGGAACGCTGCCACCGAGACGAAGTGATAGTGGACACCGTTTTCTTCACCGGGGCGCGGCGCGCGGGTCGTGGTCGAAATCGACAGCGCCAGACGAGGGTTTTGCGCCAGCGCCATGCGGGTCAATGTGGTTTTGCCGGCGCCAGAGGGGGCGGCAATCACAAATAGACTGCCGGGGCCGATGGAGGTGTTCTGCGTCATGTGTGCTCTGCCTTTTTTGCCAAGTGACCCATAGGGTGCAAGCGGCGGGTTATTCGATATTCTGCACCTGTTCGCGAATTTGTTCGATCAGCAGTTTCAGCTCCATGGCGATAGCCGAGACTTCGCTGCTCACGGATTTGGAGCCCAGTGTATTGGCTTCACGGTTCAGCTCCTGCATCAGGAAATCCAGTCGCTTGCCGGCTTGACCCGGTGTGTCGACTACGCGATCCACTTCTTCCAGATGGACTTTGAGACGACCTAATTCTTCGGCGACATCCGTGCGTACGGCATACAAAGTGAGTTCCTGACGGATGCGCTCGTCTTCCGCATTGCCCATGACTTCCAGTAGTTTAGCCCGCGCTTTGTCGGCATAGGCCTGCTGTGCCGCCGGGATTAACGGATCGGCTTTGCCCACCAGCGTGCGCATGGCGGCGGTGCGCTCCTTGATCAGTTCGGCCAGGCGTTGGCCTTCGCGCTGTCGCACGGCTTTCAGATTCGTAATGGCTTCGGCTGCCATGGCCTGGTACTCGGGCAGTAGGGCACTCCAATCTAGCGCAGCCGTGCGCACCACGCCCGGCCAGCGCAGCACATCCGCCGTGCTTAAGCCGCGGCTGTCCTTGAAGATCGATTGCACTTCCTGAGCCAGTCCTAAAAGTGTCTGCATCCGCTCTAGATCCAGTGTTTCCGTTGTGTCGCCAGCCGCCAGCGCCCAACCGGCACGGCACTCGACCTTACCGCGTGCCAGTTGTTTGGCCAACAACTCACGCAAGGGCATTTCCAGTTCGCGCAGCTCTTCCGGAAAACGGAAGGCCAGGTCGAGAAAACGGGAATTGACGCTTTTGATGTCAAAGGTCAAGGTTCCACCAGCGATGGGGCGGGTGATAGCGGCAAAGCCGGTCATACTGGCAATCATGCGGACATCCTGAATTCGGGTAGAAAATCGTACAATGCCGACGAGTTTAAACGATAGGAACCCTCATGCGTCCGAGCCAACGTCAATCCGATGAATTACGCCCGCTGTCACTGACTCGCGGTTACACTGCTCACGCCGAAGGCTCGGTGCTGATTCAGGTGGGACAGACCCGCGTGCTTTGCACGGCCAGCGTGGAAACCAACCTGCCGCCCTGGTTGCGCGGTAAGGGCCAGGGCTGGGTCACGGCCGAATATGGCATGCTGCCGCGTGCGACACATACGCGCTCTGCCCGCGAAGCCGCCAAAGGTAAACAGACCGGACGCACCCAGGAGATCCAACGCCTCATCGGGCGCAGCCTCCGGGCAGTGACGGATCTGGTTGCCCTGGGTGAACGCCAAATCACGCTGGATTGCGATGTGCTTCAAGCGGACGGTGGTACGCGCTGTGCGGCCATTACCGGTGCCTGGGTGGCGCTGCATGATGCCTGTGCCAAATTGGTGGCCGAAGGCACCCTGGCAACCAACCCGATACGCGATCATGTGGCGGCGATTTCCGTGGGCATCGTTGATGGTCAGCCGGTCCTCGATCTGGATTATGCCGAAGACTCCGGCTGCGATACCGACATGAACGTTATCATGACCGGCAGTGGCGGAATTGTTGAGATTCAGGGCACCGCCGAAGGTACCCCGTTCAGTCGTGATGAACTGACGCAGCTAGTGGATCTGGCCGATGCCGGTATTCGCCAACTGATTGCTGCGCAAACTCAGGCCGTGAAGGTTTGAACGTCATGAAGCAGCTGGTCCTGGCTTCGAACAATGCCAAAAAGCTTAAAGAGCTTGGCGAGCTGCTCACCCCGCTGGGCATCGAACTGATCCCACAAGGGCAGCTCGACATTCCCGAAGCCGAAGAACCCTTTCCGACCTTTGTCGAAAACGCACTGGCCAAAGCACGCCACGCCGCCCGTTTGAGTGGGCTACCGGCGCTGGCCGATGATTCGGGGCTTTGTGTCCGTGCGCTGGCGGGCGCGCCCGGCGTCCTGTCGGCACGTTATGCCGGTGAGCCCAAATCAGACGCGCGGAACAATGCGCACCTGCTCACAGCACTGGCAGGCCAAGTGGATCGGGCGGCGCATTTTGTCAGCGTCCTGGTGTTGGTCCGTCACTCAGACGACCCGCAGCCCATTATTGCCGAAGGCAATTGGCATGGCGAAATTCTGACGGAGGCTCGGGGGGGCGATGGGTTTGGTTACGATCCGCTCTTCTGGATTCCCACAGTAGGCAAATCTGCTGCCGAGATGGCACCTCAGGAAAAAAATACCTGTTCGCATCGCGGCATTGCCATGCAAAAATTGCTGGTGCAGTTGCCCGATCTATAAGCTGTGCAAACCATCACGTTCGTACCCAAGCTCGGGTCACGCTCAGTGGCTGCCGATGCCCTGAAACCCAACTTTACGCAGGCCGTGCCGTTATCACTTTATGTGCACATCCCCTGGTGTGTCCGTAAGTGCCCTTACTGTGATTTCAATTCGCATGCGGCGCCGGAGCATCTGCCGGAAGCCGCGTTGGTTGATGCGTTGCTACAGGATCTGACGGCCGCATTGCCCGGCATCTGGGGACGCCGTATCGAGACGGTGTTTTTTGGCGGAGGGACGCCCAGTCTGTTATCGCCGGCTGCCATTGATCGACTGATCACCGGTTTCCGCATGCTGCTGCCACTGTCGCCGCAGGCCGAAATTACGCTGGAGGCCAACCCAGGTACCGTAGATGCTGAACGCTTCGCCGGTTTCAAGGCGGCAGGGGTTAATCGCCTCTCCCTCGGTATTCAGAGTTTCAACGATGCCAGCCTGCAGGCGCTGGGCCGCATTCACGACCGACAACAGGCGGTTGCGGCGATTGAAGCTGCCGCCCGCACCTTCGATACCTTTAACCTCGATCTCATGGTCGGGCTGCCACAGCAGGATGTGGCAGCGGCACTGACTGATATCCATCAGGCACTGGCCTTTAACCCACCGCATTTTTCCTGTTATCAGCTGACGCTGGAGCCGCACACCCCCTTTGCCGCAATGCCGCCTTCCGGATTGCCCGATGACGATACCTGTGCCGAGATCCAGGATGGGCTGGAAAACCGCCTGGCCGAAGCGGGCTATACGCACTATGAAACTTCAGCCTTTGCCCGTTCCGGCCATCAATGCCGGCACAACCTGAACTACTGGACCTTTGGCGATTATCTGGGCATCGGCCCCGGTGCGCACAGCAAACTGACGAACCACGAGGGTGTGCGTCGTCAGATGCGCCATAAATTACCCAGAGCCTATCTGGCCGCTGTGGAGAGCGGGGATTTCATTCAAACGGACGAACCGGTTCTGCCCGCCGATCTGACCGGTGAATTTATGATGAATGCGCTGCGCCTGAATGAGGGCTTCGGCATTGATCTCTATGAGCGGTATACCGGATTACCCTGGCTGGTCGTCGCCCGCCAGGTGGATGCAGCGATCCGTGACGGGTTTCTGGAATGGGCGACGCCGGGCCAGCATCTGCGCCCCACCCTCAAAGGTCGGCGCTTTCTTAACGTGCTGCTCCAGCGCTTTCTCTAAATTATTTTCGCCGGAATACCAGATCCCACACACCGTGGCCTAGCCGCAGGCCGCGTGCCTCAAACTTGGTGAGCGGGCGGTAGGCAGGGCGCTCGGCGTAATCTGTTGCCGTGTTTTCCAGTTGCGGATCGGCGCTCAGCACTTCCAGCAT
>JACCDU010591678.1_pt1 | contig 12659 bp, 11 predicted proteins | sample 7446081 | NCBI WGS metagenome assembly JACCDU01 (sample SAMN15323447, study PRJNA562643) | freshwater metagenome | isolation source: river surface water | place: USA:Blue River Watershed | collected 2017-08-17 | reverse complement strand
TTTGCTGAATCGACGATATCCTTCTTTTGTTCCGGTCGATATACTGAATTGTGATAGAAACGGCGCCAATGATGCCGACAAATAATATTAGCCCAACCAACTGAAGTTCCATGATGTAGTGAGTGTAAAGGCTTTGTGCAATTGTGTTGATGTTATTTTCTTGACCGTGCTTTATTAATGTAATTGGTATATTGTGGGCGCTTTTTTTGGAAATGTTGGCATAGGTTAATACCGTAATCAGGGCGATGGCGGTAGAGGCGGTGTAGTTATATAGGGTGTGAATTTTGTCCCTTGGAAACTCCATTTGCGCCGTTGGTACCATCATGATCACAAATAATAGCAGTATTACCACTGCTCCAACATATATTATAAGGATTAAAAAGGCTATAAAATCCGCATAAGTCACAAAGGCTATCCCAGATAATCCAAAAAAACACATAATTATTGTAAGAGCGTTGTTAATTGGTTCCCGAGATATTCCAAAGAAAAGTGCCCCGAATAATATAATTGCAATTGGTGTTGCAAAAGAAAAAAACTCAATCATTTTGTCTGTGATTACCTGATTTTTTTTTTATAATAATACGTATTATATATTGCAATTTTTTTATTACCACCATGACCATTCCTTACTTTAACAAATACTCCAAACTGTCTAGTGTGATGGAAAAGTCTTTGTTGTTGCATTTAAAAAGCAGGGGATTTGTTGACCCCAGAATTGTCATGCACTGGGTTTCGATTGTTGGGGATCTTGGAAAATGCGCCTCTCCAGTATCTATGAAAAACATCAAAGGTAAACAAGTTTTGTATTTAAAAGCTGGAGATTTGGCGTTTTATTCTCAATTTCGCTATTATAGAGACAAGATGCTGTTGTCTCTTAGTTCTTACTTTGGTTCCAAAGTGGTTGATGACATTCAATTAATTAGATAAGATTGTTTGTTTCAATTTTATCCATGATGATTTGTTTATCAACCCAATAGGGTATCACAATATTCCATGTTTCAAATTTATACTTACTGGGTGTTATGATACATTTGAATATTCCCACTAAAGGTATTAGTAGTATAAAGATAAAACTGGTTCCCCCGCTTCGAATCAATATTTCGTTTTTATATTTAGAGGACGTGGATTTTTGTACAATGCCCTCTACGTGTCGCAAATATATTGTGTTTCCATATAGCATTGATGCTAAATAAAAAATAAACGGCACGATGGAGCAGCAAATTAATTTTGTCGCATTTGTTTTATCCAATAGTATTGCTGTTGGTAATACAGAGTTTATAAATAGCCATGGTATTCCAATTTTATACATCTTGCGATATAAAAACCAATAGGGTCCAAAAATTAGAGCCCAAAAGTTAAAAGATGGGTGGTTCCAAATTTTAAACCAAGAAAGATCAAGATTGTCTCTTGAAGAAAATATCTTAAGCCACTTATGTCTGTAATAAAAATAACCCCTTCCAATTAAGATGGGGTAGGTGGAATTTAAATTGTGCTCAAATACTTCCCTGTCAAGATACATCTTTTTGTCTGTCTTAAAATTTTTATTGATTTTATAATGATTTTGCTACAAAAGTCAACGCATTTATATGCGAAATTTAACAATCAATCTTGTGATTTGATCCAAATCCTTATATTTTTCAAACTTTTCAAACGGTAAAAATATAATTTAAAAATCGCAGTACCCCCCGTCCACGGTATAATTTTTTCCAGTTATCCAAGTGGAGGCTGGTGAAGATAGGAATATTGCCATATTAGCTATCTCTTCTGGATCTGCAAAACGTGGAGCCAGAGGGGTTTTGTCTGTAAATATTTTACGCATTTCTAGTGGTATATTGGCTACATTTTCACCCTCTATCGCACCAGGAGAAATGGCGTTAACGCGAATTTTTCGCGTCGCCAATAACCTGCCCATACTGGTAGTTAGATTAACAAGAGCCGCTTTGCTTGCGCTATATATTGCAGCTTCTACTGAAGGCAAAAAACTATTAACAGAAGCAATATTTACAATACTTCCACCTTCTTTAGGAAAATATTTTAATGCAGTCTGTGATAGAATAATTGGGGCCAGAACGTTAACATTAAGCTGTTTGTGAAAATCTTCAGGGTCGATATCTTCAAACGCTGAAACTTTGAAGACAACGGCGTTATTAATGATAATATCGATTTTTCCAAATTTTTCAGATACTCTTTCAATTAACTCCGCACAGCTGTCGGCTTTTTCTAGGTCGGCCATAAAAATTTCCCCCTCGCTTCCAGCGGAAAGCACTGTGCTTAATACATTGGTAGCCTTTTCTTTGTTTGCGTGATAGTGGATGGCAACTTTTGCCCCAAGAGAGGCAAACTTTTGACATATTGTGCTTCCCAAACAGCCACTTCCGCCAGTCACCAAAACAACTTTATCTTGCATTAAGTTAGCAGCAAAAGCATTTGATAATTGAGTTGAATTCATATTAATATTATTTTTTTAACAAAGGGCATAAATGCAAAAATACATAAACAGGTAATAGTCAACACTCAATTCTTTTGATTCAAGCCCACTGTAGTGTTCTAATTTTTCTGACAGGAAAAATTGCTGGCATACAATACGATTTAAGCCAAGACGGCGACCTTCGTTTAGAAAACGTTAATGAACAAAACGTTAATGAACAAAACGTTAATGAACAAAACGTTAATGAACATATATATAGAAATAAAGATATAACAAATAAAGATATAATAAATAAAGATGTAACAAATAAAGATTTAGATGTCGAAAATTGCAATTTAACTGTTTTATCAGCAAATTTGGATAATCCCATTTTGATCACGAACGGAATTCAAGACGAATCAATGGATCTTTCTAAACAAAACGCCAATGTTCAAATACCAAATAGGAAAGATAAACCAAAAAAAGCAAAAGCTGCCGACATAATTGCTGAAGAAACTTTGCCTTATCCATCAAATTGGAACAAACAAGAGTTAGAAGCCTGGGGACGATGGATTCAAAAGCCTAGAAAGAAATTGAAGCAAATTACGGCTTCTAAGGCTAAAAGGCATATTGAAATATTGGAAAATTTACGCAATAAAGGTGGTGATATCGTTTATGCCATTGATGTTATTGCTGAGGATTGGGAAGGAATGCAAGGTCACTATTTTGATAATTATGTTTCCAGCATCAATTGACAGCGCATAAACAACAATCAATTAAACCATTACAAACTAAAACAATATGGTTATATTGCTTGGAAACGTTATTACGTAAACTCAAATTGGTCCTATCGTTGTTTTTGATGTAAGCCTCATTTGTTTGGTTGACATTAATTGGTGGCTTATTTTGATTGTAGGTAAATATTGTTTTGTTGATTATGATTAAGGTAGAGAATATTGTTTTTAAAAATATTATCAACAGAATCTCTCCATCTCTTGATGTGGCCAAAGGGAACGGGGATTGGATTGGCGTTGCGGAGCATATTGCAAGGGGAGAGGCTTATTTGATTGACCAAATCAAACAATCTGGATTGCGTGGTCGTGGTGGAGCAGGTTTTTCTACTGGTTTAAAATTTTCTTTTGTACCCAAGCCAGAGGTAAGCAAGAAGCCTCATTATTTAGTTATAAATGCAGATGAGTCGGAGCCTGGAACTTGCAAAGATAGGGATATTTTGCGCTTTGAGCCCTATAAACTTTTAGAAGGAATATTAATTGCAAGTCGAGCTATTAATGCCCACAAATGCTATATATATATTCGAGGAGAATATTATCGTGAGTATTTGATATTACAGGATGCGATTGAAGATTGTTATAAAAATGGCTTATTGGGTACCAATGCTGCTGGTAGTCAGTGGGACTTGGAAGTTTGCATTGCAAGAGGGGCAGGTGCCTACATTTGTGGAGAAGAGACCGCTCTTTTGCAAAGTTTAGAAGGAAAAAGGGGGGAGCCAAGACTGAAGCCACCATTTCCAGCCACTTATGGATTTTATGGTTGCCCAACTGTGATTAGCAATGTTGAGTCTATTGCCGTTTTGCCCAGCATTCTAAAAAAAGGCCCCGCTTGGTTTTCTTCGATAGGTAAGCCCAATAACACTGGCACCAAATTGTTTTCTATTTCTGGACACGTGAATAATCCATGCAACATTGAGGAGGATATGGGGGTGTCGTTAAAATTTTTAATTGAGCATTATGCAGGTGGCGTGATGGGCGGTTGGAGCAACCTATTGGCGGTGATTCCTGGAGGTTCGTCCGTTCCACTGATTACAAAAGAGATTGCCGAAACTGTAACCATGGACTTTGACGCCTTAAAAGCCGTTGGTAGTGGATTAGGCACTGGGGCCATCATTGTGATGAACAAGCAAACCGATATTATTAAGGCCATAGCTAGAATTTCTTATTTTTATAAACACGAATCCTGTGGTCAGTGCTCTCCTTGTAGAGAGGGTACTGGTTGGCTTTATCGTATTCTTTCTAGAATGGTTGACGGGGAAGCCAAAATTGAAGAAATTGACGAATTGTACAAACTAACAAAACAAATTGAGGGCCATACAATATGCGCCCTAGGTGATGCTGCTGCCTGGCCTGTGCAGGGTTTAATTAAGCATTTTAGAAATGTGATAGAAGAGAGAATTTTGTCCAAACCGTTATCTAAATTAGTTTGATTATGCGTATGAGGTATTTATTTTGCTTTGCCTTATTTTGTTTCAATGGGATTGCCATTGCGGAAAAGTCGGTTACTTTGCCCGTGAACAATGATCCCATTTTGCCAAAATCTGCGCCTGATCCCAAAAGAATTATACCTGAGGTTAAGGTGGTTCCGTTTCCAGTCAACGACCCTATTACGGATGCTTTAAAAGTGGTTGAAAAATATAAAAATTTATATGAGAAGAGCGATGGAAGAGTGGGAGATGTGTTTGTGCCCTATGATAAATCAATAGAATACGTAAAGGGATTGCCTAATGGCACTCGTGAAACAATGAATTTAAAGGTTGTGGAAAATGCGAAAGAAAAAACACTACAAGATAAAACCCAAGAGCAGATAGACAATGAGATCATAGATGAATATTTTGTAATGCGACACAGATTATTGGCCCCAACAATGCGCCGCTAATTTGTATTGACGGAATCAATATCTGAGTTTCAACCCCTTATTTTATTAATAGGTTTTATAGTATGGATTTTGTTTGGTTGAATGGTAAGATCGTCAATTCAGATGAGGCCAATCTTAATTTGTGGCAACATAGTTTGCACTATTCTGGTGCAGTTTTTGAGGGTATAAAAGTTTATAATGGCGTGCCATTTTTGCCATTAAAGCATATAGATCGATTGTATTTTTCTGCTGAGCATAACGGCTTATCCATTGAATTCTCTCCACAAGAGATCTATCTTGCCATGCAAGAGGTTATTTCTGCAAACAATATTGTGGATGGATATATTAGGCCAATTGTGTGGAGGGGCGGAAACGATATGGCAATAGAGGGTATTCTAAATCCCATCTGTGTTGCAATTTTATCCAAAAAAAACAATGTGGATTCGGCGATTCAACTTGGGGGCGGAAATGGTATGCGTTTAGTGGAGGCAAAATATCGTCGACCATCTCATTTGATTTTTCCAGTGGGAACCAAGTCTTCCGCATTGTATGCCTCTTCTTCTTTATGCAAAAGAGATGCCAAACAAAGGGGTTACGATGATGCCTTAATGTTGGATTTGGATGGAATGGTTTCTGAGTTAACGGTTGCAAATGTTTTTTTTGTTACAGATAATAAATTTTTTACCCCTATTCCCACTAGTTGCCTTGCTGGTATCACGAGAGGCGTTGTTTTGGACATTATTGGGAATTTGGGTTTAACGGTGGAAGAGGTAGACATTCCTGCGTCAGAAATTGGTTCTTTTGATGCTTGTTTTGCCACTGGAACTGCTTTAGAGATTAAGTGGATCAAGTCGATTGATATGAATAATTTTGTTGTAAATTATAATTTAAACGATGCTGTGTCCGTTATAACAAAAACGTACCACGCGATTACTCGTGGTGTAAAAATGGATTAACAACCATAAAAATTAATCAAAATGACAACAATTAAAAATTTTAAGTTGGGTAATGTTGATGTTGGTTACCCTGTATTTTTGGGTCCAATGTGTGGGGTTTCTGATGCTCCATTTAGGGATATTGTTGGTCAATTTTCTTCTAATCTCACTTTCTCAGAAATGATAGCTTCTCGTGCTGCAATAGAAGATTTAAAGCAATTAAAACAAAAAACCCATAAGACAAAAAACCAGATTGTGGCCGTTCAGTTGGCGGGTTCTGACCCCGATATTATGGCTGAAGCTGCTCGTATTAATTATGACCTTGGGGCAGATATTATTGATGTTAACTTTGGGTGCCCAGTGAGTAAGGTTGTCAATGGCATGTCTGGTTCGGCTTTAATGAAGGAGGTTGATTTAGCTACCGCTATTATTGAAAAGGTGGCTACATCGATTCCTATTCCAGTCACTGTAAAAATGAGAATTGGTTGGGATGAGCAAAATAAAAATGCCCCCATTTTAGCCAAGAGGGTGGAGAATGTTGGTGCAAAGATGATTTCGGTGCATGGCAGAACTAGGTCCCAAATGTTTACAGGAAAGGCGGATTGGGAATTTGTTAGTTTGGTTAAAAACTCTGTTTCAGTTCCAGTAATTGTTAATGGCGACATTAAAAATAGTCTAGACGCAAGAGAGGCCTTACTGCTTTCTGGTTGTGATGGGGTGATGATTTCTCGTGGATCGTACGGTAAGCCATGGATTATATCGCAGATTGCCAGCGATTTATCTGGGTGCGGATTTAGTGAACCTAGTCAATCGCAAAAAAAAGATATTGTAATGCGGCACATAGATTTGATGTGTGAATTTTATGGACCAATTAGAGCTATTGGCTTCATAAAGAAACATCTCTTTTTCTATAGCAAGGGACTTGTTGGTGGATCCGAGTATCGAGCTTCTATTGGTGAATGCGATAATTATCTTGACATAAGGGCAAAAACCGATCATTTTTTTGAAAGTTTATTGTAAAATTATCTTTATATTGCCGTGAAACAGCCCCTACAAGAGGAAATAAGGTATCGTAAAGGAGTTGGAATTGTGCTTAGGAGGCACGATGGCGCGATTTTTGCTGGATATAGAATTAACAACAATGATTCATTACTCGCGAACAAAGCCCCTCAATTGATTCAAGGTGGGCTAGAAGAGGGTGAAAGCGAAGACTTTGCCCTTTGGCGTGAACTATATGAAGAAGCTGGGTTGAAGAATCAAGATGTTGAGTTGGTTTCCATGATTCCTTTTTATTTGTATTACGATCTTCCAAAAGAAATGCTCGGTAAGTCTTGGGGTGATAGGTATGTGGGGCAGCGTCATCGTTGGTTTTTATTGGACATAAAAAATGAGCAATCGATCAATCTTAATGCTCATACAGATCCAGAGTTTTTAGATTTTAAATGGCTCTCCCCTCAGGAAATTGTGTCACAAGGTGCCCCTTTTAAGCGGGAAACTTATAAGGCTGTTTTTTCTTATTTTTTTGGCTTAAATTTTGACGCACTTGATGCTTAATATTGCGCCGCTGACTTGTTACTATTTCAATCTGCCAAATTAAATGGATTGATTTAAAATTTATTATTTTTGCCCTAATAATTATATTATATTGTCTTTATTCCAATAGTTTGTGTTTATTTTGGAAATATTCTTGACAATTAAGCCAATCAAAACAGAGAGTAATTTTGTTTTGATTGGGGTTAGTAGCTCAGTTGGTTAGAGCGCATGTCTGATACACATGAGGTCGGCAGTTCGAATCTGCCCTGACCCACCATTTAGGTTGGTTTTTATGTTTCAAGAAAAAGATTACAGTATGCATCGCCTAGTTTTGGCCGTGCTAATTATAGGGGGGTTTTTATTTGCTTGGCAGCATTTTTATGAAGGACCGCGCCAAAGAGATTATCTATTGCTTAAAAAAGAGCAGGAACGCACTCGTTTGGGCGAATCTTCAACAAAAAAAATACACATAGAGGAGTCGGAATACCACACTGAGGCCGCGCCAACACCCACTGCCGATCAGGATTCAAAAAATGTCCCAATTCATCAAAAGTCAAGATCTGTTGTCAATTTTAAAAACTCTAGAATTGAGGGTGGTATCAATTTATATGGCGCCAGAATCGACAAGTTGGTTTTATTTGATTACAAAGAAGATCAAGTTGGAGAAGAAAAGGTAAATCTTTTAACTGACGACGAATTAAATCCCTATAGTGTGACTTTTGGTTGGTTGCCAGTTACCGGTGTTACCAAAGAAAATTTACCGAACGCTCAAACTAAATGGCGCATCGCTCACAAAACGGACAGAAGTATAAAGTTAGAGACCGTTAAAGACAAAATGTTGTTTAAAATATCTTTTGATTTGGATGATAATTATTTGTTTACCGTTAATCAATCGATACAAAACCTTGGTTCATCTGTGGTATATGTTAAGCCTTATACAAGAATCAAAAGAACGTTAAATATTGATAAATTGTCCACAGATTCTTATCAGGGGCCATTGGGTTTGATACGTGAATCTCTTAAGGAAGTTCCTTATTCTGATTTACTTAAGAAGCGTTTTATAGGTGAGCATCAATCAAGCGAATTAAACGAATGGTTTGGTGTTTCCGATAAATACTGGTTGGTTGCGGTTGCTCCGAAGAAACTTTTGGGTTATCACGTTGCGGCTCAAGCTATTAAAAAATCCAAGGACGGAACCGCTGTGGAAATCAACTTAGTGGGCTCAGACCAGTTTGTGAGTCCAAAATCCACAGTGGATAATGTAAATTATCTTTTTGCTGGCGCCAAGAATGTAAATATTTTGGATCTTTATTCTGATAAATTTAAATTACTTGATAGGGCAATTGATTTTGGTTTATTTTATTTTATAGCTAAACCAGTGTTGCTTTTGTTGCGTTGGCTTTTTGGTTTTGTAGGAAATTATGGCTTGGCTATTATTTTAATGACCATCATAGTAAGGCTTATCTTGCTTCCCTTGGCTGGAAAATCCTATTCCGCTATGGCAAAAATTAAAAACCTTTCTCCAAAAATTAACAATTTAAAAGAAATACATAAGGGTGATCAGATGACTCTAAACAAGGAAATCATGGGTCTTTATAGAGCGGAAAAAATCAATCCACTTGCTAGTTTTGTTCCAATATTGTTTCAGATCCCAATATTTTTTGCCTTATATAAGGTGTTATATGTTTCAATAGAGATGCGTCATAGTCCATTTTTTGGTTGGATTGTTGACTTATCTGCACCAGACGGTCTATCAATTTTTAATCTTTTTGGCTTGATACCGTTTGCTGTTCCTCAGTTTTTGCAAATTGGTCCTCTGACTTTGTTAATGGGGTTTACAATCTGGTTGCAACAGAAGCTTAGTTCTGCGCCCATACAAGATCCAGCACAGGCAAAAATTATGAACTATTTGCCATTTATACTGATATTTCTGTTTGCTGGATTTCCTACGGGATTGATGCTTTATTGGATTGTAAGTAATATATTTGGGGTTATTCAGCAATATATTATGACTCGTTACCTTAAGAGTAGTTAGGTATGTTTATATCCGTTATAAAGAAATCTGTTGAGGCCGTGGCAGATGCACTTTATCGGATTTGGCCCTTTAGGGCTGTGATTTTTACCTTTTTATTTATGGCTATTGCCGTTTTCTATAAACATCTGTATTCCAGAGGGGGGAATAAAATGCCATTACGATTTGTTGTTGTTGATTTTACTGGTGGCGATATTGTAGATTATAGCTTTGCTGTTCGTTCAGCTGACAAGGATTTTCCAATATATTCAAATGATTGTATTTTGCCGCTTGCAGATTCCCTAGATCCCTGTGAAAGAAAAATGTATAACATTGCAACACAATTTATATGGGGCAGGCTAACAAAATCTACTCGCATTGTGATTCCCGTATCTGTTTCATCTAGCAAGGGGGCCGTGGTGGGCTACGAAGACGTCTATGTGGACGGCTCTTCTTTGTGTTCAATTGTAGAATCTAATCATTTTGGTTACAGACTATCTTCGCGATTGGAGCGCAAATCTTGGTGCCAATTGCTAAAGCAAAGCATCACTTTGGTTACCCGATAATCATTTGATTTGGAATAAAAAAATTGATTTTTAGTTGTTCAGCTGTACTGAGCTTGTTTGAGTGATATTTTGACTTTTATGCCATTTTGCATCAGATTTGTTGCCGTGCTATTGATTGGCTCATTGCTTAGTTTGGCCCCTGTCTCACCCAGCTTTGCGATTGATATGGGGGAATGGATTAAGAAAAATTACTCTTCTTGCATAACGCACTTTATTGGTTCTGGTAACGGTGGCGATTCCGCTCCCGATGAAGAAGAAGCCTGTACTAGAAATATGGCCATATTATTAGCGTCTTTTGCCGTTGGTCCATTGGGCCCAGTCGTCACCTTGACTGCCATGGCTAATGCCGCTGGGATCATTCGAGATGGTTCAGCTCTGTGTTCTGGAGATGGCAGAACCGCGCCGCTAGCTTACACCGACGACGAAATTGAAAACATCTTAAGGCTACAAGGTGAAGAGGTAACGATTGATAACATTGTTGATAAGTACGAAAAGACCTGTGTTCAGTATAGCGGCGTAAGGCGTTGGCTTGGTCCACAGGAGTGTACTTGGATTAAGGCAGCTTTGTTTTGTGCCTACAATCCCAATTGGGTTGATGAATTGTTGTGTGTTAGAGTGAGTGGCGCCTGTCCATGCACCATGAATGTTAATGGTGGTCATTTGGATGATCTTGAGTATGAAAACGATGAAAATTGGGTTATGAAGCTTGACAATTCGGGCAACCCAATTCCAAAAGGAAATGGCGCCAGCAAGTTGGCAACTCACTGTAGAATGAAACGGTTACTTGAGGAGGTGGAGCCATTTCCAGAAGAATATAATGGATTGATCGACGAAATATGTAATACTTGGAAGGGCTATTCCAAAAATGATATATCCCTTAGCGCTCCCATAGTGCAGTGCTTTGAAAACACGATGCGTAATATTTTTGAAAAACCAATTAGGGTTGGTAGCTCTAATATTTCCACTTTTCAGCTCAATAGTGCCCAGATGGAGGTGTATCAAAAGTATTATAATGATTATTTAGCAGTAAATAATGTGATTGCTGCGCTGGAGACAGTGATTAATGGTTCACAAGGAGAGCCATCCAAGCATCCCAGTTTGCAAACCGCAATTATTGGCGTCAATGGGGTAATCTCTAAGACCGCTTTTGATGCAAAGCTTTCTATCGACTACACCACTGTTGTTTCGCCAATAGTAATCAATGTATCTGAAAGCGAATTGGCGAATTCTTTGATTAAAATCAATAGTGAGCTATATCGACTAAAGCGTCAGATCGGGGATTTGAGGGACAGATATCTGTCTTTTGTACAGGAGGCTAACCTTTCTGCCGATAAAATGACCATGTTTGAAAGCCTACAGGGGTCCATTAAGGTTTTGGTTGTGATGTTTGTGATGCTGTATATCACTTTTATTGGACTAAAGATCGTGATGGACGATATGAGTATTACTTTTGAGTCTCTTTTGCCTTTGTTTTTGCAGTTGAGCTTTGTTTATTATTTGGCAATTGGTAATGCTTGGAGGGAGTATTTACTAAATGCTGTGTTAAGTTTTTCTTACGGCCTTTCCGATGTTGTTTTTGAGTCAATCATAAGGGACTTTCCAGATGATGTGTGTATGTTGACCAAGAATTACAACATAACTTCTAAAGACGATGTATGTACCTATCCAAATTCTAATTTCCCCAATGCTCCAAACGCTCCCTTTGTAATGGGTTACAACAGGGGTGGTGGTGAAATTTATGCCTGCCTAAACGGTCCCTATGTTTTTAGGCCAAATTACGAAATGCCCTATAAACCATCTTATTATACTATTTATGACAATGGTTTTGAGTTTGAGGAGTATATGAAGGTATATTGTATTGATAATGCCAACAGCAATAACAGCGTTCCAGCTCAGTTGGTAATGAACCCAATAACTCAAAAGCCATATATTTTGAGATGCCCGTATGGAACAAGTATGGAACGTGGGTATCGCGTTAGTGAGTTAACCAAAGCGGGATTGGTTAATGTTGGGCGTGAGATTTTGGACGACCAGGCGACACAATTGATAGTCACCGCTTATAGAATAACCGATCACGAAGACAGAATCATCAACGTTCCCTATGGTCTAGATAACGCAAAGCTAAATGCTACACTTAAGAAGCAAGCGGCAAAAATAAATTATCTAGAAAATATGCGCAATAAGGAAAATCGTAGTAAGAGGCGCTATCCAACCATTAAACGCTATGGCGTGGAGAGAAGCATGGACTATGTTGGTCTTTTTGATATGTTGGATTGTAAGGGTTTGATGTATTTTCAATATGGCCAGTATAAGGGTTTTTCAGTATTTGGTAAGGCTGCTGGATTACTGTTTTTTAGTGGTCCAGTAGGCTTAATTGTGTTTGTGGTTATGATTGTATTGGCGTTTTTTGTTGCCAGTAGTTTGGCCACCGTGGTCCAGTCTTATATTGTTGGAATTATGAATATTATCGTATTGGCCTATCTTTCGCCCATAGTTGTACCCATGTTGCTTTTTGATTCTCTCAAAAAATACTATGAAGAGTGGAAAAGCAAAATGAT
>JACCDU010274311.1_pt1 | contig 12677 bp, 13 predicted proteins | sample 7446081 | NCBI WGS metagenome assembly JACCDU01 (sample SAMN15323447, study PRJNA562643) | freshwater metagenome | isolation source: river surface water | place: USA:Blue River Watershed | collected 2017-08-17 | reverse complement strand
CTGGTCGGAAATCTTCCCCACGACGCCCTCGACAATGACCTGTCGGTGCTGGGCGTACCAGCCGAAAACCGCCGAGGCTCGCGCATGTGCCGCAATGGCCTGACCTTTTCGAGACTCATAGTTGGTGAAGAACATCAGGCCTCGGTCATCGATGCCTCGCAGCAGAACGGTGCGCGCTGTCGGGGCTCCTTCGGAATTCACCGTTCCGACGACCATCGCGTTGGGCTCATAGACTCCGAACGCATCGGCTTCGGACAGCCACACCCTCAGCTGCGCAATCGGATCAGCATCAAGGTCGGATTCGGTCAGTGCGCCGTGACCATAGTCTTCGTGCCGGGAAAGTGCGTCCATGCGTCTATTCTGTCATCGTCAGACGCGGAGGCGTTTTGACAGATCCGCGGCGACGGCCGTCATCACACGAACAATTTCGGTCACCGTTTCACGAGTATCGGGATAGGTGACCGCGAGTGCAGCGATAGGCCATCCCGATCGATCCACGATGGGAACAGCGACCGAGGCGAGGCCTTCGGTGACGTCACCGGATTCGGTCGCAAAACCACGCTCCCGTGCAATACGTAAGTGCTCTTTCAGCTGACGCCGTGTTACGGCCTCACCGCCGCGTGCAGCAAGCGACTGGTCGTCCGGAAAAATCGCGCGCATCTGTTCCGCGGACATCACGGACAGCATTGACCGACCGCTGGCGGTGAGGTGCGCAGGCAATCGCACTCCAATATCGGTGACCAGCGAGGGGCGCCCCGGTGCACGTTCCTCGACGACGTACACAACGTCACGACCGTGCAGAACCGCAAGGTGAGCGCTTTCGCCCAACTGGGCAGCCATTTTTGACACCAACGGTCGACCGACGAGAGCCAGTGGTTGTTGGCGAAGGTACCCACTGCCGAGGTCGTGCGAGGCGACACCCAACGCCCAGCGGCGATCGCCACTAACGACGAATCCATGGTCTCGCAATGTTCCCAGCAGGTGGTACGTGGAAGAGCGAGGCAACGCCAGCGCGGAGGCGATAGTGGATGCGGGGACCGACGCGCGCTGTGTGGCCAGGAACGACAGGATCCGCAAAACCTGGTCGGCGGCAGGAACTTGGACTTTGTCTGGCATATCAGACAGTTTATGCGTGGCGAGCGTGGATGCCCACCCACTTACGCGCTGTAATCAGAACATGAACGTCACCATCGGCCTCGGCCCCATGACCCCCACAGAACTCATCGCCATCGCACGCGACGGTGCGCATGTCGAACTCGACCCCCGCGCTCTCAACGAAGTCGCACGAACCAGGGAGACCATCGAGGGATTGGCCGAGGATCCGGTTCCCCACTATGGCATCTCGACCGGGTTCGGCGCTCTGGCCAATACCTTCATCACCACCGAGCTTCGTGCACAGCTGCAGCGATCACTGGTTCGCTCGCACGCCGCGGGAACCGGTGCGGAGGTTGAACGCGAAGTTGTGCGCGCCTTGATGGCCAACCGCTTGTCCACGCTGATGACGGCACGTACTGGTGTGCGCATCGTCGTTGTGGAGACCTATGCCGCCATGCTCAATGCCGGAATTACCCCCGTTGTCCACGAGTACGGTTCGTTGGGCTGCTCGGGCGACCTCGCACCCCTGTCACACTGCGCTCTCGCGCTGATGGGCGAAGGCGTGGTGCGTGACGCTCACGGAAACATCATGGACACCGCGGACGCTTTTGCCGCCGCGGGTGTTGCACCCGTCGAGCTGCGAGAAAAAGAGGGGCTCGCCCTGATCAACGGCACCGACGGAATGCTGGGCATGCTGGTCATGGCGATCGCCGACTTGCGGCACCTGCTACGCGTTGTCGACATCTCGACCGCACTGTCCGTCGAAGGACTCTTGGGTACCGACAAGGTATTTGCGGATGACCTGCAAGCTCTGCGTCCCCACCCGGGACAACGTGCATCGGCCGCAAATATTCGCACCCTTTTGGCGGGAAGTCCACTAGTTCACAGCCACGACAACGAGGACGACACCCGCGTCCAGGATGCCTATTCGCTGCGATGCGCGCCTCAGGTCAATGGAGCCGCACGGGACACCGTGAACTATGCGGCCACCGTTGCCGGCCACGAGCTGAACTCCGCGATCGATAACCCCGTGGTCACACACGACTACCGCGTCGCCTCGAACGGCAATTTCCACGGTGCACCCGTTGCCTATGTGCTCGACTTCCTCGCCATCGCGGCGTGCGACGTTGCGAGCATGAGCGAACGTCGCACCGACCGATTCCTCGACAAGGCCCGTAACTATGGCCTCCCCGCCTTCCTGGCACACGAGCCGGGAGTCGACAGCGGCCTGATGATCGCGCAGTACACCGCTGCGGGAATGGTCAGCGAGATGAAGCGCCTCGCCGTGCCCGCCTCTGTTGACTCGATTCCTTCGTCGGCCATGCAGGAAGACCATGTATCGATGGGCTGGGCGGCGGGTCGCAAGCTGCGCAAGAGTGTCGATGCCATGGCTCGTGTCGTTGCAATCGAACTGCTGACCGCCAGCCGAGGCATTGCCCTGCGCGGCGGAATCCCCGCATCCCCGGCAAACCAAGCCGTTGCAGACCTCGTAAACAGCGTGACAGGCGGGCCCGGAAGCGACCGCTTCCTCGCACCTGACATCGAGGCCGTGACTCAACTGGTTACATCCGGGCGAATACTCGCCACCGCCGAAGCACACATCGGCCCCCTCGAATAAGCACCCAGAACAGGAGACAGCAATGACCGCACCCATCCCCGTCGGAGGCGCAACCCCGAACCACCCGTCGCGCACCGTCAAGGCAGCACACGGCAACATCATCAGCACCAAGCACTGGACCACAGAAGCGGCCAAGCGCATGCTGATGAACAACCTCGATCCCGAGGTAGCGGAACGCCCCGAGGACCTCGTGGTCTATGGCGGCACCGGCCGCGCAGCACGTAACTGGCACGCGTTCGATGCGATCGTCCACGCGCTCGATGACCTCGAACCCAACGAAACCCTGCTCGTGCAGTCGGGCAAACCGGTCGGTATTTTCACCACCCACGAATGGGCGCCGCGCGTGCTCATCGCCAATTCGAACCTCGTTGGGGACTGGGCAAACTGGCCCGAGTTCCGCAAGCTCGAGGCCGAGGGATTGACCATGTACGGCCAAATGACCGCAGGTTCGTGGATCTACATTGGAACGCAGGGCATCCTGCAGGGCACATACGAAACGTTCGGTGCAGTGGCCCGCGAAAAATTCAATGGCACACTGGCGGGAACCGTCACGCTCACCGGTGGGTGCGGTGGCATGGGCGGCGCACAGCCCCTTGCCGTCACTCTGAACGATGGCGCAGTCTTGATCGTCGATGTCGATGCAGACCGACTGCAGCGACGCGTGGACCACGGCTACCTCGACGAAATGACCCATGACCTCGACGTCGCACTGGACCGTGTGCTGACCGCCAAGACCGAACGCCGCGCCTTGTCCGTGGGCCTTGTGGGCAATGCCGCCACCGTGTTCACCGAGATTCTGGACCGCGGAATTCACATGGACATTGTGACCGACCAGACCAGTGCACACGACCCTCTCTCGTACCTGCCCGAGGGCGAGACCGTCGCCGACTGGTTGGCCGATGCCGCAGCAGACGCCGAGGGATTCACCGAACGGTCGCGCGCAGCAATGGCCAAGCAGGTCAAGGCAATGGTCGAATTCCAGGACCGTGGTTCCGTGGTCTTTGACTACGGCAACTCGATCCGTCGCGAAGCCGAACTGGGCGGCTACGACCGCGCATTTGAGTTCCCCGGTTTCGTTCCCGCCTACATCCGGCCGCTGTTTGCCGAGGGCAAGGGCCCGTTCCGTTGGGTTGCGCTGTCGGGTGACCCTGCGGACATCGCCGCCACGGATAAGGCCATGCTTGAACTGTTCCCCGAAGACGAACACCTCAAGCGCTGGATCACCAAGGCGGGCGAGAAGGTTCATTTCGAGGGCCTTCCCGCACGCATTTGCTGGCTCGGCTACAAGGAGCGCCACCTGGCCGGTCTGCGTTTCAACGAGATGGTGAAGAACGGTGAAGTGTCCGCCCCCATTGTCATTGGTCGCGACCACCTCGACTCGGGTTCTGTAGCATCGCCCTACCGCGAGACCGAGTCCATGAAGGACGGTTCTGACGCGATTGCGGACTGGCCGTTGCTCAACGCCCTCTTGAACACCGCGTCGGGTGCGACCTGGGTGTCGTTGCACCATGGTGGTGGTGTCGGCATCGGCCGCTCCATCCACAGCGGTCAGGTGCTGGTTGTTGACGGCACCGATCTTGCCGCCGAGAAGGTGTCACGTGTGCTGGTCAATGACCCCGGCACGGGCGTGATGCGCCATGTCGACGCGGGATACGAACACGCCGAGGACATCGCTCGCGAGCGTGGACTGCGCGTACCCATGTGGGAAGTCGAACAGTAGGCTTCCCCCATGACGACTCTGATCCGCGGCATCGGCGAACTATTCACGAACGACCCCCGCTGGGGTGACCGATTCGGGATTATTCGCGATGCCGCGGTCGAGGAAAAGGACGGGGTCATCACGTGGGTTGGACTCGATTCCGAGGCCGATTCCCGTGAATTGGACGCCGACGAGGTAATCGACGCCTATGGTCAGGCCGTCATCCCTGCGTTTGTTGACTCGCATACTCATATTGCTTTCGCCGGTGATCGCGCTGCGGAATTCGAAGCCCGCATGCGCGGGGAGAAGTACGCAGCGGGAGGGATTCGGTCGACTGTGGCGGCGACTCGCGCAGCCGAGGACGACCTATTGCGCGCGAACATGACCGTCAGCATGGAGGAACTTGCCCATCACGGCACGGCGACCGTCGAGATTAAGAGCGGTTACGGACTGGACGTCGAGACCGAGGCGCGGCTGTGCCGACTCGCCGCCGAGTTCACCTCCGAGGTGACTTTCCTCGGGGCCCATGTGGTTCCCGCCGAATTCGAGGGCCGCGAGGACGACTATGTGGATCTGGTGTGTGGCCCGATGCTCGATGCTTGCGCCCCGTACGCAAAATGGATTGACGTGTTCTGCGAGACCGGTGCGTTCACTATCGAACAGGCACGTCGCGTGCTCCAGGCGGGAATCGCCAAGGGGCTGTTGCCCAGAATTCACGCCAGCCAGCTCGGAACTGGTGATGGCGTGGCGCTGGCTGTGGAATTGGGTGCTGCGTCCATCGATCACGGAACGTATTTGACCGAGTCCGATGTGGACCTCTTGGCGGGCAGCACGACCGTATTAACGGTGCTGCCGGGTGTCGAATTTTCCACTCGCCACCCCTATCCCAATGCTCGCGCGCTCATCGATCGCGGCGTAACCGTGGCGATATCGACGGATTGCAATCCGGGCTCCTCCTACACCGCATCAATGGCGTTCTGCATCGCATTGGCGGTGCGTGAAATGGGGATGACCCCAGCCGAGGCCGTGTGGGCCGCCACGGCCGGTGGTGCCGCGGCACTGCGCCGCGACGATGTGGGTGTCATCGCAGAGGGCAAGCAAGCGCTGTTCACGGCCCTGTCGGCGCCCTCGCACATTCACTTGGCGTATCGACCCGGCACGCACCTCACTACTCCCCTGTTTTTCTCATCCCTGGCCTGATTCCGGCCGGACTGTCACTCGAAGGGACATCAGATGGCACTCGCACACGATGAACTCTGGCCACGGGCAGGCGGCTGGCCGCAGGCTTCCGATGACGAACATTACGATTTCGCAATTGTCGGGGTTCCCACCTGGAGCACGTCACTGTCGCCCGGTCACGCCTATGAAACACCCGCTGCCGTGCGCGAGGCCATCCGTCGGTATTCTCACGTCCTTGCGGACGGGCGCGATACGTCGACACTGCGCATCGGCGACTTTGGCGACGTGACCGACCCCGATCTGCACGAGTCGGCAGCCACAGATTTCATCACCGCGGCGTCCAACGCGACCACGCTGCTCGTCGCAATCGGTGGCGACAATGCCCTCACCGTACCCGTTGCACTGGGCGGTTACGGGCCGAATCTTTCTTCGGCCGGCCTGATCACCGTGGATGCTCACCTCGACGTGCGCGATGGGGTCTCCAACGGTTCACCGGTGCGCCGATTGGTCGAAGACTTCGGTGTCGACCCGCACAGAATTGTCCAGATCGGCATCGCCGACTTTGCAAATTCCACCGCGTACCTCGATCGCGTTCGTGATTGGGGCGTCACGGTCATCACCCGTGACGATGTAGCTCGCCGTGGTGTTGTCGATGTTGCGGAACAGGCCTTGGAGATTGCCGGTGCTGCCGGCGGCCCAATTCACGTCGATCTGGACATCGATGCGTGTGACCGTTCCATCGTTCCCGCGTGTCCCGCCTCGATTCCCGGCGGGCTCAGCGCTCTCGAGATGCGCCAGCTAGCCCGAAGGCTCGCCGGCCATGAACAGGTCCGCACAATTGACCTCGCCGAAGTCGACGCACGCACGGATTCAGCCGATGGACGAACCGTGCGACTCACTGCGCTGTTAATCCTCGAGGCCCTTGCGGGCCTCGCCTCTCGCTAACGGAACGCTTCGATACCGGTCAACGCACGACCCACCACAAGTGCGTGCACCTCGTCTGTGCCCTCGTACGTGCGCACAGACTCGAGGTTCATGATGTGACGCATCATGGGGAATTCCGCAGTAACACCGTCACCACCCATGATGGATCGCATGCTCGACACGATGTTGATTGCCTCGCGCACGTTATTCAGCTTGCCGACCGAAATCTGCTCATGCTTCAGCGTGCCGGCATCCTTCAGGTGACCGATGTGCAGCGACAGCAGCATGCCCTTTTCATACTCCAGGAAAGCGTCCGACAGCTTGGCCTGAGTAATCTGCATTCCACCGATGGGCTTGCCGAAAACCTCGCGGGTCTGTGAGCGTTCGATAGCGACGTCCATGACGGCGCGCGCTGCGCCCATAACGCCCCAGATAATGCCATATCGAGCCTCGGTGAGGCACTTGAAGGGCGCACCGAGCCCCTTCGCACCAGGCAGAATGTTGTCTTTCGGAATTCGGACGTTCGTCAGTTCGATGGCGCACTGAATCGAGGCGCGCATGGACAGTTTTCCACTGATGGGTGTTGCTACGTAACCCGGGGTTTCGGTGGGGACGATGAAACCGCGGACACCGTCGTCGGTCATGGCCCAGATAATCGCGACATGGGCGATGTTAGCAATTCCAATCCAGCGCTTCGCGCCGTTGATGACCCATTCGTCGCCCTCGAGAACAGCCGTGGTGCGCATGTTGGCGGGGTCCGACCCGCCGTGAGGCTCGGTCAGTCCAAAGCAGCCGGCCTTTTCGCCGCGAGCCATGGGCGGCAGCCATTCCTGCTTCTGTTCCTCGGAACCAAATTTTGCAATCGACGACATGGCGAGCGATCCGAGCACGCTCACGTGGGTGCGCCACGAGGTGTCTACAGCCTCGAGTTCGTAGCAAACCAAACCATAGGAAACGGCATTGGCGCCCGAGCAGCCATAACCGTTGATGTGCATGCCCAACATGCCCAGCTCGCCCAGTTCGGGAATAAGTTCCTCGCGCAGGCGCTGGATCTCAAAATCTTCATCAATCTGCGGAGCAATTCGGTCAACAGAAAATGCACGAGCCTTGTCCCGCCACGCAATTTCGTCTGCCGTGAGAAGGGCGTCGAGTCCCATAATTTCTTCGGTACGAGAGGTGTTGACCATGTGTCGCTCCTGTGCTGTTCACGCGTCCTTGCGGTGACTCTATTCTGTCAGAAACAACAACCTAAATTATGTAACTTCAGTGTTTTTAGGAGATTAGTCCTAAAACGTGGCAACAAATTGCGCCCTGCGCAACGACCACCCTAGTCTGGGACCATGGCACGGCAATTGCATCTGATTCGTTCAACTTTTCTTCCTCGCCCCACCAAGCCGGGTGCGAGGATGTTTGATGACTCCGTGACCGTAATGCGTGTCCTGCCCAGCGACCTGGACTTTTATTTGCACGTCAACAACGGTTCCTACCTGCAAATGATGGATGTCGCTCGAACAAACTGGACCGCCGAATTGGGTGGGATGACCAAACTGCGTCGGGTCGGATGGTACCCCGTTGTCGCCGCGAACACCGTGCGATACCGTAAGTCGCTGCTGCCCTGGCAGAAATTTGAGATCCACACACGGCTGCTGGGGTGGGACGGCCGAATGAACTACATCGAACAGGATGTCGTCCGCGGTGGAGTTCTGTACGCCCAGGCATTTATTGCGGGACGATTTCTGGGTCGCGGCGGGGAAAGAATTGCCCCGGTTGACGTCGTGAAACTCTTAACGGGCGAGGAATTGGTCTCCCCCGCGCTTCCAGAGAAAGTCCTCGAGTGGGCCCGCACACTGGGTGTCGCGGACCGTAACGCCCTCTAAGCCTCTAGGTGCGCACCGTCAGCGGGTGAACGGAACCAGATTTCACCCCACGACGTGATGGACTCGACGACGGGCTGCAGCGCAAGCCCCTTTTCTGTCAGCGTGTAGCTCACTGCTGGGGGTCGAGAGTCGGTCACCGAACGGCACACAATGTTTTCATCCTCCAGCTCGCGCAGTCGTTCGGTCAGCAATCGATCGCTGAGCCCCGGAATGGCCTCGCGGATCGTGCACGCACGGTCGGCACCCTTCAACATGGTGGCGATTATGGCGCCAGTCCAGCGCTTTCCGACCAGTTCGATGGCAGCGTGAAAGTAACATCATGGAACTTCTTGATCTCGGTCTGCTCATCATCCGCCTCATCATCGGTCTGACTATGGCCGCACACGGCGCACAGAAATTGTTCGGCTGGTTCGGCGGATACGGACTCGCCGTCGTTGGCGGCTGGCTCGAATCCATGGGCATCAAGAACGGCAAGTTGTGGGCTTTCGTTGCGGGTTTCGCAGAGTTCGCCGGTGGTATCGCGTTCGCCGCAGGCTTCCTCACCGCACTCGCCGCAGCCGGGCTCGTTGCCACCATGCTTGTCGCCATCGCAACCGCGCACAAGGGCAAGGGCTACTGGAACACCAACGGCGGTTCCGAGCTCAACTGGATCATCGCCGTGGTCGCTGTCGGCATCGCGCTCACCGGCGCTGGCGCATACTCGATCGACGCATTCTTCTTGCTGTAAATCTGTCGACGGACCGCCCGGTTTCCTCAGGGGAACTGGGCGGTTCTTTTATTCCCGGATGGAGCGGATCCGGCGCTCCAGGAATTTCCACAGCCGCTTCTTTCTCTGCCTCCTGAATAATGGATACCTCGTGCGCATTGGGCTGAAAGAGTTCGTTCATCACCGCAAAAGCGCCGCCCGCGTTACCGCCGGGTCGCTTGCCTGTTCGGCGAGCCTTGGCCATGTCACGGTTCCACAGCCACATCACCGCTGCGACGACAACAGCAAGAATCAACCACTCCATCAGCGCACTCCCTGTGTGGTGTCCAATGAATAGGTCGCGCGATGTGACCACTGGGCACTATCGAAATACCGTCTCTCGGACTCCCCCACTGTTACGTCCCAGGCCTCGGCGGAAGCGCCACCCCACAGCATCGCACGACGCCGCATCATCACCGTTGCATCGCAATCGACAAATATCGTGGCGTCATACTGTTCAAACAAGCCCTCGGCAAACGCAAAAGCGCCCTCGACAATGATTGGACCATCCGACGGAATGTCGACCCACTCGATCAGCGAGGCATCATCGGGTCGATACATCGGATAACGAACCGGGTCCCCCATTTCCGCCGGTTCCATTACAAACTCCTGCAGCGCATCGACGTCAATGGGAACGCCGGAATCGTCATCGCGGCGGTGGGCCGGCAGCACCAGATCTGTCAGCGGAACGATACTGCCCCCGAGAGCAAACGACAGCTGTCGTGCAATAAGGTCGCCACCCGCACCAGTCGGGCCATCAATTCCGATGACAAGGCGCGCGCCTCGTGGCTCACGCGATGCCAACGACCGCGCCATAATCGAGAAACCGAGTTGAGTCACACCTCAATTATGAGGCCGAAGGAGGGGCTTCATCGTCCGTTGAGTCAGCCTCTGAACCAGAAGCTGCAGCAGCCTCTGCGGATTCGGACGCGCGCTGCGCCTCGACGCGCATGACCTCGGCAACGGCGGTTCGGCCGCTAGGAATCAGCACGGCAAGGGTTATCGCCGCAATCATCAACAAGCCCGACGCCACCAACAGAACTTCAACGCTGATGACATCGGCCAGCGGGCCCAACACGGCCATTCCCACGGGCATCGAGACGGACATCACGATACCGACGAAGCCAAACACGCGACCCTGGCGCTCGGGGGCAACTGTTTCCTGCAGCATCGTCATTGCTGACGTAAAGAACGCGGGAACGGCGAGCCCAATGAGGAAGAAGAACGCGTAGAAAACCCACAGGTTGGGCGATAACCCCATGCCGATCGACAAAACACCGAACAATACCGAAGCGCCCACAATCAACTTGACGCGGCTAATCCGGGCGGCCACGGTCGCGAGCAGCGCTCCGCCAGCCGCCATTCCGACACTGAACAGGATTTCGCCCGTCGTCAGCATCCAAACTTCGCCGCCAAAAGTTCGGGCAATCATCAAGGGGGTGAGGTTTGACGGGGCAACAGCGATGAGGAATACGACGGCAAAAATCACCATGACCCACCGCACCACCGGGTTCGACACGATGTACCGAACACCGTCGGCAAGGTCCTCGAAATAGGCAGGCTTTTCTGCTCCGGCCTTGGCGCGTTCCAGTGTGGGAACGGCAACGAGGAACAGCAACGAAATGCCAATCACTGCGGTGACCACATCGATGAAAAACACCGCCACAATCGACATCGTGGCGTACACGCCCGCTGCCGCGACCGGAGCCAACAACCCCATCGCCGACTGGATCGTCCCGTTGATACCGTTGATGCGCATTAACTGGTCGGCGGGTACGATTTGCGGGATCAAGGCGGAAACTGCTGGCATCTGCACACCGGCGCCAACCGACCGCACCGCCATCACCAGGAAAATCAGCCATAGGTCGTCGACACCGGACATCATAAGAAGCGCAAGGCCCAGGGTGGACACAGCAATCACCGAATCCGAGACCAGAATCATCACCCGACGGTTCATGCGGTCGGCCCATACTCCGGCAAAGATCGACACAATGGCCTGCGGCAGGAAGCCAAATACCGTCGCCAGGGCGAGGACGAGCCCCGACTTAGTCGTCAGGGTCAGGTGCCACATGATGGCGTACTGCACAAGGAAAGACCCGAACATCGAGATGGTCTGGCTCGTCATGAAAATCACGACATTACGAACCCAGCGATCAGGAATCTGGGATACGTGACCTTCAGTGGAAACGGAATTCATGCGATGCACTCCGAAAGTGTTCAATGTTGTGGACCCGAGGGGATTCGAACCCCTGACCCCCTGCATGCCATGCAGGTGCGCTACCAACTGCGCCACGGGCCCAACGCTGCCGAAGCAACTTGTTTAGATTACTAGGTTTTCACCGAGTAACCAAAACGAGGCGGAAATTACTCGTTCGAGTCGTCCGCGGCGGGCTCATGACCCTCCAGCTCAAAGGGAATCGTGGGGCAATCGCGCCACAGACGCTCGAGGCCGTAATACACACGTTCTTCCTCGTGGAAGATGTGAGCGACGACGTCACCGAAGTCCAGCAGGATCCAACGACCCTCGGCGCGGCCCTCACGACGCAACAGTTTGGTGCCCGCCTTGTGCATTTCGTCTTCAATTTCGCTGGCAATTGCCTGGACATTGCGCTCGTTGCGCCCCGTGATAATCACGAAAGCGTCCACGATGGGCATGGGGTTGGACACATCCAACGCGACGATGTCGAAACCCTGCTTTGAATCAGCAGCGTTCACGATGGTTTGGACTTGCGCCTGAGCTTCGGCGGATGTGGTCACGGTATCCCTTTCTAGAGGATGTCGGTAAAGAGCGCGAGCGCGCCTACGGTGATAACAATGAGGCCGAGGAAGGCCGCAACGCCGGCGTACACGGCCGAGCTTGTCGTGGGAACTGGTTTCTTGTCGTCATCCTCGGTGGGGCGACCGATCAACACCAAGGCCTCCTGAGCACGTCGAGGAGCCATCTGCACCTCGGGAGTGGCCTCGACGGTGGGCTGCGCCTCGTCGACAAACAACGGTGCGGTGTCAAACGTCTGGTTGATGGTCATGATCGGGCCAGTCAACAGAATTTCGCCGGTCGCATTAAGCGGCACGTTGAGATCCTGCGTCGGGATTTCAGACAAAGTCAGAGTGTTTGCGGAAACGCCAGCGTTCGAATACCCGATTCCCTGCGACGGCGCAATGTCGTCATCATTTTCCTCGTCAACCTGATCACGCCATCCACCCTCGATGGGAAGGTCGATCGGTGACGTCAGGTTTTCGATGTTGGGAATCGAGGCGGGCGACAGACCCTCGGGGTTAGGGTCCGGGACCTCGACCTCGGGCAGGTCGTGCTCGACGGGAACCAGTTCGTATTCATGGTCGTCGATCGGGTGCTGCGGGATTACCCGGAAGTCGTATTCATCTTGTTCGACATGCGCGATGGGGGCGGTGTCGAGCTGTACGGCAGGAATTTCGGCCGGCTCGTATTCGGCTTCGGCTTCGGCTTCGATTTCGATTTCGGCTTCGGCTTCGGCTTCGGCTTCGGCTTCGGCTTCGGCTTCGGCTTCGGCTTCGGCTTCG
>JACCDU010499414.1_pt1 | contig 12682 bp, 6 predicted proteins | sample 7446081 | NCBI WGS metagenome assembly JACCDU01 (sample SAMN15323447, study PRJNA562643) | freshwater metagenome | isolation source: river surface water | place: USA:Blue River Watershed | collected 2017-08-17 | reverse complement strand
TGTGGGAGTGTTTGTTTTTGTGGGCAACGCCCGACCTATGGAGAGACCCAGAATGATTGACCCAAACAAACTTCAGTACTTCACCACTGCTTCATGGCTGCGTGGCTACGCACAGGGGCTTGATGAATACGACGATAAGGCGCTGATTCACAAGATGAATCAGGCGGCAACCCTGCTTGAGCATGTGTGGGGCCGATACGTGGAAGAGCAAGAAGACGAAAAGCCCGGAGGGACCGACTGATGGACGATGATGACATCCAAGATTACAAGAAGCCTTGGATAGGCCCGACAGATGAAGACATCGAGGCGGCCTTCAGCCACGCTGAATTTGAGACCTTTCACAACTTTCATGATGATCCGTCAGGTTGGTGTAAGGCTTTTGCGTATTATCTGAACACCATATTGAAAAGGTACAACTCATGATTGACTTCATCTCAACCCACCCCAACGCCGATCCTCAGTCAATAGCTTGCGCCCGTCTGCTGGCGGCTGTCATTGCTCAGGCGATAGAGGACGCCTCTGGCAAACATAGCAGCGGAGCCGATGCCGCCTCTGCGACTGCTTGGCTTTTTGAGGAAGGAACCACCTTCGCCAAATACGCCACTTTGATTGGGGGCAATGCACAAGCCATGAGAGAGGCTATGCTTGCACCTCACCAAGAGACTGGGATTGACCCCATACACAACCGCTTTGACGAAAGCAGGCGGCGCAGACTACGCGCCAACTATTCGGCTTGGCTTCAGCGCAAAGAACTAATCAGGAGACTCAGTGGCAGCAAAAAAGTTAATCCTGACCCCAAGTCAGGGGCGGGTGATTGACGCTCTCTGTGAGCTTGGGCAGACCGATCTTGTGGCCAGAAAGCTCAAGATATCCATCCGCACCGTCGAGGCCCATGTGACCGCAGCCTTGAAGGCCAACAAGTACCCCAACAGGCTGATGCTTGTTCTGGCAAAAGACAGGGAGAACCGATGATGTACCGGAGCAAGAAGCTGTTGGAGGCTGTCCGAGAGGCCCCCTGTATGCACTGCGGGGCACAGGACGGCACCGTGGTTGCCGCCCACTCAAACCAGCTTAGGGACGGGAAGGGCAAGGGGATCAAGGCCCACGACTACCGCATCGCGGCCATGTGCCATATTTGCCACTTCCAGATCGATCAAGGCTTTCTGTGGGACAAAGAGCAGAAACGCAACATCTGGGATGAGGCCCATCGAAAAACCATCGGCTGGCTCTTCGATCAGGGCATCATTTCAGTTGGCTGACTGCCTTCTTGACTTCCTTGATATTGGCCGTCAGGTTGTTCTCCATCCTGCCAAGGTCAGTCAACAAGTCGCGCTTCTCATCTGGCTCCATGTCAGATGAGTTGATCACGCGCCGCATGTCCCTCAGCCCCTTCATCTCCTTCTCGATGTCGCGGACATAGTCCTTCGCCGCGAGAAGCCCGATGTTGTCTTCAAGGTACTTGGCGAACTCTTCCGGTCTGGCGGTCTTCTCCAGCAGGTTCATGGTTCTCACGACAGTGTCCACTGACCGCTGCAACTCATAGAACTGCGTGACGGCACCACGGGCCTCGGGGTCAAGGGCAAACCGTTTAACCACGGGCAACTGCTCAAACCGCAGAGATGCCTTGGGCATATCCGAGAACTCGCTGGTGATGGAGTCCACCACATCTGTGACGTACCCGCCGATGGTCCCCGTGTAGCCCTTGATCAGTTGATCCACCTTGAGGGGGGACAGGTTCAACAGACCACCAATGTACTCGGCGGTCTTTGACGTACCGGGGCCGACTTGGAACTTGGCCTCAACCTCTTGCATCCCCTGCCCGACGATGGGTCGCATGGTGAAGAAGTTGAAGTTTGTCGCCACCTCAAACAACGGTTTAAACGTCTGTGGGATGGGGTTAAAGGCAAATGTGCTGACCAGCGCCCGCACAGTGGACGCGCTAAGGTCTTTGCCGGTGTCATTGCCCATCAAGAGGGCTGTAATACGCTCCGGCATCGTTTTAAACAGGACGCCAACCTCAAACGGGATGGGGATTCGGATGCCAAGGCTGGGGAAAATCCAGTTGTTGTCCTTGGTTTCCTCTTCCTGCTTCTGGTATTCCTCGTCATCAGCCACAGACAGGTAGTACATGACTGACAAAGCGGCCATGGTCATGCCGCGAACCCAGAACCGCCGTTTGATTTCCTTGGCGTCATTTGTGTTCATCTGGCCCGTTGAGGCCCGATAGAACAAGTCCAGACCCTGCAAACGGGCGTTGAAGAACGGGATGGCGGCGGTGGCGATGCGGATTAGAACTGAGTTGCCCTTGCGGCTGAAGTTCATCACCTCCATGGCCCGGGAAATCGCCTCTGCCTCGTTGCCAGTCTCTTTCATGACCCGCTCATACACGGCCATACGGGTAGCAGCGTCCGACGCGGTGGTGCCCTTCTCCAACGCCTCCCATATGGATTTAAACGGCCTGAGCAGAATGGCGTCCTTGCTTGCCTTCTTGTTCAGGTCTGCACTTAGGGCCTCTCCAGACTGCTGAATGTTCTGGCTGAAGTCGTACCCGCCGATGATCCCGGCGTTGAACAGGGCTTGAAGGTTCTTGTCCTTTGCGGACAGAGCCTTGCCAAAGTTGACCATGGTGCCAACGATGGGGGTAATCTTTTGCCCGCTGGTGACGTACGACGACAGAGAGTCCCGCAACAGGTTGGCCATCATGAAGCCCGGGTCCTTGGTCACCAAGTTCCGCAGGGCATTGGCTGGCGCAGACAACAGCCCGATGAAGGGCAGGTCAGGCATGTTCAGGCTCTTCAGGGCTTCAATGAAAAGCTGGTCCGAAGCGCGGTAGTACACCACCTGCCCGTTTTCCAGTTGCGTGTAAACATCTATGCCGGTGGCCGGTCCGGGCAGGCGCTCTGTCTCGTTTATCTGCAAGGCCACCTTGGTGGCCCTTTGGGCTGCGGCATTCTTCATCCCGGCGTTGATCATGGACTGGGTGTTCCTGACCATGGTCTCTAAGAAATCAGCCAGCGGGGCCTCTCCACCCTTGAGTTCCTTCGGCCCCCTAACGCCTGAGATACCGCTAAAAGGGTTGGGACCGATGGTCTTGTCCAAGTCCAACTGGCGGTAGAACGGGATGTAGTCTGCGTATTGCGTGTAAACCTGCGCCCGCTCCCGGCTTAGGACGCCGGTCTGGACGCCGTAGTTCACGATGCCGTTGTTAAACGCAATCAGGTCTTTCTGAACCTGAACGAACTCAGGGTGCTGGGCCTCAATCTCTTGGGCCAACTTGGCGTCCGATGCGTTGTAAAGCTCTTCCCTGCCCTCTTTGAGCAGGCGGCGACCGCGCTTCCAGCCAGCCCAGAACTGATACCGCTGATAGACCTCTGGGTCCCCGTACTTGGCAAGGGGAGCCAAAGCCTCTGTCAGGCCCTTGACGCTGGTGTCGATGGTGGTAAAGCCGTTACGGTAGACAGGAACCCCTCCTTGGCGCTCTCCAATGCCCATGGCAGAGGCTGCAACACCCGCCGATACATCAGATTGAAGGGCGGCAAACTCTGCGCTCTGATCGGCCAAAAGCTCGGGCCCGCCAGCTTTCCTGATCTGCTCTTGCAGCCTTTTGTCAAACTTGGCCAGAGAGTCATAACGGTTGATGGCGGCTTGGCGCAGCCAAGTAAAGTCCCGTTTAAATCCGCCAATAACTCGATCCGTCCATCCCAACTCAATCCGTCCCGGTGCAACTTCCTTAATCCGGTCGTTGGCAGCTTGGGACAAAGTTGGCAGGCTGTAGCGGATGTCCTTGGTCTCAAGGCTGAACTGGCCGTCGTTGCCAGTCACGGACTTAACTTGCTCAGGTTTGTAGACGGCGTAGTTCTTTGGCGATGTACGGTTCTCCCGCACGGTAAAGGCATCAAAGCCAAGGGCGCGGATAGCCTGCTGCACCCGCTTGTCTTCAATTGCCTGCCACAGACCCTGAGAAATGCGGCCCTTCATGCCAATGAGCCACTTCTCAGGGAAGTCCATCGGCAGGTCAATCTCCCGCTCAATGTACCCAATCACCTGATTGACATGATCTTTGTTCTCAAAGTCAAACGGGGTCATGGCCCGTGCGTACAGGGGCATGATGGTCATGCGGGTGGGGGATAAATCAAGCAGGGCGTCATAAACATTCTGCTCGATGTCCCCAAAACTGCCGTACTCAGGGACCTTACGGTTGGCCTGACGCATGAAGTCTTCACCCTGCTTTTGGGTGATGGCTTTATCTTCAACCGCCTTGTTTACCACGCGCTGGAAAAGGCCCAGCTTCTCTTCCTTGTTCAGGGCCCGATAGATTTCCCGGCGCAGCTTGTCTTCAGCAATACTGCCAAAACCCTCTGCCTCTTCTGGCGTCTCAGCCAAGAAGATGGCCTGAGACTGACCTGCGGGGGTGAACTCAAAGAACTCACGGGCGGTGGCGTGATAGAAAACTCTTGGCTTTCCATCTTTGTCTACCCATTGATTGCCAGCGTTATACAGTTTAAACGCTTCATTGTCTGGCATTACAGCGTTTTTAACCGCATCCTTGGCTTCTTTGGCCGTTGGGAAACCGACCCGTTTAAGGCTATAGCGGATGTCAGGGGATTCAGCACTGTAAGTGCCCATGTTGCCTGTGGCAGACTTGATCTGATTGGGATACAAGACGCCAAGGTTCTTTCTGCCCATCTCTTTGGTGTAGAAGGCATCAAAACCAGCCAACTCAAACAAGTCGTAGTCGTTGGCAAATTCAACGGAAGTCCATTTCCCCGCCCTCAAATCATCAACCAAATCTTCAATGGTTGAGCGATCATAACCTTCCTGCTCTTTCAGAGCCTTTCTAAAGTTTGGAATGATCTTGGCAAGATGGTCTGCGTTTTCGTAATCAAACGGATTCTTGGCGCTGATGTAAACGGGGTAGACCTGAGCCCCCTCTTCAACCGGGCCAAAGCCTTTTTTATCTGGATACCAATCAAGATCGTTCAGCGCATATTTGTTTGCAAAGTTGGGGTCAGGGCTGACAAAGAATGCGTTGCGATTGCCACGGGTTTCTGGCGTGGTGAAATCTCTTCGGGTGCCGTGATACATGATCATCGGCGTACCGTCTTTGTTGACGATCTTGCTTTCACCAAACCACTGTTTAAATGCAGGGCTGGTGGGTTTCTTTAGGCTGAGTTTTGCAATTGGAATGACCTTGGCCGCAGGTTTGCCATCATCTTTGGGCTTGAGGGTTGACTGATCACGGATGATCAGAGTATCGCCATCGCGCTTGGCATCGTAGTCGAGGAAGAAGCCGTTGTGCTTCTTGGCCGCCTCTTCCGGCTTGGTCGTATTGTCTTTGTTGGTCAAACCAACAATCCAGCCGTCGCCCTCCTTACGGACAGGGTCAAGGAATCGGGCATCGTACTCATCCCCATTCCACACTTGGAACGTCTTGCCCGTACGCTCATCAAAGATGGCTTTGGGCATGTCGTTGCGGCTGGTAAACGCCATCGCCACGTTCTTGCCGTTGGACAAAATCTTGTCCACCATGCGGTCCCAGTTGGACTCTTTGTTGTAAACCACTTCGCCATTGACAACCTGAGAAGCCCCAGTTGAGCTATACGTCAGGTGGTGATTCGGGGCGATTGGCTTGGTGTCCAGCTTGGTGTAGTCGTAGAACATCACATCCGGGAACATGTTGATGATGTTCTCAAACGTCTTCGGGTTGAAGTCGGATGTAACGTTTAAACGTATTGCCGCTTGGTAGCCAAGCTTCTTGGCGGCGTTGCGGAACGTGTCGATCTGTTTAATCAGGACGGTTGCAAATGCCTCTGGGTTAACCACCAAAGCCTCGGTTTTGAGGAACTGCGACAGGCGGGGGCCTGAGCGGAACTGCCCATCTCCACCGTACAAAAGGTTCTGGCCAGATGTTTCACCAAGGCACAAGGACTCACAAATGGCAGACTGCGGACAGGTCGTGGCCCGCTGCTCATCATTGATCTTCTGGGCAGAGGCAAGTCCAAGCCCGGTAGACATGACCTTCTTACCGTTATAGGTCAGTCCGTACTCACCGATGTTTGTTTTCTCCAGCTTGGCATTGGCCCCGAACAACTTTTCGATGTTGTGCTGTTCGCGCAAAGTGGCCTTGGCGTTGCTGAACATCTCAGCCCGCTCTTTTTTGCTTGCCTTGGCCCATGCGTCCGCAGCGTCATTAACCATCTTGGTTACTTGAGACAGGGTGCGGTCAGGGTGCAAACCTTTAGTGCGGGGGGCATTGAGGGTAAACAGCTTTGTCTGCGCCATCTTCTTGGCGAAGTACTGACCCTCTGCAATCGGGATAAAGAAGTCTTTGCGCCCGTCTTCGTACTCTCCCAAAGACTGGAGAAGAGACGGATCAACCTGCAACAGAACGTTTGCACCACCAAGCGGCTGGTCAATCAACCCGGGCTTGGCCTGAACAGCAGCGGCGCTAGACTCATTTGTCAGGTAAACACGGTTGGCCTCGGGCGTAGCACCTTTCAGGCGCTTTGTCTTGGCCAAGTCACGGGCACCAGCGTTGTCTGTGGGAAAGTACAGGGTAACGGTGCCATTGGCGTTTAAAGGCAGGCCGGTCAGAGGATCATTCTTGAGCGTCTGATCCTTGGCCATCGCCTTCTGATCGTACGGCTTCTTGATGGAATACTTTGTGCCAGACACATCCAAGGGCACATCAATCTGTCCCTCAGAGGTGTATGGCAGTACGCCGTTTTCATCAAAGTATTTGTCAGCCTGCTTGATGTCTTTATCAGTGGCCTTCCATTCGGACGGCTTGGCAAGGCTGTACTTCTCTTGGCCGTATGGCACATTCTCAAATTCTTTGAGTTTGGCCCGGTAGGCAGGCAATACCTTGTCGTAAATGATCTTGTCTAGTTGGTTTTCTCCGTTTACACGCTCGGTGGACACGCCCAGTTCTTTCAGGCGCTTCTCGATGCCATCCTGAACTTTGGTCAGGTTTGTATCTGCCCTACCACTACCGGGGAGCAAGCGGTCTTCATCTCTTCTAAGCCGATTTGTTCTGGCACTCTTAACCAGACGATCCACGCCATCATTGATAACATCGTCTATCGTTTTTAGGCTGAGTTTTTCTTGAACCGCAGGCTTGGCCGCTGGTTTTGGAATAAGCAACTCAGGCATGCGGTAATTTTGCAGGTTTGCTTCGCTGAGTTTTTTAACGCTATCTGCGTATGCTTGGGCATCCGCAGGGTTTTTGCTGCGATAAAACTTGTTGGCAAGCGCCATGTCGGCAACAAGCGTGTCCGGGGTAATTTCTACCCTAGATGGGCGATACCGAGTAATCTTTTCCGGGTCTTTGAGAGTCAAACTTCCAAATGTCGAAACCCATTTGTCGGGATGAAGCGCAAAGATTGATGTTCCACGCTCTGGGACATAATCCGCCAACAAGTCTTTGCCATCTCCAAATCTGGATAGACCGCTTAGACGGACTGCTTCGCCGGTTTGCAAATCCAGTTTGCCAGTATTTTTGTCGTACGTAACAGCGGACTCTTTGGGCTTCAGGCTGATTTTCTCTTCGGCTACAGGCTTTGCCTCGGCAGCGGGCTGGGCAGCAGGCTTTAGACGGCCCCGCTCAATCTGCTGGAAGATGTCATCGGCAGACTGGAACCCTGCGCCACGCAGAGCCTGACCAAGGCTTGAGAAGAAGTTCTTGATCTTCTTGAACAGGGCAGCAATCATGCCCGGGGGCGGCTTGGCTCCCCTGTCATAAGACCCAAAAGCATCAGCAATCGCCTCCTCGACGATGTCCTGTTCTGAGTACCCAAGCTTGCGGTAGCCCTCAAGACGGGTCATCTCTTGACCGTTAACCTTGGTTTTTTGGCCCTCAAGGAACTCTTTGATCCACTGCTTGTTTGCCCGCTCCTCCAGCGCCCGCCATTGCTGGGGCGTGAAGAAGCCCAAGTCCTTCATCGCATGGAGGGACTCATGGCGCATGGTCTGGACGGGGGTTGTATCCTCTAGAGAAACTCGGATCAGCTTGTTCAGGTACGCCCCGCCAGCACCATTCTCAATCCGGTCAACGATGTTCAGGCCAACATCGCCCAGACCGAACTTGCGCATCTGTGGGACAAAAGTCTTGTAGAGTTCTTTGGCGGTTTCGCGGTTCTGCTGTGTCTGTTTAAACACATCTTCGCCAACCGCCTGCTGGACCGTGGTTTCCGCCTCACCCAGAGTTTTAAACGTGCCGACCGGCTTGGCGTCGGGGCCAACAACCTTGAACTGTTCGTTTACGCGCTCAACCTCTCCAAAAGGCATGACCGTAAGAGGCTTGGCCAACGACTCCGAGCGGTCGTACAAGTCTTTGATCTTTTGCGCCGACTCATCCATCATGGCCGGGAACTCAGCCTTCAGGGCCTGATACTCGTCCGTGTTGGTCTGTTCGGTCGCCTCCAGACGCTCCAGTTTGTCTCTGGCCTTCTGGACATCGGCGTTGATCTTTTCCTCTTCCTTGAGGAGGTTCTCCCGCTCTTCAGCCCTGATCTTGGTCAAGGACGCAAACTTGGCATCAGCTTCCTCTTGGGTGTCCACCACAGACAGGGGTTCATCCCTGCCTTCTACCATGATGCTGAAGCCCTGCGGGGCCATCTCTTTGCCAAGCTCTTCCCGCTCAATCTTGAACCCTCCGGGGAGGACATCTGGGAACCGCTGGGCAAGCTCTTCCTCGGAGACGGCCAGACGGGCTGCCTCCTCCTGCTGAAGCTGTTCAAACTGTTCCCTTGCGGCTGGACGGCCCAAGGCACGGGCACCAGCACCAAAGGGACCGCCGACAAGACCTGCGCCATACGCAGCCTCGCCATACTCCTTGAGGGCGTCTTCTGTCGTCAGGGGCAGGCCAGCCTGTAGCCGCTCCAGCATCTGTTGGGTCACCTCGGTCGGGATTTCAGCCAACAAACCAACGGATGTGCCTTTTAGCAAGGATGCCGTCAGACTTTCCTGCGCAGCCCGCTCAATGGCCTCGTTTGACCCACGGGCAAGCGCCTGAGCAGCGCCCGGTCCAAGCAGTTTGCCAACCAGATTACGGCCAAGGGGGATGAATGTGGAGGCAACCTCAAGGGCTGCGCCCGGGACTGCTGCACCCAATGCTGCGGTGCGGGATATTTCAGGGGCTTTTTCCTGTGCCTGACGCTCAATATTGGCGCCATACAGTTGTATCAAGGACGGAATAGTGGCTCCGCCCAGTCCACCAATAACAGAGCCTACCGGGCCGAACGCAGAGCCAGCCAGAGCACCCGCCTTGGCCGAGCCTAAGGTGGCGGCGATCTGAGGAGCCTGCTCCGCCAAAGCAGTCGGAATCTGGCTAATGGCCTCACCAACGGCAGGAAAGAACCCGCGCTCGGCATATGCTTGCTTGACTTTCTCAAGGCTTGCTCCGGGAGCGTATTCCTGACCAAGCTGTTGAGCCCGCTCAAGACCCCGCTTGGCTGCAAGCTCTGGGTCAATGAGCGACTCAGCCGCCGTCTCACCCGTGGATAAGAGGCGTTTAAACCCACCAGCAAAGGCAGCTGCAAGGCCCTCTTTGGGCTGGGCCTGAGCAACTTCGGGAGAGGATTGGACTAAGTTCGTTTGAACATACTGAATTGCCTGTTCAATCGTCGAACCTTCGGGCCCGTTTACCTCGTATTTCTTCCCGTCTGGCGAGGTTACGAGAAAAACAGGCATCTTCAGTCTCCAACTTGCTTACCAGACCACCCAGCTGTCCCTGATCCTACACCACCTTTTGACCCAAGTGTGGCATCGATTCGTCTGATATCGTCATCAATAAGACGAATTTGTTCTTTTGCAAATTTACTATCAGAAGACGCAAACAAGCGTCTCTTTTCCATCAAATCTTTCTTCATTTTCTCTGCCTGAACTAGAGCAGAAGTGTCGGTCCTGTAACTAGACGCAGCGCCAACGCTTTTTGCAGCCATTTCCAACAGGTCTGTTTCAGATTTGCCCGCATTTTTCGGGTCTCTGCTGAGAACGTTGTAAGCCATTTCCAATGCCGACCCGGGTCGCCCTGACTGTGACCTCAAGATGTTCAGCCTTTCTTTTTCGATACCAAACATACGGTCTTGTTGGCTGATCTGCTGCTCCAGACTTGCCTGAGTCAGCTTGCGCTGGCTGATATTGTTGGCCAAGTTGGCGGCAAGCTGCATGTTGCCCTGCTCAACCGCTGTCTGATATCGGGCATTCTCCATCCGCAGCTTCATGTAGTTGTCTTCTGCGGCCTGTTTGAGCTTGGCGTTTTCTGCCATGGACTCTGCAAAGGCCGGAGAGGCTGCGGCGGCAGACTTGAGCGCCCCAGACAAGCCCCTGCCTGCCCCGGGCTTGGCAGCAGCAGCGGCCATGGTGAAGCCAAACTTCATCATCGCCTCGCCAATGCCACGAGCCTCAATCTCTTTGGCCCGATTCTTGGCGCTTTCCAGTTCTTTTTTGAACTCTTCTTGTTGGGCGTTTGGCCTTTTCATCAACTCATCAAGAAGAGACTTTGTCAGTTCCCGGGTCTCATCCTTCGGGATTTGAACCCGGGCTGCCTCAGAGATGGTTTTCACTGCCTCTGATGCGCTTTGGGCGGTAACCGCTGGCCTGCGCTGTGCCCGAGGGGCGGCTGTCTCTGGAGCCGCTTTGGGGGTCGTTTGCGGGGCGGGCTGTGGAGCAGCCTGCGGGGCGGATTGGGCCCGTTGAGGGGCTGGGGTTGGCTCACGGCCCTCTACGATTGCGCTGTAACGATCTTCTTCTGCTCGGCGACGGAGTTCGTCCTGTACCCGCAGTTCATCCATGGCCATGGCCTCAGGAGAGGTAAAGAACCCGGCCATCGTGCCGCCGTCGCTGTACCGATCTACCCGGCCACCTTCATCAAAGGCAACAATGCCGCCCGTTGCCATCTCAGTGACGGATTCTTGAGTTTCTTGAGGCAACGAGTTAAACGCATTACCCAAGCCAGACCGGAGGGATGTGCGTTCTGCAAGCTCTTCGTCAATGGCTTCTACCCGACGCATATCCCGGCTGTTTAAAGCAGCCATGCGTGCCTGCTGCAATTGGGCATCGCTGAGGTTGCTGAGGATTTCATCAACCTTGTAGTCGCTGGTGACACTGCCGCCGTCGGCGTATCCATCAACCTGACCGCCCTCATTGAACATCTTGCCAAACTGAGCCATGCCGCCCAAGCCAATCCCGAGACCTGCCAACTGGCCAAGCGTGCTGGCGGGGGGCTGATACATGGTCTGCACAGTACCCATAGGGGTGCCGCGCAGCATGTTGGACATGAACTCCAACTGCTGGTACGGATACCGCTGTTGGTTGAGGAAATCCTGATAGCTCTGGCCAAGGCGCTGCTGCTCCAGAGCCTGCTGTTGAGCGCCGACCTGTTGTTGCAGGCGGTTGATATCCATGGCCTGACCAAACTCTGCCTGCCCAAGCTGCCCCAGTTGACCAGCCGCCTGAAGAGCAGTGCCAAGACCTTGTAGGCCATACCCTGCGCCATACTGGCGGGACTGTTCTGCCAACTGCTGTGCAGCCTGACCAAACTGCGCCCTCTGCTGGGCGGCGGTCATGCCTTGGCCGTAGCCATACTGCCGGGATTGTTCGGCGGCTTGCTGGGCTGCTTGGAGCGCCTGCTGGTTGGCAAGCTGGGCTTGCATGCTCTGACCTGCGCCAAGCTGTTGCGTACCAAGCAATGCGGCCAGATTCTGCTGACCTACGGTTAATCCAGCTTGCTGATTGGCTTGCTGCGCCGCCAACTGACGTTGAGCTTCAGTGCCGTACAACCCCTGCGCTTGCTCAAAAGCAGTCTGCAAACCACGGGCACGGATATCACCCATCTGAGTGCCAAGATTGCGCTGACGCTCGGCCTCAATAATCGCCTGACGAGAACCACCAAAAGCGCCAGAGCGAACAGCTTGCGCCTGATCCGCAGCGCGTTGCATCTCAGAAGTCCGCTGCGCCTCCCGAAGTTGGGGAGCCAACGCCTGTTCAATGAACGGCGACATGTACTGCGCCGCAGCACCGGGCTGTGTAAACGATCCTGTGCCCACACGCTCGGCGGGCCCCATCTGAAACTGTTGAAGTTCAGGCGCTTGGGCCTGCAACATCGCAAACTGACTTGGCTGATAGGCGGCTGGGGCGCGGAACTGATTGCCAAAATACCCCGGCTGATAGTTTGCACCAAGCCCCATCAAACCCGCAGCCGTAGCCAGACCAGTACCGGTTCCAAGCTGACCAGCCGCGCCCATACCTGCCGCAGCTTCTTGAGCCTGCTGCTGCATCGGGGTAAAACCTGCAATCCGCTCTCCGCCATACGTCTGATATGGGTTCTGGCTGATATCCGTTAAAGCTTGAGCTTTGCCAAGAGTTTCTTGTGCGTACGGCTTGGCCCAAGAAGGCAGATCGGAGACCTGCGTCTGGGTCGCTGGCGCTCCGCCTCCACTGCCGCCACCACCGTAAATGACGAGGCCACCCTCTTTGCGGGTAACGCATTCACCAAGGGTCTCACCCAAGGCTTCAAGCTGTCTGCGCGAGTAGTTCATATCTTTACCCCAACAATCCGATACTTTTCTTCAAAGCCGTAGCGGGACCACAGTCTGGCTATCGACTCCCTTGCCGCGCCTTCAATGCAGGTTGCCCCCATCATCCGCAGCATATTCTTCAGTTGCTCAAAGGTTTCGTCGCT
>JACCDU011166587.1_pt1 | contig 12685 bp, 11 predicted proteins | sample 7446081 | NCBI WGS metagenome assembly JACCDU01 (sample SAMN15323447, study PRJNA562643) | freshwater metagenome | isolation source: river surface water | place: USA:Blue River Watershed | collected 2017-08-17 | reverse complement strand
CATGTGGCGGCACCTTGTGCTGCAAGCGACCCCCCACTACGAGTGAGGATATGTTTTATTTCTTGTGCCGCTTTATTGCGATTACTCGTGAAGGCTTCAATAATGAGGGCGCATCCTCCAGGACCATATCCTTCATAGGTGAGCTCTTCCATGGCATCAGTCTCACCACCGGCACCCTTCTTTACTGCGCGCTCAATCGTGTCCTTCGGCATATTTTCCTTCTTGGCTTTCTCGATGAGTACCCGCAGTCCAGGTGCATTCACATCTCCACCCGCCTTTTTTGATTCGGTTGCAATAAGACTACCGAGTTTCCCAAAAAGCTTTGATTTTTTGGCGTCTTCGGCTCCTTTTTGACGTTTAATCTGTGCCCATTTGCTGTGTCCTGACATACGTATATGCTAGTGATTCAATAATGATATGTTACCCTTCTTCGTGTTTGTGGTCGAGTTCAAGCTCCGGATAATCAAAACCTAAGTGTTCGTATGCGCGTTTTGTTGGCACACGACCGCGCGGTGTGCGCTCGAGAAGTCCGAGCTTTAATAGATAAGGTTCATAGACTTCCTCAATTGTGGCGGCCTCTTCCGAGGTTGCTGCAGCCATGGTGCCCAGTCCAACAGGTCGTCCGCCAAACTTCTCAATGAGAAGAGTCAGAAGATGTCGGTCTGGTTGACCGAGTCCGATTTCGTCAATCTCTAGGAGTCGTAATGATTCTTTGACAGCATGAGCATCGAGCGGAGATTTGTGCACTTGAGCATAGTCTCGGGCACGCTTCAAAAAATAATTTGCAGTACGTGGGGTGAACCGACTTCGTGTGGCAATCTCGCGCCCCGCCCCGCTTTCAAGGGGAACTCCAAGCACGCGCGCGGATCTTGTCACAATGTCTTCAATCTCCTCCTCGGTATAAAATTCCAATCGAAACACCCCTCCGGAAAAACGCGAACGGAGTGGAGCAGAGAGCAGGGCAATACGAGTAGTGGCGGCGATTAATGTGAAAGGGGGAAGTTCGAGTTGAATGGTGCGCGCAGAAGGCCCCTTCCCAATAATAATATCGAGCACCCCAGACTCCATGGCCGGATACAAGACTTCTTCCACCATCTTGTTGAGTCGATGGATTTCGTCGACAAACAAGATGTCTCCCGGTGAGAGATTGGTGAGTATCGACGCGAGATCTCCCACCTTTTCGATTGCGGGTCCTGAAGTGCTCTTCATCTGGGCTCGTGTTTCTTTGGCAATGAGGTGTGCCAAAGTGGTCTTGCCGAGTCCTGGGGGGCCATAAAATAATAAGTGTTCAGGTGGGTGTGCCCGCTCCTTTGCAGCAGAGAGAAGGATTTCTAGATTTTGCTTAATATGACTTTGACCAATATAGTCTTCCCAGACATCAGGGCGGAGCTTTTGGTCTAAAAATAAGGCTTCTTTGTGTGTTGGTTCTTGGTCGCTTGACATAAGTTGGCTTTGGTGATAGGATATATCCAGTTGAGAGCAATCTGACGAGTTCTGATTTCTCTTTCTCATTATGCCATAGTTTCACCCTCCAACCCAGGAAGGTGTTTCTTCAAGCAAGAGAAACTATTGACAAGTATCACAATATGTGATACAGTGTCTCCATCAGCTCATTGCATCACAAGATTTTCCTCTTGTTCTCATCACCCTTCAAATAGTTAAGGCCCCACAGGCTTCCATGATGTATCTCCGAGGCTCCCCTGGTTGTCGCCCCGTGCGTTCGTGCTGGCGGTCCCCTTAGGAATACATTTAACGTTCTTCAACTTTGATGAGCGTAGTTATTTGAAGGGTAATGGGTGGAAGATGTATTTTTGTGATGGATGAGTGATACAACAACAAAAAACCGCACACGCGGTTTTTTGTTGTCATGCAATAATGAGATGCGACATCAACTCTTTTCATCACTCTCCTCCTCATAGGGTCTTATCGGGATTCTTCGAGCCCTACTGCACGTTCCACTTCTGCAATCGAGGTCATGCCTTTAAAGCATTTAACGAGTCCGTCTTGTCGCATATCGAGTATATTTTGAGGTTTGGATGCTTCCTTGATTTCTCGTTCAGACGGATTTTCACGCAGAATATCTTCAATATTTCTATCCATGAGTAATCCTTCATAGATAGACACTCGACGCTTGTATCCCGTAAAGGAGCATTTTTCGCATCCCACTGGCTTGAATACTTGTGTGGGATATTCGAGATTGGGGCGACAGCGCTTAATTTCTGGCCATTCGCGTTCTATCACTTCCTTTTCCTTCCCCTCAGGAGTGTAGGGTTGTTTGCAATCCTGACACAATCGACGCACCAAGCGCTGTCCGATAGAAAGATTGAGTGCCGAGCTGATGATTTTGGGGTTGATGCCAATATCAATAAGACGTGGAATTGCTCCCGCAGCATTATTGGTATGGAGCGTCGAAAACACCAAGTGTCCGGTGAGTGCCGAGTCAATGGCAACCGTAGCAGTCTCTTCGTCACGAATTTCTCCCACCATGATCACATCAGGGTCTTGGCGTACAGCTGCGCGTAAGCCCTCCGAGAATCCGTATCCAGTTGCATGATTGATTTGAGTTTGAGAAATCCCATCGAGGTGATATTCCACAGGATCTTCAATCGTAATAATTTTTACTTCGGGACTGCGGAGTTTTTTGAGACACGCATAGAGGGTCGTCGTTTTCCCGGAACCCGTAGGTCCCGTCGTGAGCACCAGTCCATTGGGTTTAGAAATTTGGTCCACCATAATTTGGTAGAAATATTCATCCATACCTAATTCTTCGAGAGGCACAGAAATCGACTTTGGATTTAAGATACGCATGACCACGCTTTCCGCATATGCTGCTGGCAAAATTGAGGTACGAACCTCCACATCAAGGTCGTTGATCTTAATGGTAAAGCGTCCGTCTTGAGCCTCGTGTGCCAAGTTGAGTTTCACTCCTGCCAGGAGTTTGATCCGTGCAAGCACTTTTTTGTAATTTGGATGTGTGATTTCAACGACATCCTGCAGAATACCGTCTAAGCGGTAGCGTACTCGGACGACCTCTTTTTCTGGTTCAATGTGTACGTCTGAGACACCGGTAGCCACTGCTCCACCCATGATGATTTCTACTACCGTGGAGAGGGAGTGAACATCCCCTGAATTCACCGCACTTTCCACTACCTGTTTGACGTCTTTGATGGTCTTGATAATCGATACATACTTCTGCATGGTCGCATCTGACACCCCCATTACTCCTGCTGTTTCAGCTACGGCATACGAGACCTCTTTGTATACTTCAAAGGCACGTTCAATACCAAACTGCGAGGCGATATACATGGTTGGGTTATACCCCTGTCGCACGAGATCGTTTAAAATAGCCTGAATCTGTTCGTCCTTTGGACTCTGTACGGCAATGTTGACATTGTGCTTATCGAGTCCAAATACCACGGCATGGGACTTGCGCGAGACTTCTTCTGGGAGTAAGCGGATGGCGTTATTGTTAATGATTACACGCGACAAGTCGATATAGGGCACCTCATAGCGTTCTGACAGCATTTGGGCGAGAATTTCCGCCTCCTTTTCATGCATGTCTTGAAATATTTTTGCTTGCTGATCGTCTTGAAATTGAACCATATAGATGATGTGTTTCGCTCATTCTACCTTGCCCAACCCCGCTCAACAAGGGCATATTTCAATGATTGACAAAAATGACTAAATAGTGTAGAGTATATGTATGCATACACGAACCACCCCTCTCATCGTGTTTCTTATCATCCTTCTTCTTGGAGCGACTGCGCTCCCAGTTTGGGCGTACGAAGCAGCGCCTGTGGCCATCACTCGCGCCGCCACTTTTGTGACGGAAAAAAGTGTCCGTTTGAACGGTCAGGCTAACCCCAATGGCATGCCAGACGCCTACAGTTGGTTTGAGTGGGGGCTTTCGGGTCAATCGGGGAAGATTTACGAAACACCAAAAACGGCTTTGTCGTTGTGGTATGGAGGCAATACGCTCATTGATACCCAGGCGGATATCATCGGACTCGCACCAGGTACGCAGTATTTTTACCGTCAGATTGTGGAGAGTGGACGCGGAAAGGATATTGGGCAAACGGTCTACGTGACTACGAAACTCCGCGCATCCGATCAACTCGAGCTTGTCATTGTCGAAACCAATCCGCCGACGCGAGTCACTTCAGACAGTGTCATGTTGCGGGGATACGTGAGTCCTCATGGCGACACCAACACTGAAGCTTGGTTTGAATGGGGCACATCATCCCGTTTTGAAGCGAGCACGAATCGGGTGCGTGTTCCCGCAAACTCTGCACCATTTGAGCAGGAAATCATCCGTCTCCAGTCTGGCACTTCCTACTACTATCGTATCGTTGCGGAGAATGCCAATGGGCGAGCATATGGTGTGACAAGGATGGTGCTCACGACAGGCACACCTCCTCCACCTCTTGAGACGGAGCGCGCGCAATCCGTGAGTACTCAAGGATCTGCTTCAGACACAACCACTCGTGTCCAAACTCAAAGTGGTGCACAAATCAGCCAATCCAACATCAGTCCACAGGCCGGCACATTCAATAATTCCGGGGATACCCAATATGGATTTCCTGGCGTATCTTCCACTTACCGCCCAGGAGATATTTTTGGGGCATTATTTGGGCGCAACACTCCCTCGGAGGGTGAAAAGGGAAACACCCCTTCAAACCCAGAGGCATCGGAGCAGTCTGCTTCAGTGGCACAAAGTGGAGTTCTGGGAAGCTTGTGGCACTCCCTATTTGGCGGAGGTCAAGTCGATGGTGCGGACGATGTCGTATTGAGTATTGTGCCGACGGGGAGTGAGAATCCTGGTGCACACACTCCTGTCGAATATGTCGTGACCTACTCCTATCGATTGAGTACTCCCGCAAAAGAAGCGTACGTGCGCGTGATACTCCCAGATACCGTGGTGTATATTGGAGACACCACCGCAAATGAGCTTTTGCTTGAACGTGGCACAAAAGGTGAACGCATGTATGTGCTTCCCATTGGTACCCTGAAGTATGGAGATATGCGTACATTCTCACTACTGGGTATGACGACCGCAAAGGCATCTGGATACCCCAAAGTAAAAGGAGAGCTGGTCTACAGCACCCACACGGGAGTCGTTGTGGTGGGAAGCACAGATCACACGCTGTCCACCACGGCATCTGCGGGCGTCACCACTCGTCAGTCAGACGACGAAAGCATACTCCCCAGTTCATTTCTCGGATGGCTCTTCTATGTGATAGTAATTGCGCTTGTGATTGTCGGGGTGCGGAAAGCTCGGGCATACTACCTTGCCAAGAAAGAAGAACTCGAGGCAAGGGAGGCCGAGTCACGCGCACTTCCTCGCATGTTTGTCGATGAGTTGCCTCAACCAAACTAATATGGATGTTACGGTCTCCAATCTAGATGCACTACCAGCCGTGGCTCGCCAACTCTTGGCGAGCCTTTCGGCGCAGACCGGCGCTACTGTGGTGGCCCTTACGGGAGATTTGGGTGCAGGAAAGACGACATTGGTCAAAGCACTGGCTCTGGAGCTTGGGATAACTGAAGAAGTAAGTTCTCCAACGTTTATTGTGGCACGCTACTATGACGTCACTCACCATCCATATTTTGATCAATTTATTCACATGGACGTCTACCGCCTCACTGACCCGCGAGAATTGGATGTGCTGAGATGGGATGTACTGCTTCGTACACCTCGGACACTTATTGTGGTGGAGTGGGGCAATCAGGTTGCTTCGCGGCTTCCTCCTGAGACGCGATGGATACATATGACAACGAAAGATGAGACCACTCGACGCATCTTCGATGCTACTGTTGGTGCATGAGTATAGCTGTATTGTGTGCACATGACAGCACTTCCGAGTGGAAGAGATGGGTGACAATCGGCATTTGCTGTACATTTTTTACGAAAATACATAGACTCAGTTGAGGATTGGAGTACATGGTGATCATGATGTTGCGTACCACTATTTGTATCGTGGTATTGGGGATATTCCACGTGGTGGGTATTTGGTTTGCCTTTCAGGACATTCCGCGATTTGCAGGAAATGAAACCATCAATGATGGCTGGCGCATGATTCAGCATGTGATTTATGCCACATTGTTGGTGGAAGTGGTGTTGTGTGTGGTCGCGGCATTTTTTATGTTCCTGGTGCTTATCTCGCGTGCATCTCAAAAACCATAAGTCCAGGTACGCATACCAGCCCATACGCCCACATCGGGCGTTTTTTAGAATATTCATGGGCAAGACGTCAGGCGTTCCTGATGCTATGATGGGGGAATGATTGCCAAAACAGAGGCCGAACGCCTAGTCTTATTTGATGCACATGCGATTATTCATCGCGCATATCACGCACTCCCTGATTTTGCCACGAAAGGAGGGGAGCCTACAGGAGGGCTCTATGGACTATCGACGATGCTGATGCGCTCCATTTCGGAGTTTAGCCCCGACTACATGGCTGCATGCTATGACTTACCCGGTCCGACCTTCCGCCATAAGGAGTACGATGCATATAAGGCCGGTCGCGCAAAAACAGATGACGCACTCAAACAACAACTCACCCGTAGTCGTGAGATTTTTACTGCATTTCATATTCCTATTTACGATGCACCAGGATTTGAGGCTGATGATATGCTCGGGACTATCGTCGAGCAACTCACTCACCACCCACATCTGGAAATATTGATCGTCACCGGGGATATGGACACCCTGCAATTAGTGAGTGGCAAACGCGTACGTGTGTATACCCTCAAGAAGGGCATCAATGATACCGTGGTATATGACGAAGAGAAAGTGATTGAGCGATTTGGGTTTCATCCGCTCGCTCTTCCGGACTACAAAGGATTGCGTGGAGACCCCTCCGACAACATTATTGGTATTCAGGGTATCGGAGAAAAGACCGGAAGTGACCTTATTGCGCGTTTTGGGAGCATTGAAGCACTCTATCAGGCACTCAAGAGTGATAAAGCCAAGGTTATTGCGGATGGGGTGAAGCCCCGCATTGTCGATTTGTTGCTTGCAGGAGAAGATGATGCACTTTTTTCGAAGATGCTGGCTACGATTCGGCGTGACGCCCCAATTGTCTTTTCGCTTCCAGATACCCCCTGGCGCGAAACATTTACCCCAGACAAGGCCGTGACCCTTTTTGACCTCCTTGAATTTCGTACATTAGGTGCTCGTGTGCGCGCACTTGCACAAGAAGTGGGAGGACAAGCAACACCGCTTGACCCCTCTCCATTGTCACATGAAGAAGAAATACTTGATCCATTGGTGCTACGGGAGGCTGCATTGGCGCTCTTTATTCTTGCCTCAGATCATACGACGCCAGGGATTGAGGCCATTAGGGAATACACCGGGGAACGCACCCTCACTCTCGCCCACAAGAAGTTGATGCAAGAACTCGAGACATCGGGATTGATGCATCTGTACACAGACATTGAGCGCCCACTTTTCCCCATTCTTGACCGCGCACATGAGCACGGTATTCTGATTGATACAGCATATCTTCAGGCATTATCCAAGGAATACCATACGCGCCAAGACGAATTAGAGCAGACTATTCACTCGCTCGCAGGAGGGGTATTCAATATTAATTCACCCAAACAGCTTGGGGTGGTGCTGTTTGATACGCTTGGTTTACATGCCAAGGGACTAAAAAAGACTGCTGGTGGCGCACGCAGCACGAGAGAGTCAGAGCTCGAAAAATTGCGCGATGCGCACCCAATCGTGCCGCATATCTTTGAGTATCGGGAGTTACAAAAACTCCTTTCCACCTATATCGACAGTATTCCCGAGGTAGTAGACACCGCGTCCCGTATTCATCCTACACTTCATCAAGATGGTGCTGCCACGGGTCGGTTTTCTTCCTCACAGCCTAGTGTACAAAACATTCCCGTGCGAGATGGCTTAGGTGCCCCTATCAGAAACGCCTTTATTGCTCCACCCGGAAAAACGCTGATTGCCTTTGATTATTCTCAGATTGAAATGCGTGTTCTTGCCATGCATTCTGGAGATCCCGGTTTGACAGAAATATTTATAGACGGGGCAGACATCCATACCTCTGTAGCGTCTCGTGTCTTTGGGGTTACTCCTTCCGCTGTTACCAAAGAAATGCGCCGTCAGGCCAAGGTGATTAACTTTGGTATTATCTATGGAATGGGAGTGACAGCACTCAAGCAGAATCTCGGCACCAGCCGTGCTGAAGCACAGACATTTCATGATCAGTATTTTGTCACCTTTCCTGCCATCGGAGCATACTTTGAACGCGTGATTGCGGATGCGACGCAGTCCGGTTATACCGAAACGCTTTTTGGGCGTCGGCGCTACTTTCCTGATTTGCGCTCTCGACTTCCATTTATGCGCGCTTCGTCTGAACGAATGGCGATGAATGCGCCACTTCAGGGCACTGCTGCAGATTTGGTGAAGATTGCGATGCGACGAGCGGACGATATGCTCCAATCTGCTCAGTTGATAAACGATGCAGTCCTTATTTTGCAGGTGCACGATGAACTGATTTATGAAGTGACAGACACAGAAGAGGTGCGTCGCCAGGTTATTTTGCTTGTGACTGATGCGATGGAGCATGCACATAGTGATACTCCGGCTTCACATATCCCGCTTCGAGTAGAGCACAAGATTGGCGAAAGGTGGGGAAGCATGAAATAGCGCTTTATATAAAGGCATTTCACCGTAGGTAGTTGACTATTTTTCTATTTTGCTGTATAATTATTTCAGGATGTATCATGGTGATACATCGTTCATTCAAGGAGAGTGTCGTGCGTGCGATGAAAACGATGTGGAGTGCTGTGGCGTGCAGTATCACGCTGTCTGGATGCTTTGCCACCATGCCCACCCAAGGCGAACTCCTCCCGGTGTCTAGTCAGCGCTCGGCAGGGGTGGCACAACCTGGGAATGCTGAAATCCTGGGAAGCATGGGTGCCGCACTCGGTGCGATCACGGTCCGGCAAGCTCCCGTTGCCGGCGCAGTCCTCATTGGTGGTGCCGGATACCTCACCGGGCGCGCTATGGACGATCGCGCTCGCGCCGTTGGTTCGACGACCTGCCAGTATCGCGCCCGCATGACCGGACGCGACCAGAACGGGTCGTTCGAGCAAGTGGCAGAAGGGTCCCGCACCATTCCGGGGTACGGCACCCACTGTGGCAAGTAAACAAAGAGAAAGGATTTCCTAAGCGGCCGAAAGGCCGCTTTTTTGTTTCCATGATACGATAGAGATATGATTCGTATCTTTGTGGGCACTGACACCAAAAAGACTAGAGCCGAACTAGAAAAAGCCCTGCAAGAAGGGATTCAATCAGGCGCAAAAATAGAGCGATTTTCTGATATTGGATTTTCAGCTATATCCGCACATGAAGCACTGTATGCACAAGATCTCTTTGTGACAAAGACCATCCTGGTCTTTGATGGACTCTTGGAGCACCCTGATCACTCCTTGTGGTATGGTCAGTTTCTCTCATCTTCCCCTCATGATATCTATATTCGGGAGGTTGCTCCCAAGAAGGAGATCATGGAGCTCTTTGAGCGTCTTGGTTCAGTGGTGCGGTGTGATGAACGTAAAAACGAGCGCACTCCACCCATCACCTTTGCACTTGCCGATGCGGTCATTGCGCGAGATAAGAAAAAGGCCTTTGCGCTGTTTCATCGCGCAATACGGGAAGGAGCAGCCCCTGAAGAAATCCACGGAGTTCTCTTTTGGGCCCTCAAATCAATGTTTTTGGTTAAAAATGGTAATTCCTCAGATGCAACCGAAGGGGGAGTGGCCACGTATCAGTGGCAGAAGTACCTCCGCTACAGTGCAAAATGGTCCTCCGAGGAATTAGCTTCGCGTATTCGCTTGTTCACGCAGATGTTTCATGATGCGCACCACGCTCAAGGGTTTCCTCTTGTTATCCACATCGAGCGCGCACTTTTGCTATAAAGGACATTCTGCAGATAAAAGACAAAAAATGGAAAAAGAAAAGTGCCGGCAGGCACCGGCACTAATTGTTGTTGGAGGAAAACTATGGATTGATTGTGGAAAGAACTACTGCGTATTGCAGTAGTCTCTAATAACTACTACTGCATCCGCGTCTGGATACATAGTACTCGTGTCCGATAGAACTATCAAGGACACAGTGTGGATAAGTACTGTCTTTTATATAATAAAAAACATGTTGACTGAAGTGTCAACATGTCGAATTCATGCGAGCCGCGCAGAAATCATCCGATCGATATCCTCGAAGACTTCCCATGGCATCCGGGTTCCATCGATAGCCTCTACCGGGTATCCTTTAGATTTGAGGTAGGCAATAATGGGATGTGTGCGTGTGTTGTACTCCTCCAGTCGCTTAGGGATGACCTTGGGGTCATCAACACTTCGACGATATAAGGGTCCAGCACAATTCGGGCAGTGTGTCGGCTTTCGGCCCGGGTAGTACAGGGAAAGCACCCCTGTTTTACACTTGGTACATAATAGTCGCGCACTATTGCGGGTGATGGAGTCCTCTTCTTTGACCTGCAGTTCGAAAAAGAACATTCGCTTCTTGCCATAGAGTTTGCCTAAGACCGGAATGAGCCCTTCTGCCTCTTCCATGGTGCGTGGAGATCCAGAAAACACAATACCAGAGCCATTTTGAGCCAGTTCTTGTGCCGCGCGCCGTACTTCCTCAAGGACGAAACTCGGCGTATTCAGCACTCCACTATCAAATAGGGCTCGTTCTCGCTTGACCAGTGGATCATGCTGACGCTTTGGATTGTGCCAAATCGATTCCAAGAGCTTTCCGGTATCAAAATTGGTACATCCATACTTCTGCGTTAGAAGATTTGCCTGGGTCCCCTTGCCACTCCCTGGTAATCCATATAACGCAATGACAATCTTTGGTTTTTGCATGATATGTGCAGTCTATCAGCTCTTCACCTATCTTACTCGTTTTTTATATGGTGTCGCATTGACATTCCCCTGAAATACCATACTTTGAGGTGAGATGTATACTGGAGATTCATTGTGGAAAAATGCTGCATTGGGGTGCCCAAGGAAGTGAAAGAAGGTGAAGGCCGTGTGGCGCTGACTCCCCGTTGGGTAGAGCATCTGGTCGACACTCTCGACGCGCAAATTGTGGTCGAGGAAGGGGCTGGATTAGGATCAGGATGGGAGGACCAGGAGTACGTGCGGGCTGGCGCTACAATAGCCAAGCGAGAAATGGTGTGGAGTAGTGCTGATCTGATTTTGAAAGTCAAAGAACCCACTGCGTCCGAATACCCCATGCTTGCGCTTGCGCAAGGGAAAACACTGTTTACCTACCTCCATTTGGCCGGCTCCCCGGTATTACTCACTGAAGCACTCCTGACGCATCGCATTACTGCTATTGCGTATGAAGGAGTGCGTACTGAGTCGCATGTAGGGCGTCCGCGTTACCCACTTTTGGCCCCGATGTCTCGGATTGCCGGGGAAGAGGCGATGCGCGCAGCACTCAAGGCACAGTCCGAGGCCCACGAAAAGGTGACCGTGGTCGTTATCGGGGGTGGAACAGTGGGTGAATCCGCCACCCGCCTGGCCATTTCTGCCGGTGTGGGTGATATGGTGATATTTGAAGCATATGAACCTCGCGTGCACGAGCTCAAGGCGTTATTTGCCCATCGTAGTCAGCGTGTGGCAGTGCTCCCAATGTCTGATTTGAATGAAAAAGTCGGCAAACAGGTCCTCGCTCATACGGATATCGTCATATGTGCACCTATGCTCCCGGGAGGCGTATCTGCGCCGATTGTGCTCAATCATCAGCATTTTCGCATCATGCCCCAAGGTGCATACGTCGTAGATGTGGCTATAGATCAAGGTGGCTACACCTCGTGGACACGGGGGCGACCCACCAAGCCAGGAGAAGTGTTTGTGCGTGGAAAGAAGGGCATTCGTTTTTCGGCAACACCCAACATCCCAGGTTCTGCGGTGCCGTACGAAGCCACAGAGGCGCTGACCGAGGCCACAATTCCCTATATTGAGCACATCGTGTGTGCATTTCAAGAGACGGGAGATGTGCGACAGGCGCTCCGAGAAGATGCATCCTTGCGATTTGGACTGCAGACTTTTGATGGTGCACTCACCAGCAGGACCTTATTTCATCATTTCACGAAGGCTGGAAAGACGTTCTCCTTGGTCGATTGTCTGTTGTTCTAATATACACCCGCACAATGTGCGGGTGTTTTGCTAGCGGTCTTCGTTGTTTAAGTATTCCTGTACACGCTTGGCGTGTTCGTGGTCAGGGTGACCCGCAAGAAGACGAGCTATTTCTTCGGCTTCTTGGTGGTTTCCCCCTTCTTGCGACAGGGAAATCGTATCGCGTGGCGTCTCAGAGCTGACTTCTGGAGAATATTGGGGTGAAAAGTGTTCATTATTCATGTGTATACTGTACGTCATACAATTTTTGAGTCAAGAACACCCCCAAAAGGGGGGTGTTAGGCGTCACGATATGTATCGTGTTTAAGTTTTGTTGCAAGATAATAGAAACACAAGAGCATCCCGCCCGCTACCAAATGGAGTAGGAGAGTAAACCCCGTGCCGTATCCACTATAGAGCATTCCCATGAAGCTTCCCAAGAGAATCCCAAGAAAGAACAGCGCACCCCCAAATACGATTCGGCGCACAATGGGTATAGCAGCACAGAGCGGGAGTGCTAGATACCAGATGCTTGCAT
>JACCDU010183328.1_pt1 | contig 12686 bp, 13 predicted proteins | sample 7446081 | NCBI WGS metagenome assembly JACCDU01 (sample SAMN15323447, study PRJNA562643) | freshwater metagenome | isolation source: river surface water | place: USA:Blue River Watershed | collected 2017-08-17 | reverse complement strand
ATACAAGCGCGTTTTTCAAACTGGATCCATGCAGCGTTCCTGGCCAGAGTTTAGACAAACAGCCGAATTAATACGCAACGGCTATATAGGCGAAGTGAAATCGATCAAAGTGAATGTTGGCCCACCTCCCATTGCGTATAATTTATCGGCTGAAGAATTACCCTCCGGATTGGATTTTGAGAAATGGTTAGGGCCGAATGATGCGGTTCCATTTAATGCTGAATTAGCTCCGCCGATTTCTAAAGATGTGTTCCCTAATTGGCGGAAATACAAGGAATTTGGTGGCGGCGGTATGACGGATTGGGGTGCTCACATGTTTGATATTGTTCAATGGGCGTTGGATATGGATGGAAGTGGACCGGTTCAGGTGGATGCTCCTAAAACCAACGGCAACGAATTTTTGACGTATACCTATGCAAATGGAATTAAGATGACGCATCAGCCTTGGGAGTGGAATAACGCGATCGAGTTTGTGGGTACGGAGGGTACGTTACGTGTACAAAGAAAGAAATTGGAAACATCCAACGCGGCCTTGAAAGATCGGGTGATTGGGCCGAATGAAAAGCACGTGTATGAAAGTACGAATCACTATAAGGACTTCTTAGCTGCGATGCGCAATCGTACACGTCCTATTTGTGATGTAGAGATTGGCCACCGCACAGCCTCTGTATGTAACATCGGAAACATTGCCTATGAGGTAAATAAATCATTAACTTGGAATCCAAAAACGGAGAAGTTCAATGACGCCGGTGCAAACGCATTGCTTGGTCGGAAATTGAATAAAGCTTGGGGGTTTAAGTTATAGATTCAATCGCTTCTTCTCTTTCACCGCATAATCCACTGCCCGCGCGGTCAGTGCCATATACGTCAAAGATGGATTCTGTGTCGATGTCGATGTCATGCAGGATCCATCCGTGACGAATACATTCTTGCAATGATGCATTTGGTTAAACGCATTGAGCATCGAGGTTTTGGGATCTCTTCCCATACGAACTCCTCCCATTTCGTGGTTTTCATTTCCAGGTAAACGCCGCGTGTCGATGGGCTGAATGTTATGAAAGCCAGCCGCTGTGTACATCTCGGTGAATTGTTGGTGGAAATCGGTCAACATCTTCTCGTCATTTTCATCATACCCAATCGAAACGCGAAGCTGCGGAATGCCGTATTTGTCTTTGAGCTGTGAATCAAGGCGAACCGTCGAGTGGGCCTTAGGAATTGTCTCCCCCATCATGCCCACATTGATGTGCCAGTTGCCAAGTTTCGGATTCAATAATCCATGTTTTAGGGATTCGCCCACATGCTCTTTGGCACTGTCAACCATCCTGCTGGCGGTAAGATTACTCGCATAGCCGCGCAAGAAATCGGTTTCTTGTTTATAGACATTTCTGAATCGCGGAATGTACCCAGAGGTTGGTCTTTTGCCTCCTGTTGTCTTGTCCAATTCCCCATCGTATTCCGCCGTAATTCGTCCCCGATAACTGTGAAAAGCCATGTGCGTTCCAAGTATTCCTGAGTCATTTCCAAGGCCATTCGGGAAGCGTGACGAAATGGAATTTAATAGGATTAAGTTCGTGGCCAAAGGCGATGCGTTCACAAAAATGACCGACGCATAATATTCCTCCATTTCATGCGTCAGTGCGTTGACAACACGAACGCCCGTTGCCTTATTTTTCTTCTCGTCGTAGATTATTGAATGAACCACCGAATGTGGTTTTAAGGTCAAATTTCCAGTCTGGTATGCCGCGGGCAAGGTAGCCGAATTACTACTGAAATAGCCGCCATACGGGCAACCGCGTTCACAGAGCGTCCGACTTTGACATTGGCTACGGCCTACTGTTTGGTGAATTATTTCGGCCTGACTTAAGTTGGCCGTCCGCGCACTGATCACATGCCGATCCGGATATTGACTTTTGACTACTTGCCCAAAATGCTTCTCCACACAGTTCAATTCATATGGCTTCAAAAACTCCCCATCTGGTAAAGTTTCTAAGCCATCTTTATTTCCTGAGATTCCCGCGAACTTTTCCACATAACTATACCATGGAGCCAGGTCGTTATAACGAATGGGCCAGTCAACGGCAAAGCCATCGCGCGCAGGTCCTGTGAAATCAAAATCACTCCAACGCTGGGTATGGCGGCCCCATAACAACGAGCGGCCACCCACATGGTAGGCCTGAATCCAATCATAAGGTTTGTCTTGAATGTAAGGTTGCTCGCCGTCTTTGGTTAAAAAATGGGACGTCGCTTCGGTAAAAATAAAATTCTTGCTGGCGGTTTTATATTCCTTTTTTACCTCCAATGGCACTTGGCCCCGGTGCGGAAAATCCCATGGATTATGCATCATGGTCGGATAGTCGGCCACATGTTTGACGTCGCGCCCACGGTCTAGAAGTAAGGTTTTTAAGCCTTTTTCGGTGAGTTCTTTGGCGGACCAACCGCCACTGATTCCGGAGCCGATGACAATGGCATCAAATGTTCGTTTTTCTTTTGTGCCCATAGCTACTTCCAAAAAGTGTCAAATGTTTTTCTAAATTGAGGAAAAGCAATTTCCGGTTCCGCAATTTCCATATGCCAAAGCTTCTCCCATTCAAAGCTGTAGTATCCCGTGTAACCACCCTTTTTCAAGGCTTGAAGTGCTTCACGAACCGGGGCATTTCCTTCGCCCAACAGGGTATAAGTTTCGCCTTTTTCGGTTAACATCGCATCCTTGATGTGCGTATGAAATATGTATTTTTTCAATTGGCTATACATGTAGGTGGGGGATTCTTTCGTCACCGACCACATGTTAAAGAAGTCCCAAACAAGGCCAACGTTCCTATGATTCGCTTCTTGCATAATATGCAATAACATGTCACTTTTAATCACTTTTCCATGTGATTCAAGTAAGACTTTGACGCCACTGTTTTTCGCGAAATCGCCAAGCTCTTGAAGGGCACGAATGATTGCATCGACGGTCTCTGCTTCGGGTTGATCTTTGGGGAGATCATTGGGAAATACGCGAATAAATGGACAGCCTAATTGGTCCGCTAATGCAATGTATTTTTTGGCTTCATCGAGATTTTTTTGACGCTTAGCAGGATCCAAAAAATGCATGTTGGCTGATGAGCCTAAGTTCACAATTTTGATATTAGAATCGGCTATTTCTCGCTTCGTCCTCGCGATCTTCGAGGCCGAAAAAATGGAATTCTTCGGCAAATCTAAATCCCCTTTAATTCCTCTGATTTCAATGCCTTGGTAGTTATTTGCGGAGGCATGTTGAAGCGCTTGAGAAAATGTCCAACCGGGACATCCTAATGTGGAAAAAGAAAGGAGTGGTTTTTTAGGTGCCGCAAAATCCAAGGTGGACAAGCCTATAAGGGCTGAACTTTGCTTTAAAAAGACTCTTCGGTTGTTCATGATTCCGTACTATTTATTTCGAAAGCCAGTGGAAGGTGTTAAGTGCAAATTGCTTCCAATCGTATGCGCCAACCTGCATGCCGGCTGAAAACTTTTCATTTTTCATCATTAAATACATGGCGGTAAAACCATTGCAATCTCCTAGTGCGACTACTTTTCCCTTGCCAATGGTACCAGCTAGTGCCTGTGAGGTAGCTGATCCGGAGGCTAGGCTACCATTGTATTTTTTGATGGTTGCCGAAGGTGAAAGTTTGAACAGATTCGTGTATCCTGAACCTGTCAATCCACCACCGCTATATGTCATGATGTTCGTGATTTCTTCACCTTTTTTTTCGCCCCGCGTAATCGGATGTTCTGTGTTCAAGAGGCCGTTGCTTCGTGTAAATTTCAATAAGGTTTGATTGGTAGGGAGCTTAGTTTCCGCATCATAGTGAATCGAATCAGAGACGATGCCAATCGATAGTTGAATTCCGAATTTATTGAATAGAGGAGTTACCGACTTATCTATGGGCGCATGCTCGTTAAACATCAGCAAGGAACCGCCGGCTGAAACCCACTCATGTAAGTCTGTTAACTCCTCATCAGTGAAGGTGATTTCATCGGTCACTTGCTTTTTTGAGCCAAACTTAAACGGCATGGCAGGGAAAATGACCAGTATTTTATACGGAGCTAAATAGGCTTTAGTAAACTTCATGGAATCTACCTTAACCTGATATCCATCAGCCGTAGCCACATCCATCAGTGGCTTCTCTAAGCCCATTTCTATAATAAAATTGTGATGACCTTTGTCGAATAAGACCGAGGGCCCTTTGCCTTTTTTGTATTTTGGCTGTGCGACACGAGCATCGAATGGGCTATCGTTTAACATTTGAGCCTGCGATGCAAACGTCAAAAACATGCACAAAGCAAGCAGCAGGGGTTTCATAGAAATCGGTTTAAATGGAAGGTAAATTAGATGAAAAATTGATAATTTACCAATTGTCTTTAATTTCCGGCAGTTAAAATTGGAGTAATTTCTATGAGTAAAAATCAAGACGAGCGTTTTGCTCAGATGAGCTTTTCAACGGTTTACCCGCTCTATCTAGCCAAAGTAGAGCGAAAGGGCAGGACCAAAGCTGAATTACATCAAGTAATTCAATGGCTCACAGGTTTTGATGAGGCGGAATTGGCCCAAATGATTGAAAACAAATCAAGTTTTGAGCTCTTTTTCGAAAAAGCCACATTGAATCCAAATACTTCCTTAATTAAAGGCCTTATCTGCGGTTGCCGTGTAGAAGAAATCGAAAATCCATTAACCCAAAAGGTTCGCTATTTAGACAAAATTGTGGATGAACTGGCTCAGGGGAAGAAAATGGAAAAGATAATGCGTCAGCACACTTAGATGCAGCTTAGGTTTATATAATTCATGAGTCAAAATCGTGGATTTGGATTTGTTAAGCTTCGAATTATGAGTTCATTTTTAGATAAATGAGTTAAACTTACTTCAATAGAAAATGAGCGCTCATTATGAATTTATTCTTTTAATCCTTTTATAAATTCAGATGGCGTTTGGTTCATAATTGAAATAAACGCGTTATTAAAATTTGAACGAGATGAAAAACCTGAAGTTGTGGCAATGGATTCAATGGTAAATCGTTCCAATTTTCCTGCTTTGATTTCAGATACGGCATAATCAATCCGTAACTTATTTTTCCAATCAGTAAACCCGATTTTCAAGTAATCGTTGAAGTAAATAGATAGCTGGTGCGCAGGAATACCCGTGTGTTTCGTAATGTATGTCAGGGTAAATCCCTTAGTCAGATAGGGTCTTTTCGCTATATATTCCATTAATAACTGATCTATTTCGACCAAGCGGTCATTTGAAATGGAAACATCATCTATGTGCACTTGATCTTTTTTTCTATTTGCAGATTTGTTTATAATGTAAAATTCTCGAAACAAAATTTGCGGGAAAAATAGTACAGATATATTATGTCCTGCCGTGAAAAAATTAACGATTGCATTTACAGCCCTATAGGAAATAGTTGGCATCAAGTTAACGTCAAAATTTTTAATAATCATTGAATTGATTCCGATCGAAAAAGATAGGATGTTTAAAATGATAGAAACAAATAAGATAATATAGATAAAATTCTTTTGATTGAATTTAGCTGAGAGAAACTCCAAGGAGTTTATTTCTTTGTGAAAAATATAACTGGTATAAGTTAAAATAAATAGATTAAAAATGGGCCTTAGCGTTGATTGATAGAGATATGGTAAGAAAAGTAATTGCACCTGATTCAAATCAGATGGATTTCGTAAAATTTCTTTTCCCAAAAGTAATTTCTGAGAAAAAGACGTGAATAGGTAAGGGCTAATATTAATCAGAACAATCAAAAAAGGCAGAAAAAGCAGCAAATAGCTAAGTTTTAAGCTAAAGTCTTTGCGGTGACTAATGATATATAGATAAAGAAAAGGAGTTGAAAGGAAATAGAAGGGGGTAAAATGAATAGCGAAAATAGCGGCTAACGTTGGGCTATCATTTTCGAAAATGGCGAAATAAACTAGGGAAAATATATTTATAAATAAAAAATAAGCAGCCAAAAATGCGCTACGGCTTTTTCTAAAGGAAGAAAAGACTAAGATAATTAGTGCTAATATAAACCCTAAAATGGATACGTTTAAAAGCATATCTAATTATGCGATATGAGGTTTATGAACCAACTACTTATTTAAAACATTTTTGAAAAATACGATATATTAACTTATAAGCGTCATTTAATTAGTTTAAATTTTAATTAATAGTTAATATATCATACCTAACACTTATTTATATACGCGGCCTTCGTGTTCCTTGAAGGAGGATGGTCGAATTTGATAACCTATTTTATGAATGTTTAAATTGCGATGTGGTTATGGCAATTCCCCAGTTTTTACTTTGGCAATTACCACGCGTTGATTTTACTGTCCATCCACGCAGAACGTTCAGCAATAGTCTGTTTTAACCGTTGAATGGATTGGTCATAATTGATAGAAAGCCCTTTGTCCCATGTCTTATAATTTCTGCTGGCGGCACCAGATTTTTTTAAGGTCTCTGCCGCATCATCTACCAGCTGGTGCATCGCCGCAGTACTCAGTTCAGATTTCCGGATGGCTTGCCACCTAACTTTGACCGCATTTCGAAAGAGGGGATCGGCGAGTAAGCGATCCCACCAAAACGGCACCATCCACGCATCATTCGTGACATATTTGTTGTAGTTGGCCACCCACTCATTCATGGGAGTTCGTCCACCATCATCAAAACCTTGGTTCATATCCCAAACGGGACCCATCGCCAAACGACCATCTCGATCTTTCTCCAGAAAGGTACTGATGCGATAGGCATCTACATTTCTGCACAATTCATTAATGATGAAGTAATCAACAAATGAAGTCAATACGATAAAATTAGTATAGGTGCGTGTATTTCCTGTGAGGTCGTCCGTAATCAGTGCCTGCTCAAATTGGTCGATGTATTTAGCGATGTATTCCTTTTGTGCTTTCGTAATCTCCTCAGCTTTCGGGTAATCGTAAGTGAAATAGGTTTCCACATATTTTTGTGGATGATAGGGTGCCAAAAATGGCGGAAATGAGATTTCCTTAGCGAAGATGTCAAATTTACTTCTGAAGCTATTGAACTCATTGTAGGTAGCATCATCATTCCAGTTGGTCATGAAATAACTATCCGGTTTTCCGTCATGTTCGGGCCCCGCGTCTGCTTTGTCGATTTTTAAGATATATCCGCCAGTTAGGTTAGTAGAAGTCGCATTCAACGATTTGATATTGACGCGGTTGTTATCTCGTTTGATTTTTTCACAGAAAAAATACACTCCTTGGTAAACGCCATTAACCTCGATCTCAACGAGCTGGCCACGGCTCGCATACTTGCCTATTTTGCGCGAAATTTCATAGCCTACGTAATTGTGAAGTAAGCTTTTGTCAATTTGGTATTTATCTTTTAGGTTGACAATCTGGCCAATTAATCGCCAATCTTCTTCTGCTGGCATGCCCAAAAAGGACACGTCCATGCCTTCTCCCGTAGGTGAAATCGTTTCTAAATTATAGGCTTTTTTATCGGAGAGGCGAAAGCTTGTTTTTCCGCGGTATGAAATAGTTATCCGTTGCTCTTGTGCGAGCTTTTTTTGTTTGTATAATTTCAGTTTGCCTACAATATCCGCGCCATATTTAACCTCTTTTCCCTCGGTTGTAATCACAAGGTAGGGAACCTCACTTGTACCTACTTCAACGGCGAATTGCTGGCCATCGTCTCCCGTAGAAAATGTAACAGGGATTTCAGTAGGCTTTTCGCAGGATAATAAAAATATGAGGGAGAAAAATAGGAAGTAGTTTTTCATTTGGATTTTTTAGTTGGAAAGGGCCAACTTCCTATTCCGTAGGAAAATTAAGTAATTTTAAGTTACCGAAAAATTCAATGGAGTTTGAGGAGGTGGGATTTGCTACCAAATTAGTCGGTTTCCCCTACAGGTAATAAATTTAGTTTTGTGCGCCCAGGGATTTATTTTACGGGACTAAAAGAAAAAAATATGCATACATTTCAAGCAACCCTAGCATGGGAAGCGCCTGATGCGAAGCTTTCTCCGGTGTTGAAAAGCCTATGGTATGATGCGAAAGGCGACTGGAAAAAAGCACATGATCTTGTCGACCAGCTACCAGGTACCGATGCTGCTTGGGTACATGCCTATTTGCACCGCAAAGAGGGCGATAGTTGGAATGCCGATTATTGGTATGCGAAAGCGAAAAAGACTAGGCCCGCTATTTCTTTAGAAGCAGAATGGGAGAGTTTGGTCTCTTATTTTTTAGCTACCTAGCGTACAAATTTTTGGATGGATTCCACCACCTTTCCCGGCACCTCTTCCATCGGAACGTGGCCCACGTTTTTATAGATTTCCGCCCGGCTCCCTGGTATATCACGCAAGAAATTGTCCACATTGTTAACGCCTATCAAATTATCCTTGTCGCCCCACAAGATTAGTGTAGGCGTTTTGATGTCTTTAATTTTGAGAACTGGGGAATCCAAGAAACGCTTCGAACTTCCTGTAAAGGACCCTTTAAAAATTTGTAAAGCTGCAGCCCGGTTCCCTTCGCGAACAGCAATGTCATGAAAACGCTCCACTTGTGCATCTGTCACGCGTGCTGGGTCATAATAAACGGTCTCTAAACTCTTGCGTACCAGAAATTTGGGGGTCGCGTAAAGTAACAAATTATTAATTACTGGTGTGGAGGCAATTTTGAAACCTAATGATCCGCTTTCGCCTTTTTTAGGATACCCGGCTGCATCGATCAAGATCATTTTGGCCAGCCCTTGTGGATTGTGCAACGCATAATTCCAAGAGATAGCGCCGCCCATGGAATTGCCTGCCAGGATAAAGCGCTTGATCTTTAATCGGGTGGTGAATGAATCGATGAATTTGTTGTAATACGTAAAATTATAGGCATTTTCTGGGGAAGGACCGGTTAAGCCAAAGCCCGGTAAATCCAAACTAATAACTCTACGTTCAGCCTTCAAGCCCATCGCGACACTATCCCAGGTATTTAAAGAAGATGACATGCCATGCAATAAAATCAAGGGGATAGAATCCGTTTGAACACCTTCGTCACGGTAATGCACGTTCATACCTAAGATGGGCATGAACTTGGAATCCTGATTAGCATACAAAGGAATCAACTCATCAACGGGCCGATCGCGTTCACAAATGATAAACAAAAGAACGAACATAAGGCCGAATAGTCCGCCGATAATTTTGATGGTTAATTTCATGGGGATTTTGATTTTAACGGCGTAAAAATACAGGATTCAAATTCGTTTAAGCTACGGAGCATATTAAATTTTTGGCTGTTTAAAGGCCGGCTAGATGCCTAAATTGAAAAAAAGCATACACTTACATGGAAGCGAATCCATGGGGCGCTCTTATTTTATCAAAAAAATACATTAAATTGTGCCTTTGTCAATTTAACCTACTTTATTAATGAAAATGAAATCTATAGTTGCGATATGCGCCGTGATTGCGATGTCGTTAGTTTCCTTTAAGCCTTCTGATCAGGCAGTACAATCTGAAAAACCATTTGGTGGTTTAGCCTTATATACGGTTCGCGATGCGATGAAAGATGCGCGCGCAACCTTACAAAAAGTAGCACAAGCGGGTTACGTCAATGTGGAGTCTGCAGGTTATAACAACGGCAAATTTTATAATTTATCTCCAGCCGATTTCAAGGCGCTTTTGGACGAAATGAAATTAACACCGATTTCTGCTCATCAAGGATCGGCTAATTTTGAAAACATATCTCAGCAAATTGCCGACTTAAAAACAGCAGGATTCAAATACTTCGTAATTCCAGTTCCTCCGATGGGATTGTTTGGGTTTGACAATGTGAACAAACGCATGACTATGAAAGGTGGTGCGAAGAATTTGGCTGAAATCTTAGACAAATTAGGAGAGAAGTGTGCTGCGGCTGGTTTACAGTTATTGTATCACAACCATGATTTTGAGTTTATGAAAGATGCTGATGGTATTGTTACCATCGATTATCTTTTGGAGCATTGCAATCCTAAGTATGTCAACTTTCAAATGGACTTATACTGGGTGACCAAAGCTGGCGCTGACCCAGTGGCATATTTCAATCGCTACCCAGGTCGTTTTAAGATTTGGCATGTGAAAGACATGGATGATCAAGGTCGTTTTGCTCCTGTTGGGAATGGTAAGATTGATTTTAAGCGTGTCTTAGCCAACAAAAAATTGTCGGGCATGGAGTATTATTTCGTGGAGCAAGATGCTTGTTTCAACGAAACTGCCTTAGAAGCGATTGTGATTAGTCACAAGGGATTGTCTAAGATTGGATTTAACTAATTAATAAGAAATATTGAATAGAAAAGCCTCGCTTTTGCGGGGCTTTTTGTGTTCCAAAATTAAGAAGTATTTTTGCTACATAAATGGAAAAGAACCCCACTATTTTGTTTCGCTCTTTATGCCCTATCGCCACTGGCCTGGATGTTTTGGGGGATAAATGGTCATTATTGATTTTGCGAGATATGATATTTTTTCATAAGTCTACCTTTAATGAGTTCAAGACAGCTCTGGAATTAATGCCTAGTAAAATGCTTTCGAATCGGCTTAAAAAATTAGAAGCAACGGGATTTATTAGCAGGAAGAAAGGAGAAAAAAATAAGAAGAGTGTTTATTATTTTTTAGAAGAGAAAGGCTTAGAAACCTTCCCTATCATGGTTGAAATCGCGCTTTTTACGACTGATTTTTATTATGATCACTTAGGTGATACGTATACAGGGGTGGTAAAAACAAGAATGAAAAACGACAAAGAAAATTATATTAAAGAAATGATCGATAGCTATAAGGAATTTAAAGATAATCTAGTTCTTTAGTCCGCAAGAAATCTTAAGCTGAGCCCTTGGTAAATTTACCGAGGGCTTTTTTATTGGTTTATTTATTAAAAAAATAAAACAGATTTTCTTTTTAGTAACAAAATGATACTTATATTTGGCAAACTAACTTATTCTAAATTTACTATTTATTATGAAAAAATTACTATTCCCCATGATGGTCATGGCAACTATGTTTGCATGTACATCACCAGAAAAAAAGGCTGATGCCACTGCTGTTAATCCTGATGACAAGGAAGCGGGTAGCTTCGTTTCAATTGACGACAAAACGGCCAAATTTCAAAAACTATTAGAAGCGGCCATGAAAAATGATACCGCTGCTTATCGTGAAGTATTTGTTGATACCGTTGAAACACAAGACGGACTTGCGGAAAACGTGGACAGCCTAAACCATGTAAAAACATCTCATGATGGAATTGATGCGTTACTTAAAAGTGACAGCAATTTACATACACTGTACGATGATATTAAAATGACAACTAATAGTGGCGCTATTAAAACGTTCACATTTGCTGATGGTCGAGTTCTTTCAGGCTACTGGGGTATTTGGTCTGGTAAAGGAAAATTTTCTAAGAAAGAAACACGTGTTCCGCTACACATGATTGCATGGTGGGAAGGTGACAAAATTGTTAAATTCTACCGCATGTTTGATCCTGCATCTTTAAAAGCAGAAATCGAAGCATCACAAAAGAAATAATCAAACTCAAGTATATCAATCATGAAAAATATCTTAATCCTTTGCGCTTTCGTTTTAATCAGCGCATCAACATATGGTCAAATTATACCTAAAGGAGGTTTGATCGGAGTACACAATTTTACCCTTAAATTAAACGGTTCTACAACAGAAGCTGAATATTTAGCAGCCTTTGAAGCAAAATGGATTCCCGTTGCCTCTAAAGCGTATTCATGTGAAATTCATGTATTAAAGTATCTTAGAGGAAAGTCAGAGAATAAATGGGGACTCCTATTTATCTATAAAGATGCGGCAGTTCGTGATAAATTGTTCGATGCTGAAGGTAAGCTAAATGCAGCAGGTCAAGCTGCTTATGCTAAAGTTAAGGTTATTGACGATGAATTAAGTAAACTAGGGTCTGCGACAGGTAGTTACATAGACTGGGCTGTCCAATAGAACGCTATTTACGTAGGTTTTGACACAAAAAGAGAGGCATCAGGTCTCTCTTTTTGTTTATAGTGATATCATATTTGATACAAAAAGGAACAATTCATTAATCTGTCTTCCCTTTAAGTAGCGCCCAAATCGCCATACAGTGCCCATGGCCTAATTCAAACTCTTCTTTCAGCCAATTCGTGACGTCCGTAGCCTTAACACTTGCCACCAGTTTCCCGGCGACTAAAAAGCCTTTTTGTTCCGCTAAGCGCGTCAAATCGTCTGGACTTTTACCGGTTTTTGCTTGAATGTTATCGAGGTAAGCTTGGAAAGACATAAGGTAGTGGAATTTGATTTCCCTAAATTAACTCATCTGAAAAAACTACCAAAATACCCGCGACTAATTCACAAATCTCACATTCAATCCCACATACCACGTACGGCCATCGGCAGGCAAAATACCTGGGCCCGGATAACCCCCAGATCTGCGTGTAAAATACCGCGCATCCGTCAAGTTGTTCACCCCAAATTTCAATTGGGCATATTTTTTGAATTTATAAGACCCAGAAATATCTTGTACTTGGTAGGCAGGAATTAGACCTGTTGTCGCTGCTGCATTAGGGGTTACCGTGTTACTCGCGTCGGCAAAGGCTTGACTGATGTCGCTGATTTGCCAACTGACCGATAGGCCTTTTTTGGAATAGGTAATTCCATAGCGATTGATTTTGTCCGGGGCATTTTCCACGTGCT